>Ga0272446_1000729_pt1 | contig 50187 bp, 46 predicted proteins | sample YNPCB0061_FD_194587 | JGI IMG/M metagenome (GOLD analysis project Ga0272446, IMG submission 194587) | Hot spring microbial mat communities from Yellowstone National Park, WY, United States - YNP-CB-006-1 | ecosystem: Environmental > Aquatic > Thermal springs > Hot (42-90C) > Sediment | place... | reverse complement strand
CAGTAGAAGTCTCCTGAAACGATGTCCTTAGGGAGAAAGATTTTAAGTAATTCGTCAAATCGTTCATTAAAAGTTTCATCTAAGGGTAGGATAGCCTTTTGCATAGTTTCTGCATAGCGAATGCTGGTAGTAATGAAGTTGTTTTGTTGTTCTATTTTATTTTTTTGTTGTTTTAGCTCTTCATAGGACTTTTCTAATTCACTTTTTGCTTTTTCTAACTCTTCATGCTCTCTTTTCACGCGTCTGTTTGCAATGAAAAAGGCTAAAACCACTGCTATCAGCGAGATAGCCACTACTCCGAAGATGATGAGGTTTCGCTTTGCTTCCTTTTCCTTTTCTTCTATTTCTCGCTGTGTTTGCATTCTTTCCATCTCAGCACTTTGAAGCACTATTCGCATACTGTCCAAAGCTATCTTAGTTCTTTCTACTGCTTCTTGGTAAGCGATTTCATTGTCTATAAGTGCTTTTTCCAACTGTATTCTTTTACTGTTGAGTTCTTCTCTTTCTTCTTTGGTAAGGTTAGGGTCTTCTACGAGCCTTTTCGTAATTTCTAATATTTCCAGTCTTGTCTGCTCGTTCATTTGCAGTAGCATCTGCTTTCTTACCTCCAAGTCTGCTATCATCTGATTGAACTGCTCTTTGTAGTTTCCTGCCAAAGAAATGGTTGCTTCTGATTTAATAATTTCCTCAATTGCTTGTTGTGTAGTATCTACTTGTTCATTTTCTTTGATGCGTTCCGCATTGATAAGGAGATAAAACTCGGTAGGCAGGATTTTGATTTTGAATCCTTCCATAAAGATTCTTGTATCTTTGTTTAGTTCGTTCTGAACAATGAGTTCTCCTTTGGCATCTGTGAGATAGTCTTGCCCGTCTATGGTAATTTTCTGCATTTCCAGTGCGCTTCCCGTCAAATCCATGACTCTTATTTTGGTAATTTTTTTCTCCTCCAAAATCTTTGTTTTTTCAATCAATGCATTATTTACTGTCTCTGGCTCTAAGGTATTTTTAGATACTTTGATTTTTGCATTCCCCTCGCTAAGGGAGAAGTTGTCTGAGGGAATCTGCCTACCATTAATGTATATTTCTCCGGGCTGGGAGATGTCGCTCCCTTCGGGAATGGGAATACTGAACTGTCCTAAGTTATTGGTCAGGGCAGGTTTGTCAGGATTGATTTTGGAGAGTGTTATTTTTGCATTGGCAATGGGCTTTTCGTACTCATCTTTTAGTTCACCAGAAAGGCTGGTCAGAGGTTGCATTACTATTTGTATCTTTTTTGCTTTTTCGTCATACGACCAACTTTTTTGGGTAAAATTTTTCTTAGTAGCTTTTACTTCTTTGGGTTTATCGCCTGCAATCTGAACACCAAAAACACCAATAGTAGTGGTAATTACAGGTTTTTGATTGTCCACTACTACGCTTACATCTTTCAGAGGTTTTCCATCTGTAAGCACTACCTTACCAGAAACAAGAGTCTGAGAGAAAACCAAGGAAGCGTTGGTTTGTAAAATCGCTGTGGTTAATAAGAGAATGACTATACACAAGTGTTTTTTCATAACATTGCATTTGGAATGCAAACTCAAATTTCTCTTAGACTAAGGAGAAATTTCATTTGTTAAAAGTTTTTAGAAGAATTGTACAGGGGTTATACCTTCGCACTACCTTACGAAGGACAAAATCGCTTTCACTTAATAACTTTTACTTACTATTGAAGTGATTTGCTTAATCACTTAAATAATTGCAAGTTACAAAAATAAAAAATGAAGCCAAAGCATAACCTGACAAATAACTTATAAAAATTAACTATTTTTCATTAATTCCTCTATTTCTTCGGCTTCAATAGGGATAGATTCCATCAAATCTATATTACCCGTAGGCGTAATGACTATATCATTTTCTAATCTTATGCCAAATCCTTCTTCTGGAATGTAAATCCCCGGCTCACAAGTAAATACCATGCCTGCTTCAAAAGTACGGTATATGTTGCCATAGTCATGCACGTCTAACCCTAAGTGGTGTGAAGTACCGTGCATAAAATATTTTTTGTAGAGCGGTTGCTCTGGGGCTTGTTTAGCTACTTCGTGTTTGTCTAATAGACCTAAGCCGATAAGTTCACTTTCCATGATTTTCCCTACTTCCTTGTGGTAATCTATCCAGTTATTGCCCACTACCAGCATTTGCTTAGCCTCTCTCATAACTCTTAGAACGGCGTTATATACTGCACGTTGTCGGTCTGAGAACCTACCACTCACAGGAATAGTGCGTGTTAGGTCTGAGGCATAGTTAGCATACTCTGCCGCTACGTCCATCAATAGTACCTCTCCCGCTTTGCAAGGCTTGTCATTATCCGTGTAGTGCAAAGCGCAAGAGTTTTTTCCAGAGGCAATGATAGGAGTATAGGCAAAACCTTTTGAGCCGTTTCGGATAAACTCATGTATCAATTCTGCTTCTATTTCGTATTCCATAATGCCTTCTTTGACAAAAGAAAGCACGCGGCGAAAGCCCTTTTCTGTAATTTCACAAGCTTTTTTGATAAGTGCTATCTCGATTTCTGATTTGATAGCTCTCAAATAATGCATGATAGGCTGTAAGCGTTCCAAGCGGTGAAGTGGGAAAGTTTCTTTCACCCATTTGATAAAGCGCATGTCTCTGGTTTCTACTTCTATCACGGCTCTTAGATGCTCATTATGGTTAAGATAAATATTATCGCACTCGCAGGTCAGTTGATAAAAAATAGACCTAAATTGAGAAAGCCAATAAATAGTTTTGATACCAGAAACTTGGGTAGCTTCCTCTTTGGTGTACTTATGCCCTTCCCAGATGGCAATATGTTCATTGGTTTCTTTTAAAAAAAGGATTTCTCTATGTTTTTCTTCTTTGGCATCAGGGAAAATTACCAAAATACTCTCCTCTTGGTCTATGCCCGAGAGATAAAAAATATCGCTTTGTTGCTTAAAAGGCATAGTTCCATCTGCACTGGTTGGCATGATGTCATTAGAATTGAATACTGCTAAGCTATTGGGCTTGAGCATTTTTGCCAAGTTTTGGCGATTTTGAATAAAAAGTTGGTTGTTGATTGGGGAATATCTCATTTTTATACCTACAAGTCTTTTTCTATTAACACTTTTAAGAAAAGCAATACTATGAAAATATTTTTATTTTACTAAGTCTATGTATGGATTTATTTTCCTTAATATTAACCGCTGTTAGGGTTTTGCAACCACTCACAGGGGAGTTTCCTGTTAGCGGATTAGTTTTAGAAATAGTAATATGATTCTTTATTAGGGACTTAGCATATAGTTAAAACTAATTTAATAGTGGATTAAAAAAAGTTTAATAATATCTTGACATGAATAGCTCTTTTTCTATATCTTTGTTTAAGATAGTAAATGTTTAGGGTTTTGCCTTAAATATTCTTTTCATAGCTGGTTGAAAAAACACGGTGCGAGCAGACGGCTTTGCACCGTGATTTTTTTTATCCTTATCTCGATGCCTATGTCTAATTAAATTCTACCAATTAGGCAAATTAATCAATGCGATGTGAGTTTTATTATTAACTTTGCAAGTAAAATAGCATTGCTATTGATTCTTTTTTACATGTAGCTAAATATAAATATTAATCCTAATCATGGCAGGTAGAAGACAATTCAATTACGACGATGAGATAGACAAAAAAGTAGTAGTAAATCAAAACACCCTGAAACACTTACTTGGCATCTATAATTTTATCTTGCCCTATCGAGGTTACTTTGTTGCGGGCATTGTTTGTTTGGTCTTGTCCAGTGCTACGGTTTTGGCTTTTCCCTATTTTACAGGTCAGTTGATAGATACTTCGCTGGGCAAGCAGTTGGACGTAGGCTATATCTTTACTAATGTTATTAAAATTCCGCGTGATAGCTATCAGTTTTTGGGAAAAGACATCAACATGATTGCCTCCTTGCTTATCTTTATCTTGGTAGTTCAAAGTGTTTTTTCCTTTTTGCGTGTGTTTTTCTTTGCCAGAGTAAGTGAATTGGGCATTGCAGACATTCGCAAGACTTTGTACCAAAAACTCATTACTTTGCCCATAGCCTTTTATGATAAGCGCAGGACAGGGGAACTGATGAGTCGACTTACGGCGGACATTTCACTGCTACAGGATACTTTTTCTATCACCTTAGCAGAGTTTTTAAGGCAAATCTTCATTTTCATTATTGGATTATCGATTTGTTTTTGGGAAACTCCCAAACTGACCTTCTTTATGCTTTCAGTCATTCCTTTGCTGATTATTGCAGGTTTATTTTTTGGTAAATCTATTAGAAAAATGTCCAAAAAAACCCAAGATGAGTTAGCGACTGCCAATACCATAGTAGAAGAAACCTTGCAGGCGATTCATGTAGTAAAAGCATTTACTAATGAGTTTTTTGAAGTCAGCCGCTACCGCCATTCTTTGGACCGCGTAGTAAGAAATGCCCTTACGACGGCAACTTATCGAGGTATTTTTGTTTCGTTTATCATTCTATCTATTTTTGGGGGAATTGTAGCGGTACTTTGGTACGGAGTTACTTTGGTAGAAAGCAAGGAAATTAGCATAGGAGAACTTACCAGTTTTGTGATTTATACGGTTTTTGTCGGAGGGTCTATCGGTGGACTGGGCGATATTTATGGACAACTTCAAAGAGCCATAGGGGCTTCGGAGCGCGTGCAAGAAATTTTGCATACCGAGAGCGAGTTTGATATTATGCTTTTACAACCTCCCATGCGTTTCCAAGGAAATATTACTTTTGACAATGTACGCTTTACTTATCCTACTCGCCAAGATATAGAAGTACTCAAAGGAATCAATCTGGACATCAGGGCAGGAGAGAAAGTCGCCTTAGTAGGGCATAGTGGCGCAGGAAAATCTACTATTATTCAGCTACTGATGCGTTTTTATTTAGTAAGTCATGGACAGATTAGAGTAGATGGCAAAAATATTCAAGAGTATCCACTGATTTCTTATCGCGACAATATCAGTATTGTGCCCCAAGAGGTAATCCTTTTTGGAGGAACTATCAAGGAAAATATTGCTTATGGCAAACCTGAGGCTACAGAAGAGGAAATTATAGAAGCGGCAAAAAAAGCTAATGCTTTGGAGTTTATCGAGTCTTTCCCTGAAAAATTTGCTACTTTGGTAGGAGAGAGAGGTGTTAAACTCTCAGGCGGGCAAAGACAGCGTATTGCTATTGCCAGAGCCATCTTGAAAAATCCTTCTATTTTGATTTTAGATGAAGCTACAAGTTCCTTAGATGCTGAATCAGAGCAGTTAGTCCAAGAAGCCTTAGAGGAACTAATGAAAGACCGTACTACTATCATCATAGCCCATCGCTTGGCTACTATCCGCAAGGTAGATAGAATCTATGTGATTGAGAGCGGATTGGTAGTAGAGGAGGGGTCGCATGAGAAACTCACAAATATAGACAAAGGTATTTACAGCAATCTAATAAAGCTACAAATGTTAGAAGTATAAAGACTATTTTTTTCTGATAAATGCACCTAAGATTATCACCGAAAATAAGGACAACATACCTAAAAAGAACAAAATAAAATTTGGATTGATAGCAAAGGGTAAATGAGCAAGGATAGCTTTTTGTAAGTTGTTCATTCCTAAGAAAATAGCTATTCCTATGACTGCTAATAAGGCAAAGTTGGCAGACTTACTATTTTGGTAAGCCGAAGGAATGATTTTTTTATCGTTGATAATCAAAAAGATAAAAATGCTTATCAAAGGCAACAGTAAACCGTTAAATGCCTGTGCTAAAAGGATAATAGGAATAGGGCGTGTCCCTAAAACTCCAAAAACAATGCCTACTGCCATTACTAAGCCCCACGTCCAATAACTGTATGTTGCCCGATTTTTATGCTCCGTACTAATGATGCTCCTTATAGTAACCGCAGCGGCTAAGGGAGCAGTAATAGAGGAGGTGAAACCTGCTGCGAATAAACCTACGGCAAAGCACTTGCCCGTCCATTTACCTACCTGTTGGTTCAGCGAATTTACAATGGCTACATAAGAAAACTCTCCTTTTACTATGCTCCCACTGACAAGAATAGCCATAGAAATCAGACCGCCTATCAGAATTGCTAAGTATATACCTATCCTCATTTCTTTGATATTTTGTCCTTTGCTAATCCCTGAACCTAAAAAAAGATTGTAAGGAACTATGGTAGTGCCAACTAAACCAATGATAAGCAAAGCAGCATTGGGCGGGAAAGAAGGAATAAAAGCAGATTTTATTATTTGTGAAAAAGAAAATGAGGCTTGCGTAGCTACAAAAATAAACATGACACCCATTAACGCTACCCAAATCCCCATGAACTTAGCGATACCTTTATCTTTGCCCAAAGCTAAGGTCAGAGAAGCAAAAAGTGCGACCAGAAGTGTCATTAATATCTTGTCAAAAGCAAAAATCAGCTGCAAACCAGCTACTGCCCCCAGTATATTGCCTGCTTGGTAGGCAGCACAGCCAAAAACGATAGCAAAACCTACCAAATATTTTATTGGCTTGGGATAGGATATGGCTATTACCTCGCCTAAGCTATATCCAGAGGCAATAGCAATCCGAGCCACTGTTTCTTGTAAGATAGTACATGCCACTACAGCAAAAGTCAAAGCCCATAACAGGTCTATGCCAAAAGCTGTCCCTGACATGGCACAGGTGGTAATCGTCCCCGGTCCGATGAATGCGGCAGAAATAACAGACCAAAACAAGACTGACTTGACAGATTGAATAGGAACGAACTTTGGCATATTGTGTCAGTATAAGGTAATCCTTGTTCCAATAAAGTGGCGATTTTCTATATTTTGTAAATTATCTGCCTCTAAAATGACGACTTCATGCACTCCTTTTTTCAAAGCAGAAAACGCATTGTCCAGTTTGGGAATCATACCTGCAAATATTACATTTTGGGCGAGATATTCTGCATAGTTTTTTTCGTTGAGCGATGTAATGACTGAATTTTCATCATTGACATCTTTTAGCACTCCTTTTTTTTCAAAGCAATATAAAAGATGCGTTTGGTAAGTAGCAGACATAGCAATAGTAGTTTCAGAAGCAATCGTATCTGCATTAGTATTGAGCATGTTCCCTTTGCCATCGTGAGTAAGCGGTGCAAGAATAGGTATGTAACCATTGTCCAATAAATAAGCAAGTGCTTCTTGGTTTACCTGTGCAATATCTCCTACAAAACCGTAGTCAATGTCTTTGACGGGGCGTTTTACTGCCTTAATAATGTTCAAATCTGCTCCCGTCAATCCTACAGCATTACAACTCATCGCTTGCAAAATGCTGACAATGTTTTTGTTTACCAGCCCACCATATACCATTTGCACTACCTCCAGCATGGCTTGGTCGGTAATCCTCCTTCCGTTGTGCATTTTTACCTCCAAACCCAACCTATCTGCTACTTGGGTAGCTATTTTTCCGCCCCCGTGAATCAGGATTTTTTTTCCTTTTAAAAGAGCAAAATTTTTAAGGAAAAGATGTAATTTTTCAGCATTGTCAATAACATTCCCCCCTATTTTGATAACATACAGTTTTTCCATGCAGATTGGCACAAAAGCTATAAAAAATAAGAAAAAAATTTAACCCACTGTTAGAGAATAGTATCCGCTAACAGTGGAGATAATAGTGATTAAAAATAATACCCCAAGTCTAAGGAAAGATAGCTTATTTTGATTCTTCCGTCTGTGTTGCTAATAGTATTATTACTTACCGTAGAGATGCGGTCTGTGGCTAAGAACAAGGGAAGGTTAAAGCGAAATCCTAAATCTATCATGCCTGCATCTCTTAAACTCCACTCGACTCCCGCTCCAAAAAGAAAGTCTGGCACAAGTTTATAAATACCATCGCTTTTTTTAGTAGAAAAAGGCGTAACGCCTGCTGAGGTGATGTCGGTTTTAGAAGAAGCTAAAATATTGAAAGAACCGCCAAATAAACCCCTGATACGCAACCCATTAGATATTTCATTGGTTCTCATGTGCAGGGCTAAGGGAATTTCTACGGTAGTAAGGTTCACCTTGGTAGTTTGCTTGGTGCTTCCTGCGGGAAAAGCCCCTTCGTATTGTATGCCTTTTAAGACAATGTTTAATCCCGAATGAATACCAAACTTCTCAGCAAACTGATAAGTAGCCATCAAGCCACCTGCAAAGCCGATTCGTGAACTTTTGGTAAGTCCGCTAACGGCATTTTTGTCTTTATCGCTGATAGATGAAAAAGCAATAATAGGGCTAAGACGCACCCCAAAACGAACTTCTTGGGCAAAAGTCAGTTTGCTCATCAAAAGTAATAGTATTACAAATGCAATTTTTTTCATCATGACTGTTGTTTTTTAAGTTTTTAATGTCTTGAAAAGTAAATAGTTAAATGGAAAAATACTTTCTGATGCTAAATGTTATACGTAATTAGCTATTCAAAGTTAAACTTAAATTTGACAAGATAAAAACTACAAATAAGATTCACGTGAGATTTTAGCAAGATTTAGACGCTTATTTTTTCTAAATCCTTTGTCTTATGCTTTTTATTAGTAGCATGAGTCTTGTTATAAAGCAATACATCGTAAGAAGCGGCAAGTATGATGAGCAAGATGGGAAACAAGAAAGAAAAGAAAAGATATCTCGAGTAGAGAAAACCTCCTATCGTTCCGCCTAAGAGAAAAGAAGTAGCGATGATGATATGCAGGGTAAATTTGTCCCGCATTTTTTGCTTCTCCTTTAGGTCTTTGAAACCGACCATGAGTTTTGCTCCTTCTATTCCAATATCGGTAAAAAGACCTGTGAGGTGTGTAGTACGGACTACGGAGCCAGAGACCATAGTTACCATAGCATTTTGTATGCCCATCGCAAAGAGCAGGCTACCAGCTAATAACTGTATAAGTTCTTGACTGTAGTCGTAGTAATGTGTGCCATGATAAGTTACAAAAATAAGCAAGACTAATTCTACCCCCAAAGGAATAGTATGCGAAAAACTTGGATAGCGCCTACCTACTATTTCTATCATGAGTCCAGAAAAGAAAGCGCCTAAGAAAAACATTGCCATCCAAAGCACCTTGACCATTGCCAACTGCCAACGCTTAGCTACGATTTCGCTTGCCAAACTTGCCACATGCCCCGTTACATTGGTAGTCAGTACCTCAAAAGCGAAGAAACTTGCTACATTGACGCTACCAGCGACCATAGCAAGCAAGGAGGCTAAGCCTAAGTCATGAATAAACCTTTTTTTCTGACCAATTTGTTGAAACATATTGGATAGGAATTGGTAAAATAAACAGTTGAAAGAAAAACGTAAAAGGAAGGGGAAATTTGAAAACAACTCTACTAATCATTAAAAATCATACAAAAAATCAGTTAGCCACTCACGATTTTACCTTAGAAGTGCTAACTGATTTTCTTAGTAGATAAGCTAATAGCATAGGGAGAGAGATGGGATTCGAACCCACGGCCTCCAGAGCCACAATCTGGCGCTCTAACCAACTGAGCTACAATCTCCATTTTTGGACTGCAAATATATAAAATATTTTGTTTTTCTGCAATACCTTGTATCAAATATTTCTATCAAACAAAATTCTCTGTCCTTTCATTGTTTCGTTGAAAACGCCATCTGAGTAAGTTAAGTTTCCTGAAACAATAGTATGTAGGACTTTTGAATGAAAGATTTGCCCTTCAAAAGGCGACCAGCCACACTTGTAATGCAGGTTATCCTTTTTTACCTCGGTGTTTTGTTCTAAATCTACAATGACCAAGTCTGCCCAGTATCCCTCTCTGATAAAGCCACGCTCTTTGATTTGGAAACAGGTAGCGACAGCATGGCTCATTTTCTCTACTATTTTTTCTAAGCTAATTTTTCCTTGTTTGTAAAATTCAAGCATGATATTTAAGGAGTGCTGTACCAAAGGCAAGCCAGAGGGCGCTTTCCAATAGTTGCTTTGCTTCTCTTCCCAAGTGTGCGGAGCATGGTCAGTGGCAATTACGTCTATTTTATCATCAAGTACTGCCTCTAAGATGGCTTTTTTGTGGTGAGCGTCTTTGATAGCAGGATTGCATTTGATTTGACTACCCAGCCTTTCATAATCGCTTTTATCAAACCAAAGATGATGCACACAGGCTTCTGAGGTAATTCGCTTGTCTTTCAAAGGTATGGTATTGTCAAAAAGTACTATTTCATCAGCTGTGGAAATGTGTAAAATATGCAAGCGAGTATGATGTTTTTTTGCCAAATCAACGGCTAAGGTTGAAGATAAAATACAAGCCTGCTCGTTTCTGATTTCGGGGTGAGCAGAAAAAGGCACAGCATCGCCATATTTTTCCTTGTAAATAGTAGAGTTTGCTCTGATAGTGGCTTCGTCTTCGCAGTGGGTAGCGATGAGCATAGGACTTTGGCTAAAAATAGCTTCTAAAGTAAGCGGATTATCTACTAGCATATTGCCTGTGGAAGAGCCCATAAAAATCTTGATGCCGCAAACATTTTGAGGATTGGTTTTTAGAACTTCCGCTAAATTGTCATTGGATGCTCCCATGAAAAAGGAATAATTTGCTAAAGAAGTCTGAGCGGCGATTTGATACTTGTCCTCTAAAAGTTCTTGGGTAAGGGCATTAGGCACGGTATTAGGCATTTCCATAAAGGTTGTAGTTCCTCCTGCTACTGCGGCTTTGGCTTCGGTGTAGATAGTAGCTTTATGAGTAAGCCCCGGCTCGCGGAAATGCACTTGGTCGTCTATGATACCCGGAAGCAGGTACTTGCCTTCTGCATTGATTTCTAAATGACTACTTTCTTTGGAAATAGAAGAAGCTATCTTTTCTATTCTTCCATTTTTTACTAATACATCACCTGTGAAAATTTTCTCCTCATTGACGATTTGAGCATTTTTAATGAGTATAGTCGACATAAATTTTTAGCGTTTTTATGTCAGCAATTACATCATTTTTTAAGAAAAACGCTACAAATTAGGATTTTTCTTTTTTACCAGACCTCTTTTATCGCGCTTTACGGGCTTAATTTTAGCTTCTATGAGCTTTTTGTGCATTTCTTCTATCTCCTCCTTGGTCATGTAAGTAGGGCATTTCTGCTTTTTACATGCAGGTAAAGTAAAGAGTAGCAAGAAGCAAATAAGCCAAGGGAAAATGGAAAATCTTTTTATCATAAGTAGTCGCTTTTCAATGAAAATTAACATTTATAAGGTTTTAAACCTTATAAACGTTCGCAAATTAAACAAATTTATTGCCAAAGTGAGCAAATAGGGAGGGATAATTGAGGTGTTCGTTTACCCTATAAAAACAAACTTGACCCCCGCCGAGAAAAGTACAATAAATAAAAATGCTACAATCACCTGTTCGCTAAGCCTTCCTCTGCTTGTAGTAGAGCTACCAAAATGCGCTCCTAAGAACCCTCCAATAGCTACCGCAGCTATCCATAAAAATACAGTACTGTCTAAGGTGCCTACAGCAGACAAATGCCCTGCCATACCTACAATGGAGTTACACAAAATAAACAAAGCAGATACACCAGAGGCTTTCCTTACACTTACCCAGTTTAGCAGTATCATTAGTGGAGAAAGAAAGATGCCTCCTCCGACGCCTATCATACCAGAAAATAAGCCAATACAAGCCCCTAAAATTATACCGAGCCATAGGGGAACGGGTTTTTCTGCGACTGTTTGCGTGGAAAAATATTTTTTTAAAACAAGTAAAATAGAAGAAGCTATTAAAAATATGCCTGCCATCAATTTAAAAATTTGGATGTCTATGGACAAAGTTCCTCCTATAAAAGCCGCAGGAATGGAAGAAACAGCAAAAGTTAAAAATACCTTCTTGTCAAAGAAACCCGATTTGATATACTTGTAAGAGGCAATAGAAGCAACTACAATGTTTAGAATTAAGGAAGTAGATTTGATGCTGGTGATGGGGAACGAAAGTAAAGCCATGACTGCCAAATATCCTGAAGCCCCCGCATGTCCTACGGTAGAATACAAAAAAGCCACTAATAGGAACAGCGAGAAAGCTAATGAGATAAACTCAATGGTCAGTATCATTTTTTAAAAAGAATGTCATCTAAGCTCCATCTTACCGAGCCAGTAAAGAAGAAAAGTAAGCCAAACAAAGCAAACATGAAAGGGTGCTGCTCCTGGTACCAAAACCTACCTTCGCCAATAAAGAAGGTAATGTATAGAAAAGTTCCTATGCATATCAAAGCACCTATGCGGGTCAGTAAGCCCAACAAAAGCAAAATCCCTGCTACCAACTCAGCTCCTTTGCCGAGGTAAACCATGAGCACTCCATTCATGTTTTTAAAAGCCTCCCATTGAGCATATTCTTGTATTAATTGGCTTTGGAAAACTTCCTGCCCATGGTAAATCAGAAATAGCCCTATGATTATTCTTAGAATAGCAAGGACTTGGGATTGCCATATTGGTGTATTTCTCAATAAAATATTCATGTTTTTGAGCAACTTTGTGAGTTATCTTTATTAACCTGCCATATTAGCTAATTCCCTCGAGGCATACTCTCCTGCCATGAGTTTGTCCTTGATAGCTTCAAAAGCACGAATAGTACGCTCCACGTCTGCTAAGGAATGCGCCGCAGTAGGAATTAATCTGAGCAAAATTACATCTTTAGGCACAACGGGATACACCACCATAGAGCAGAAAATGCCAAAATTTTCCCTCAAATCTACTATCAAGTTTCCTGCCTCAGGTACGCCTCCTTGCATAAACACAGGAGTTACAGGTGTGTTTGTTACGCCGATATTAAATCCTCTTGACCGTAGTCCATTTTGCAAGGCGTGAGTAATCTGCCAAAGTTTGTCTTTATATTCAGGATGTTTGCGGAGAAGTTCTAAACGCTTCATATTGCCAATTACCAAAGGCATAGGTAGAGTTTTGGCAAAAATTTGAGAACGCATATTGTAGCGTAGGAAGTCTATGACCTTCTTCGGTCCTGACAAAAAGCCGCCAATACTTGCCATAGATTTAGCAAAAGTAGAGAAATAAATGTCTATCTCATCTTGCACTCCCTGCTCCTCGCCTACACCTGCCCCCGTCTTACCCATAGTGCCAAAGCCATGCGCATCATCTACTAAAAGGCGAAACTTGTATTTTTTCTTTAACGCTACAATTTCTTTTAACTTGCCTTGGTCACCTAACATGCCAAATACGCCTTCTGTTATGACCAAAATAGCCCCTCCTGTTTCTTCTACGATGCGAGTGGCTTTTTGCAAGCGGTCTTCGCAAGACTCTATGTCGTTATGCTCAAAGCGAAAACGCTTCCCTATGTGCATACGCAAGCCGTCAATGATACAAGCATGACATTCTGAATCATATACTACTACGTCCTTTCTGTCCAGAATAGCATCAATCGCTGACATAATGCCCTGATAGCCGTAGTTCACTACTACAGTATCTTCTTTCCCTACAAACTCGGACAACTGGCGTTCAAACTCTTCTAAGATAAAGGAGTTGCCTGACATCATCCTTGCCCCCATTGGATAAGCTAAACCGTATTTGGCTGCCGCTTCTGCGTCAGTTTTTCGCACTTCTGGGTGGTTTGCCAATCCTAAATAGTTATTCAGACTCCAAACCAAAACTTCCTTGCCTCTAAACCTCATGTGAGGTCCTATTTCCCCTTCTAATCTTGGAAACATGTAGTAACCGTATGCTCTGTCAGCATGCTGCCCCATCAAGTTGCTATTCAGTTGTAGCTTATCAAATAAATCGGTCATTGACAAAATCTATTTAAGTATTTATAAATCAGTACAAGTTTAATAAAATTGCAAAAAATTTCTGCAAAGTTAATATATTATAGAAAAACAAAGGTATGAAACAAAATAATTTTTAAATTACTGATTTACAAAATTTTGGCTACGAACATACCTAAGAGCAAGAATAAATGACAGAGCAACAAACTGACTAACATGTATGCAAATAGACTTGTCCACTGTTCATTTTTCCAAAAACTCCATAGCTCGCTACTAAAAGTTGAGAAGGTACTAAAGCCTCCACATACCCCGACCATGATGAACAGTCTAAGCAATTCACTTTGAAAAAATCTATGCTGAAAAAAGTAGGCTGTCATGCCTAAAATGAAGCAAGCAAGTACATTAGCGGAAAGCGTACCCCAAGGCAAAAAAGAAGCAAGCGGATTGAGCCATGAGGAAAGCACATAACGCAAGCAACTGCCTACCCCTCCTCCTAAAAATATGACTAAAAATTCTTTATACATCTGATTTAAAAATATTTAAAATTTTGTAAAGCCTGATAAAGTTTATGCACAGGCAAACCCATTACATTAAAATAAGAACCTTCTATGCGTTCTATGCCTACCATGCCTATCCAATCTTGCGCCCCGTAGCTACCTGCTTTGTCAAAAGGCTGGTAATTTTTGATATAAAAGCTGATTTCCTCTCGGTTTAACTTTCTGAAAAAGACCAAAGAGGTATCGCTATCGGTAAATTGTTTATCTATGGAAGTCAAGCTAAAACCCGTAACTACCTCGTGGACTCTGCCCGATAGCTTGCTTAGCATCTCAAAAGCTTCCTCTTCGTCTTTGGGTTTATTAAGAATCTCCTCGTCCAGAATCACAATCGTATCTGCGGTAATGAGTAACTCGTTGCTTTGCAAATCATTTTTAAAAGTATTTGCTTTTTTCTCGGCTAAAAACATAGAAACCTGACGAGCAGGGATAGAAGTAGGCACGGTTTCGTCTGTTTCTTTGAGGCGAACCTCAAATTCACAGCCGAGTTGTTTCAATAGCTGCTGGCGACGTGGGGATTGCGAAGCCAAAATCAATCGGTAATCTGTCATATCGGTTTGGGTATTTTGAGAGGACAAAATTATATTATTTCTGCCCCTCTTGTAAGACTTTTTTAAAATACCTTCCTTGTCTTGTAGGAGTATAGTCCCAATCGCTAAATAGCATAGGCGACCATTGTGGGTCGAATACCCAAACTACGTAAGAAATTCCTTTATCTTTACAATACTTTGTAATCGCTTCTCCGTAAGATTCATCTCCGATGACAGGAATATGCGCCCCCTTTTCATCTGCCCCACAGAAGCCGATTTCCGTTAGCATGAGAGGATATTTTTCTGCTACGAAGCCCCAGTCTGTCGTCCACTTATCTTCCCAAGGTTTTTCGCGTTTCATAGGGTAAGGATGACTTACATAGGCTATTCCCTCTGCATTAATAGGTTCTGTAGCAACAGGCGTAAGGTCATAAGCCCAATTAAAACCTGCTACTAAGGGAATTGCTTGGCATCCATGCGCCCTAATGATAGTAATGGCTTCCTCGACGAGTTCTTTCCACTGCGACCAAGAGCAAGTACCTAACTGCCCGTTGTAAACGGTAGGCTCGTTGAACAACTCAAAGAAAGCAACTGCTGGCTGGTCTTTAAAATGCTTAGACATAGTTCGCCAAAACTCAAAAGTTTCTTTTTTGGTAGTTTCATACATTGGGCTTTGGTACATTTCAGTTCTTAAATTCCCAATAGAATGCCAATCTATGATGACGTACATGCCTAACTCGCTTGCCCACTGTACCCCTTGGTTAAGTAAATCGAGGTATTTCTTTTCTCCCTGCGACCTCCATGCTGTAGGGTGAACAGGAAATCTGACGATATTTGCTCCCCATTTTTTCATTTCCTCGAAATACCCTCTCCCCCAACGCCCCTCTCGGGCTAATTTGTCAGGGTCGCTTGCATTTAAGCCTCTAAAAACCACTACTTTCCCAAAAGCATCTACAAATTTATTTCCTTGCACACTAATACGGCTGAGCTTGCCAGCAGATTGACCATGCGCTCTTTGCTCTAAAACCAAACAAAACACTATGAGAATAATTGCATAAAAAGATGTTTTCATTTTCAAAAAAGTTTAGTAAAATTGGTTTGTAAATATTTAGTAAATTACCCAATCAAACGCCGCAGGCATAAATTGTTTGTAGAAAAATGAGCTAACCAATGTACCACCTCTGCAAGCCTGTTTGCGATGAGTCATCACATAAGTAGTTACATCAGTTTTAGTAAAAACAAAAGTAAAGTTAAATTTTTATGCTAAAAACCTTTCCTACATTTAATTTTATTTCTCTATTTTTGCGAAAAACGAGTCCACAAAAGCATAAAAATACAATCCAAAACTTTTTAATCAACATGAATATTCCCGCATCACTTTTTTATACTGCAGACCATGAGTGGGTACGCATAGAAGGAGAAATTGCCTACATAGGAATTACAGATTTTGCACAAAGCGAACTTGGCGACATCGTCTATGTAGAAGTAGGTACCGAAGGTGAGGAACTCAACGCAGGCGACATATTTGGCACAGTGGAAGCCGTGAAAACTACTTCAGACCTTTACATGCCTATTTCTGGGAAAGTTATCGAGTTTAATACTGCACTTAATAATTCGCCTGAACTGGTTAATAAAGACCCCTATGGAGAAGGCTGGGTTATCAAAGTACAAGTTAAAAGCGACGACCGCAGCCACCTATTAGATAGCGAGGCTTACAAGAAAAACATAGGAGGCTAAGCGCTGAGGATTATCTCTTTGGGAAGAAAGATGTAGATGAAACTTCATACTCAATTTTATCTTAGATATCGTAATTGGTGGATACTTATCTCACTATCAAGCAAGAAGTACAAGCAATTTACAAAGAAAAAGGAAGCAAGTTTTTAGCCTTTGCCTTTCCTGTGGACAGCGAAGAGGCTATCAAAGAAAGTTTAGCCGTACTCCGTAAAAAATACTATGATGCCACTCATCATTGCTACGCCTATACTCTTGGGAAAGATAAAAAAGTATTTCGTGCCAATGATGACGGCGAGCCAAGTGGAACAGCAGGGCTACCTATATTAAATCAAATCAAATCTAAGGGCATTACCAATGTGTTAGTGGTAATAGTTCGCTATTTTGGAGGCACAAAATTGGGAGCGAGTGGCTTAGTCAATGCTTACAAAACAGCAAGCGCAGAGGTATTGGCTCAGGCAGAAGTAGTAGAGAAAATACTTTCTCAAACGTTGCAAATTCAGTTTGAGTACCTCCTGACCAATGAGGTAATGAAAACAATCAAAGAAAACGAAGCAACTATCATAAAACAAGTTTTCGAGGATAAATGTAAAATGTGGCTAAGTATTAGGGAAAAGCAGTATGATAAATTGTTAGAAGAGTTAAAAGCATTAAAAAATGTACAAATCCTAATAGAAAATTAGCATTGAGAAGAGTCAAGGCATAAAAATATTTGTCAAAACACGCGGAATTTGCTATTTACCTTTTAGAAAATTGGCAATAAATGAGCAAAATGCCATTATCCTTTTGGAAAATGTGATAGAAAGCACTTAATTCGCAGTACAAATTTCTAAGAACGTAAATTTTAAATACTGTGATTGACATATCGGTAGTCATTCCTGTGTATAATGAAGCACTGAATATCAACCTTTTGTATGAAAGACTGACTAAGGTGCTAAAAAGTATAGGAGGGAGTTATGAGTTGATTTTTGTGAATGACGGCAGTAGAGATAATTCTATTGATTTACTAAAAATTTTGGCAAGTCAGCACCAAGAAGTCAAATACATTGACTTGAGTCGCAACTTTGGGCATCAAATAGCGGTAAGCGCAGGATTAGACAAAACCCAAGGGAAAAGAGTGGTTATCATAGATGCAGATTTGCAAGACCCTCCTGAACTCATTGCTGACTTATACTCAAAAATGAATGAAGGATATGAGGTCGTTTATGCAAAGCGAAAGCGCAGAAAAGGAGAAAGTTTTTTGAAATTATTGACGGCTAAATTATTTTATCGCATTTTATCTAACATTACCTCTATTCATATTCCTGTGGATACGGGTGATTTTAGGCTCATAGATAGTAAAGTAGTGGAAGCACTTAGGCAAATGCCTGAAAGCCACAAATTTCTGCGAGGGCAGATTTCTTGGGTAGGTTATCGCCAAACTTTCATAGAATACGAAAGAGAAGAAAGACATGCAGGAAAGACAGGTTATACGTACCGTAAAATGTTTAGGTTTGCTTTGGACGGAATTACTGCTTTTTCCAATTTCCCGATTAAGTTAGTAATAGTCATGGGATTTTTGGTTTCTACTATTGCCTTTTTGATGATTGTCTATACTTTTTACGTCAAATACTTTACTAATCAAGAGGTAGAAAGAGGTTGGGCTTCGCTAATGGTAGGAATTTTATTTTTAGGTGGCGTGCAGTTGATAAGCATAGGAATACTGGGAGAATATATCAGCAGAATCAATACAGATGTAAGGAAAAGACCTCTTTATTTTATCAAAGAAAGTAATATCTGAAAGTTCAAAGATGTAGGTTTTTATTTTTATCTAAAATTTCTCTTATCTTTGTAGCTTGTAAGTTTTTATAAAATAATAGCAAAATTTTTATCTCAAAGCTATGAAATAATGAAAATGGCAAAATACTTGTTTGAAGTTTTAGTATTTGGCTACATTATTGGTAGTTTTGTAAACATACACAAGAATTAACTTTGTTAAGAAAAGTACCACGTAAGTATATATTAAAAAATTTCATTATGAGGAAAAAGTTCAATCTTCTGAGCCTTTGTTTGTTTGTAGCTATAGGCATATTCCTTGGTAGCTGTGGAAAGAAAAACCCTACAAGTATAAAACCGGGGTCAAAAAGTACTACTACGGGCATAGCCTATACCAAAGATGGAAAAAAAGGCAAAGACGGAAAGCAAGCATTCGCAGTACGCGACTTTAAGGGGCAACCTGACGGACCTAACTTAGTATTTATTGAAGGAGGTAGGCACATTTTAGGCTCTGCCGAAGAGGACGTGCTTTTTGCCCGCGACAATTTAGAAAGAACAGTAACGGTAGCTTCTTTCTATATGGACGAAACCGAAGTAGCCAATATTCACTGGTTAGAATACTTGCATTATGCTCTGCAAGACTCTGGGCAACAATACTATGACGAAGCCCTCCCCGATACTACTGTATGGGCGGCAGAACTGGCATTTAACGACCCTTATATCGACCACTATCTTCGCTATCCCGGTTTTAGATTTTTCCCCGTAGTAGGGGTTTCTTGGAAACAAGCACAAAATTACTGTATCTGGCGTAGTAATATGGTAAACAATAACTTAGCCCAGAAAAATGGTAATAAAGATGAAAAGACTAAAGCAAAAGCAGGGGAAAGAATCCCTCTCGAATCTGGTATAGTACTGCCTAACTACCGCTTACCTACCGAAGCGGAATGGGAATACGCCGCTAAAGCCTTAGTAGGAACGCAATACTTAGACGAGAATCAAGATTATGGTCGCCTATATCCTTGGGACGGACACTCTTTGCGTAATCCTTATGGTCGCCAAATGGGTGAGTTCTTAGCTAACTTCAAGCGAGGTCGTGGGGACTATGCAGGTATTGCAGGAAAACTAAACGATGGGGCAATGATTACAGAGTGGATTTATGCTTATCCTCCGAATGATTATGGCTTATATAATATGGCGGGTAATGTGAGCGAATGGGTAGAAGACGTATATCGTCCTCTTTCATTCCAAGATATGAATGACCTGAACCCTGTACGTACTGACGGAAAATACCTGACTCAAAACCCAAATAGGTTGAAAAATCCTGCTTACTTAGACGGTGATAAACGGCCTGATGGCGCTCCAAACCTATTTACAGGTCAATACGATAAAGCAGGCTGGAATACACTGATAGATGACCACGTAAGGGTGTATAAAGGTGGCTCTTGGAAAGATGTAGCTTACTGGATGTCCCCCGGTACGCGTAGATACTTAGAAGAAGATTCTGCTACTGCAACCATTGGCTTCCGCTGTGCTATGATTAGAGCAGGTAGTAACCACTAAGTAAGTAATTGATTTTGTAAAGTCTAATATAAATCTTGCAGAAATAGCCTGTTATAAATAATCTAACAAATTAGGAAACTCTTAGGGAAAGGGTTTCCTAATTCTTTTGAGTAATACTACTTAGGTAAAAATATGTAGTTCTACTTACTTAATTTGAGGGAAAAACCTTATAGGATAGCCAGCTAATTTCATATAATTTTGTAACATTAAATATTTGATTTTTCAGGTTGTTGTCTTTTATGCAAAAGCATTCCAACAATCATAGAAATAAAAATAATTTAATAAGGGGTAAATTTATACAGTCAGTCAGTTTCAGAGCCTTGTTCTGAAATTGACTTTTTTGCTTTGTGTAATATCCTATTTTATTTCTAATACCTGCTCTTCACTTTGTTTAAAGCCTATTCGTGTTGCAATCGCAAAAACCTTGTTTCCTTTTTCTACTTTGAATGGTTTAGTATATACTTGCCAGCGAGCTACATAGCGGCTATCTATTTTTTGCATACTTGCTTGCACACTCTCAATTTTATACACCATAGAAGCACCTTCTGTATCGCATTTGATAGCTACTTTATTTTTTTTGATAATAATTTTAGGATTTTGTGTTGTTGGTTGCTGACCGTTGGGGTACATATGGGCTACAAGTTCCTTTTCTGGAATAAAGCCTTTATCTCCAAACTTTGTCTGCCAGTCCAAATGAGCTTTTCTCAATTCTTCTAACTTACTTTTATATAGGGGATTATCTGCTAAATTATTAAACTCATCAGAGTCATTTTCTATTTCATAAAGTTCTTCTACGGGTTTAGTTGGTCTAAACCACATCATTTGCTTTTCATTAAGTTTTCCTTCGTCTTTTAATCGCAATATCTCCTTCATCATGTCCTGTTGGAGGCGGTACTGAATATTTTGGTAGAATGGCTTTTCTGGGTGATAGTTTTTGATGTATTTGAACTGCTTATCTCTGACCGCCCTGACCATGTCGTATTCAGAGTCCATGCGGTCGCGCGCTGCATAAATATATTTTCTTGGTGTTTTTTCAGCATATTTACCTAAAAAAGCCTGCCCTTGTAGGTGCTTAGGGGGCTGGATTCCTGCTAAAGAAAGGATAGTAGGGGCAAGGTCGACAAAACTGTGTAACTCGTTTTCTGTCGTTCCTGCTCCTTTTTTATTAGGATAGCGAATGATAAAAGGCACTTTCAACCCCCTGTCATAAACTTCTCTTTTTACATAAGGCAAACCATCGCCGTGGTCACTGTAAAAAAAGATACGTATTATCTAATAAGCCATCTTCTTCCAACTGTTTCAGTACATTACCCACTTGTGTATCCATGAAGGCAATATTGTTGTAGAAAGTAGTTAAATCTTTTCTAATAATTTCGTTATCAGGATAGAAAGAAGGCACTTTGATTTTTTCAGGGTCAAATAAAAGAGGTTCATTCTTTCTTGCCCAAACTTGTGATTCGTGGGTAGTAGTGAAGTTGAAAATAGCAAAAAAAGGTTGCCCATTTTTTCTATTTCTCCAGTGTGCTGTTTTGCTACTCTCGTCCCAAGCAGAAATAGGAGGTTCAAACTGATAGTCTGTTTTTTCATTATTAGTACAGTAGTAACCTTCTTTTCTTAAATATTCAGAAAAGCATTTTACCTCAGGAGGAGTAACCACTGAATAAGGAGGCAAGTCGGGAACGTATGTATTGTAAAGGGTTCTCATATTGTGCGAACCAATAGAAGTGGGGTACATTCCAGTAATGATAGCAGAGCGGCTTGGAACGCATACCCCTGAAACAGAGAACATATTAGTATATCGTACTCCCTCTCTTGCCAAGCGGTCAATATTAGGGGTAGGCACGGTAGAATCTCCATATGCACTTAGGCGAGGACTCATGTCTTCGCAAGTAATCCAAAGAATATTGGGCTTTCTTGCTTCTTTCTTACTAAAAGAAATAGGCATAGGCAATAAAACCAAAAAGCTACATAAGCGTAGCCATGAGATAAGCCAATAGGTCTTTTTAGCTTTTTTCATCATAAAACAAAAATTTAGGCATGGATAATTATAAAAATAGTATGTTAGCTCTCGACAGGTAAGTCAGAGGGTTGTCCCCATTCGCTCCATGAGCCATCATATAGGCTATAAGATTGATAGTCTGCTATTTCTGCGCCTAAGGCGAGTACGCAAGCCGTTACTCCTGAGCCACAACTCAATATGAGGGATTGGTCTTTGGTAGCTACTTCTGCAAATATTTTTTCTAATTCCTCCTTAGGGAGCAGGAAATTATCTTTTTGAATCTTCGTAAACGGAATATTCTTAGCCGAGGGAATATGTCCTCTACGCAGCCCTTGTCTTGGTTCTTCAACTTTCCCCAAAAATCTTGCTTCGGAGCGAGCATCTATAATGACTTGGTTGTTGTCTTGGATAGCGGACAAAACTTCTGCTGCGTTTTTGACTGCTTCGGAGTTATACCGAGCAACAAAGTTTCCTTTCTTTATCTCGACTTCCTGCTCTGCCCCAATCATTTCAGTATCTTTGCCTGCGGCAATCCATGCAGGCAAGCCACCGTCCAGCACAAAGACCTCACGATGCCCCATTGTGCGAAACAGCCACCAAGCACGCGGAGCGGAGTAAAGTCCTATGTTGTCATAGACGACAATAATACTGTCTTGATTTATTCCTAAGTTCCGTGCCTCTTGGGTAAAATGGGAAGGCGAGGGAATCGTATGAGGAAGTAAACTATTTAAATCGCTGAACTTTCGCTCAATATCAAAAAAACGTGCCTTCTTGATTTTTAAGTTAGCATAAGGATTTTCCTCTGACGTACCGCCGACCTTGGGCATACTTGCGTCTAAGATGACCAATTTTTGATGGTCAGAGTAAGTAGCTAACCACTGCACATCTACTATGGGCTGAGAAGGTAGTATTACTTCTAACATATTTTTACTCGATAAAATAAAATTTTTCCTATCATAGCGTCAATTTAGCAAAAAATATATTTCCTTACTAAAATACAATAAAGAATTACAAAACTTAACTTTTTCAAAATGACTGAACTTTTAACATCTATCTATGATGCAAATGATTTTCGCAACACAGGCTATGCACTGATAGATAAATTAGCTATGCACTTACAAGGCAGGACTCGGCGTCAAGTGAGCAATTTCATGCCTCCTCACCAACTTTTAGCATTTTGGCGAAATGACTGGAAAGAGCAACCACAAGAAATAATGCCCTTTTTTGAGCAAATTATCCAACAATCTATTTCGCTGCACCATCCCCAATACATGGGGCATCAAGTCGTTCCCCCAGCGCCAATGACGGCTTTGGCAGACTTATTGGCGGCTTTTCTCAACAATGGCAGTGCGGTGTATGAAATGGGACAGGCTTCTTCGGCAATAGAAAAATTGGTAGTAGAAATTTTCTGTAAGGCTATTGGGTATAGCTCAGAGGCAGACGGCTTGCTCACTTCGGGAGGAACATTGGCTAATTTGACGGCTTTGCTCTGCGCCAGACAAGTCAAAGCAGGAGACGTATGGGAAGAAGGGTACACCCAAAAATTGGCAATTATGGTATCAGAGGAGGCGCATTACTGCATAGACAGAGCCGCAAGAATCATGGGTTTAGGTACAGAAGGCATTATCAAAGTCCCTACTGATGAGAAATTTTGTATGCGAACCGATTTATTAGCCTCTTTTTATCAAAAAGCCGAAAATCAAGGGAAAAAAGTAATAGCAGTAGTAGGCAGTGCTTGCTCTACTTCTACGGGTAGCTATGATGATTTGGAGGCAATCGCCCAATTTTGCCAAAAACACAATCTTTGGTTTCATATAGACGGAGCGCATGGCGGAGCGGTTATTTTTACTAATAAATACAAATACTTAGTCCAAGGGATAGAAAAAGCAGATAGTGTGGTGATAGACTGCCATAAAATGCTGATGACGCCCGCCCTTACTACTGCCTTGCTTTTTAAAAATGGGCAAACCTCCTATCAAACTTTTGTGCAAAAAGCCCAATATCTTTGGTCTGATGCGGAAGAAAGGGAATGGTATAATTACAGCAAACGCACTTTTGAATGTACCAAACTGATGATGAGCATAAAGTTTTATGTGCTAATTCGTACTTATGGCGTACAAGCCTTAGAGGATTTTGTAACTACTTTGTATGATTTAGGAAAAACTTTTGCTAAAATGATTCAATCTAAACCTCATTTTGAGCTTGCCGTAGAACCTATGGCTAATATTTTGTGTTTCAGATGGTTAGAAAAAGAATACACTGACGAAAAACTCAACCAACTTAATGCAAATATCCGTAAGCATATATTGGAAAAAGGAGAATTTTATATCGTACAAACAAAATTAAAAGATAAACTTTATCTTAGAACAACTTTGATGAATCCATTTACGACTGAGGCAGAATTAGAAAAATTATTGGAGGAGATAGAAAAAATAGCCAAAGAGGAGTAGAAACAATTAAGAATTATTATGGAAAAAGTAGAACAAGTAGTGAGCGAAAAAGTTATTTTAGGCATAGACCCTGGGACGAGTATCATGGGCTACGGCATACTCAAAACAACAGGAAACCAGCTGGAGGTCTTGCAGTATGGAGTAATTCATTTGGATAAATACGAAGACCACTTTGTAAGATTGAAAAAGATTTTTGAGCGAATAAGCCAACTCTTGGACGACTATACCCCAGATGAAGTAGCCTTAGAAGCTCCCTTCTATGGCAAAAACATACAATCTATGCTCAAACTTGGCAGGGCGCAGGGAGTAGCTATGTCTGCGGCACTGGCTCGCCAAATTCCCATAACGGAATATGCTCCTAAAAAGGTAAAGCAGTCTGTAACAGGCAACGGCAACGCTTCTAAGGAACAGGTCGCAAGTATGCTGGTGGCGCAGCTTAAAATCAAAGAAGTTCCCGAATTGTTAGATGCTACTGATGCCCTTGCCGTAGCACTTTGCCATCATTTCCAGCAGAGATTTGGCAGTACAAGTAAGTCAAAAAGTTGGAAAGCATTTGTAGCAGACAATCCTGATAGAGTAAAGTCTTAGAAAAATCATTATACCCGACCATATAAAGTTTTTAATACATTATAGGGTTACTAAAATGATTATCAATAATTTGCGATTTTTATCAAAAACTACTTTTTGTTGAGTATAGTATGACTATCAAAGAAAAATATCACTTATCCGACCAAGACATAGACCGAATCGTAGAAATGGCTTGGGAAGACCGCACGCCATTTGAGGCAATCAAAGCACAATTTGGCTTAGGCGAGGCTGAGGTCATAGAGATTATGCGCTTGGAAATGAAACCAAGTTCTTGGCGTATGTGGCGAGAGCGTGTACAGGGACGCAAGACGAAACACCTACAATTACGCAAAGAAACGGTAAGTCGCTTCAAGTGCTCGAGGCAAAGAGCCATCAGCCTAAATAAGATAAGTAAAAGAAAATAAACTCATAAAAGTACACTTTCTTTGGTTTCGCATTTTCTTAACTTTCATGCAATCTTTTGAATTTTTTTTTTAACTTTGAAGCAAAAATAAAATTTTGCAGAAAAAAACACTATATAACTGGCTGACTCATCGCTTTTTACTTATTATAAGAGAGGAGGAGAACTTAGCTATCAAAGCTACTATTGGCTTTAATTATGCTAAGCTAATAGTGATTGGTTTTGGTGTGTTTTGCCTTTGTTTTATTTTGAGTTTTTTTGTGGTGCGTTTTTTTTACAAAGGGTACAATCACCTTTCTGCCTCTTCTGAAAATAAAATGTTGATAGAACTGATGATGAAAGTAGATTCTTTGTCCATAGAAGTCAAGCAGAAAGACGAGTTTATCATGAGTTTCAAGCAGTTACTTGCAGGAGGGGAGGGCAAACCCCTCAATCCAAGGGAGGAGGTAAAAAATACGCCTGTGGCAAATACTTATAATGCAGAAGAACTAAGTAAAATCAATCAGGTCGACTCTGCATTCAGAAAGCAATTTGAAAATTACGAAGCTACCTCAGTAAAGTATGCCAAAGAGGATTTACAAAATATGTTCCTTTTTACTCCTGTCAATGGTGTACTTACTCGCAAGTTTGATAGCAAATCTAAGCACTATGCCGTTGATATAGTAGCCAAGAAAAATGAACCAATTAAGGCGGTGGCAGACGGCTCTGTTATTATATCGTCTTGGACACAAGATTCCGGCTATGTCATTGGTATTCAGCATAAAAATCAGCTTATTTCTCTTTATAAGCATAATTCTGTGGTGTTGAAAAAAGTAGGCGACTATATCAAAGCAGGTGATATTATAGCAATTATAGGAGATTCTGGCGAACTGACTGACGGTCCTCATTTGCACTTAGAACTTTGGTACAATGGAAGTCCTATCAACCCAGAAGACTTTATCTCATTTTAAATAAACAACTCATAAATTTTAAAATACAATGAGCATATTTAACGGAAAAGACAGCAAAAGCAATATTGGCGTACCTGAAAGCATCAGTATCAGCAACATGATAGGCAAGGGTACGCTTATCACAGGAGATGTAGAAACCGCAGGAAATCTACGAATAGACGGCAAACTAAAAGGCAATATTCACTCTAAAGCCAAAGTAGCGTTAGGAAACGGCTCATTAGTAGATGGAAATATCTACGCACAAAATGCAGATATAGAAGGCGAAGTTACGGGAGTCATAGAAATAGCTGATACTTTGGTACTCAAATCTACCGCCTTAGTCAAAGGAGATATTATTACTAACAAGTTAGTAGTAGAAGCAGGGGCTAAATTTAACGGGACATGCAGAATGGGAGAACAGCCAATGCCCAGAGAACAGTCTAAAACAGAGCAAGTAAAAGTTGAAAACAAAAAAACAGCCAACGTATAACGCTTTTATTAAGTACTCTTCCTTAGCTTCTCAAATGGTCATTACGCTGCTCATTGCGGCATGGGGAGGGAAAAAATTAGATGAATGGCTTGAAACCTCCAAGCCGTATATGACTATTCTGTGCATGCTTTGGGCTATCGTAGGTACAATCGTATGGCTCATAAAAAGCCTAAATAAAGACAATCAATCATAAATGCTTGAAAAAAAATTTCTTACATCTCTTAGCTTATTGACAGCAGGGCTTGCCTTGGTTGGTTTGCTTTTGCAAGTAGCCATCTCTAACCTAATATTTCCTCATACATGGTTCTTATTAGTCTATTTTTTTGCTATTACACTGCTTTCTCATCTTATCATGCTCAAAGGTACAAAAAGCAAAGAACCCATAGATTCCTACAACGCTACTATGGGTTCTACTGCTTTGCGACTTTTTTTGGGCTTGGCAATCGTTATTACTTACATCTATGTTTTTAAAAAGCACACTTTCAATTTTGCTATTACCTTTTTTGTGCTATATGCCTTATTTACTGCTTTTGAAATAAGTTCTTTGCTAAGAAAAATTAAGAAAGAAGGCTAATTATCAAAGGTTTTTATACCCACAGGCTTCCATAAGGTTAGTTCTTAGCTCCCTGATGCCTCCATCATAAGCCCTTTTCCAATCGCTGCAACACTCCGTGAGCCTACCTAAGTTAGCATTAGCAAGTCCTCTGTGGTAGTAGGCTTTGGGTTCGTTAGGGTTAAAATTGATATAAATGGTTAAATCTTCTCTGGCTCCATTAAAATCTCTCAGCTGTACCCTTGCCATACCTCTGTTAAGATACGTTGGCATATCTGTTGGATTGAAAAGTAAGGATTTGTTATAATCCTCTACCGCCTGGGCATACTTCTTTTGCATAGCAAACACGCTCCCTCTGCTTGCATAAGCGTAGTAATAGTTGGGGTTGATTTCTAAGGTCTTGTTATAATCTTGCAATGCTCCCTCATAGTCTTGCAGAGTAAACTTGATAGTCCCTCTACTGGTATAGGCTTCGGCAAAGTTAGTATTAAGCAAAATACTTTTTTCTATGAAAGGCTGGGCTAACTTGTGTTGGTTAGAATTGATAAGGGCATTGCCTAAGCCAAAATTGCAAAAAGAGCAATTAGGGTTTTTAAACACTGCATCTGACCAAAGTGTAATGCCAGTGTTCCACACTTGGTTGCGATTAAAACTTACAGCCCAATAAAAAATACTTAGGACTGCCGCTGCGCCAAGTATTACATTTCTTACATTTTCTTTGGCAGAGAGATACCAAAATGCTATACTCAACAATAAACCTAATTGAGCAAGATAGACGTATCTATCTGCTGCCATAAAGCGATTGCCTGTAGAAATAATATGAATAACCAAAAGCAAATGGGCTACAAAAAATAAAATCCCAAAGACAAAGTATCTATTGCTTCTCATGCGATATACTATGAAGCCTAAAAAGCCTAATAGGAACAAACTCCCATAGTGCCAGAAAGAAAGTTTTTGAGGAAAGTCATAAAAGTTAGAAAGTTTGATAGGGAAAATGGTTTTAAAAAAATAAAACAACAAAGTATAGCTAATAATAAATATTCTCTCAAACCACGAGAACTGCTCTATACCACTCCCTATGGCTATGTCTGGTCTTTGAGCAAGCAAGGTGATGATGCCCATCGCTAAGGCTAACACCACAAAAGGAATTTTATCCAATATAAGTTTAACACTCCACTTTCTTGCATAGAAATAGTCAATAAGTAAACAAGCTAAGGGAAAACTCACTGCGGCTGGCTTAGAAAGCAAAGAAAAAACTAAAAGAATGGTAGCAAATACAAGATATTTGATTTGAAAAGCATTTTTGATGTATAAGATGTAGGCGATGAGTGCCGCAAGGTAAAAAGTAGCATACACCACATCTACTCTTGCCGCCGCCCAAGCGATAGCTTCTACTTTCATAGGGTGAATAGCAAACAGCAAACTTACCACACCAGCAACTGCTAAGTTATTGGAAAGTAATCTTAATAAGTAAAAAACCAAAGTAACATTTATCAGATGAAAAAGCAGGCTACTTAAATGATACCCAAAAGGATTAAGTCCCCAAATACTATAATCCAACATATAGGTAAGGTATGCCAAAGGGCGATAGATTTGGGAAAAACCCATAGGCTCTAAAAATATTTTTTCTAAATTTTCCGAAGAGAAGTCCCTAATCAAAAAATTGTTTAACACATATACATCGTCGTCCCAATTAGTAAAATTATTATTGAGAGAACCGTAGAAAGTAATAAAAGTCAGTATCAAAATACCTATTAAAATGAGGCTTGTTGGCTTAAAAACAGTTGGCTTTTCCATAGTTAAATCCTTGATATTAAATATTTTTCAAAAAATGCCTGCAAAGATAGTATATTTTTGCCGAGTATGTTTGCTTGTTTTTCAAAAAATTAATTAGAAGAAATATTTTCCTATTTTTGTACAGGTATTTTTCTTATAAACCAATTAATTGGCTTAAACAAATGATTTGTACAGTACACATAAATTTTCAGTAAAAAAACTTAGTAAACAATTAAAAAAATTATGACATTCCAACTAACCGAAGAACAATTAGCAGTAAGACAGGCAGCAAGAGAATTTGCTCAAAATGAACTACTTCCCGGAGTAATAGAAAGAGATACTACCCAAACATTTCCCGCAGAGCAAATAAAAAAAATGGGAGAGTTGGGCTTCATGGGGATGATGGTCGACCCAAAGTACGGCGGTGGCGGCATGGATACTATCAGCTATGTATTGGCTATGGAAGAGATTTCTAAAATAGATGCCTCTGCCTCCGTATGTATGTCCGTAAATAACTCCTTAGTTTGCTGGGGCTTAGAAAAGTACGGCACAGAAGAGCAGAAGCAAAAGTACCTCACTTGCTTAGCAAAAGGGGAAATCATTGGAGCCTTTTGCCTTTCCGAACCCGAAGCAGGAAGCGATGCCACCTCCCAAAGAACAACGGCGATAGATATGGGCGATTACTATTTACTCAATGGAACAAAAAACTGGATTACTAACGGTAAATCCGCTTCTGTTTATCTGGTCATGGCTCAAACCCACCCTGAAAAAAAGCATAAAGGAATTAATTGCTTAATCGTAGAGCGAGGCATGGAAGGTTTTGTAGTAGGGAAAAAAGAGGACAAGTTAGGCATCAGAGGTTCAGATACGCACTCTTTGATGTTCACAGACGTAAAAGTTCCGAAGGCTAACCGAATAGGAGAAGACGGCTTTGGCTTTACCTTTGCCATGAATACGCTCAACGGAGGAAGAATAGGCATAGCAGCGCAGGCACTGGGTATAGCCTCTGGGGCTTATGAACTTGCCCTAAAATATGCCAAAGAACGCAAAGCCTTCGGACAGGAGATTTATAAGCATCAAGGCATTGCCTTCAAACTGGCAGAGATGGCAACCCAAATAGAAGCGGCGAGGCTGATGTGCCTCCAAGCGGCTTATCTCAAAGACCAAGACCAAGATTTTGCCTTGCAAGCCGCTATGGCAAAACTCTTTGCTTCGCAAGTCGCAATGGAAGTAACCATAGAAGCCGTACAGATTCATGGCGGCTATGGCTATGTCAAAGAGTTCCACGTAGAAAGGCTGATGCGCGATGCCAAAATTACTCAAATCTATGAGGGAACATCAGAAATTCAGAAAATGGTCATTTCCAGAGCAATAACGAAAGATTAGTGCTGCCAGAGTATAAACTTTGTTTCAGATTTGTTTACTCCCTACTCTTTCGTTAATATTGTATAAAGAAAAAGAAGTTGTATGAAACGTTTTTAAACCCAAAAGGTTTGCAAAGCCTTTTGGGTTTGGGCTTTAGATGATGAATAAGTAACAAATTAAGATTTTTTCAAAAGATAAAAAACTATGAAAACCATTGAATTTGAAACCAAAGCCGAACATGGCTTCATTGCCTTGCCTGCCGACTTGAGTGCCTATCATAACGCTAAGGTAAGAGTTACCATATTTATAGAAGAGCCTCAACCTGACGAACCTCAGGATAATGCTGAAAGATACAGTAAATACATCGACACTCATAATTTAGACCTTGCCTTAGAAGGACTTTTTGCCGTAGCCTCTGCTATCAAGCAGACTCAAAAAGAAGTAGAAACTATCCAAGCGCATTTGCAAACTCTTGAAAAGCAAAGTATAGAAGCCATGAGGCAGGCTAAAAGCGGTGAGAAAACAATAGGAGAAAGCAATGCTATCGTAATGGATATGCTACAAGAGGAGGAAAAAATAAAACAACAAGCAGAAATAAAGACAAGAGAACTCTCAGAGTTAGTATATTTTAAAACACAAATCCAAGAGGTAGTAGCGCGGTTGAAAATGCAAAAAGAAACACAGCAAACTGTTCATCAGAAAATGGTTGATTCTTCTGAAACCATCAACACAATTGAGCGAATGAAAAGTAAAATTACTGAAAATGAGCAGTTAAGTAAAATTTATGAAACACATAAAACCACCCACGAACTCGATCCCAAAGTAGAAAAAGAAATCAATGATATACTGAATATGGAGGCACAGCGTAGGCAACAAGCCTTAGAGGAACTGAAGAAAAAAATAGGCATATAAGAAGCAAATATAAGCACAGAAAAACTTAGCACACGAAAAAATAAATAGCGCATTGAAAGATTTTGGTTTGATTCTTGCTAAATAGTAGAATAATTCTTAGATGAATTATAAATAATTTAATAATATATCTGTACTTTTTTCAAAAATATTATTAACTTTGTTTCTGTTCATACCTTTCATTTTACCCCTTTGATGAGTACATATCAAGGCAATGCTTGTAAAAATTATTGCTTATTTTCTTAAAATCAGAAACTTATCAAAGGATTATGTCTATTAAAACAAATCTACAAAGCGTAAGGGCGGTGCTGATGGGTGCAAGCCACTTCCCTAAAGATAAAGAGCTAATCACATTAGACAATGTAGCTAACAATATCAAAGAACTTACTCGTATTTTTAGCGACAAGCGTGTGTTAGGTCTTTCTAACAACAACATTATATCTTTGTACAACACCCCAGACAATACCAAAATTAAAGAGGAGTTAGCCATAGCCGCCGAAGCCGCCACGCATTCGCTGATATTTTACTATGCAGGTTACATTGTACAGAGGAGAGGTCAAATCTACTTGACTACAGTCAACTCTTCTAAACAGCAAGTTCACGTGAACGCCATTTCTCTGTCGGAATTAGCCAATATTATTAGAGAAAATGAATCTGCAAACAAAATTCTAATATTGGATTGTGTTTATCAAAATGCAGAACCTCATGCACTCAGTTCAGTTCAGCAGTTGGTCAGAGATGAATTAGCAAAATTGGAGGATATGCTGCGAACAGCCTATATCATGGCTTCTTCGCCTGAGACTACTCCTGAAATCTTTAAATCAGAAAATCCCTCTCCTTTTACTAACCAACTTATCAAAATATTAGAAACAGGTAGCAAAAAAGAAGCTGATGAACTTAGTTTAAATGATATTTTTGATGGTATTAGTGAAAAAATGAGAGCAGCAGGGCAGTTAGAACCTATCAGAGGAGTGAGAAGCCCACAACGCAATCATGGTTTTGTTAATAATCTTAAATTTATAGAATACAAAAAGTTTAAAACAGAAGGAGATACATTTTTTGCCAAAGAAAATTTTGGAGAAGCCCTCCCACTGTACCAATACGCCGCTAAGCTATACAATAGCGATAGTGATTTGAACAATAAAATCGACTTTATCAACTTTGTTTCCGAAGCCAATAAGCATTTTAGTAAACTCGCTTACGAAGAGGCAAAACAAAACTACCAATTTGCCTACCAACTTTTCCCTATTCAAAGTATTAAGAGCAAAATAGATACTTCGGTAGAGCGAATGGCAGAGGAGTATTTTAGAAACGAATATTTTGAAAAAGCCAAAGAAAGCTATGAGTTTTTGGTAAAATCTTTTCCTGACAACGAAATTTTTAGAGAAAGATTAGAGAAATGCAAAGACGAAATTCTTTTGTCAGAGCTAATAGATGAAGCAGATAAACTCTTTTTCCAAGACCGATACGCTGATGCAGCAGAATTGTACCAAAAGGCAATAGATATTAACCCTGACCGCCGCACTATTCGCAGGAAAGAGGAATGTGAGTTCCTCCTTGCCAAAGAAAAAACAATGCGAGAAAGACTCGAACTGGAGTTCGCTCATAAGCAAAATGTGGATATTAAAGCTATTGTGAATGAGGAAGTAGCTAAGCGAGAGCAAAACCTTCGCAAAGTTTTAGAAGTCAAAATGAGAATGCAAGCCCAACAAGAAATAACCCAAGAACTTAATAAAACTTGGGAAAGTAAAATTTGGGACGAGGTAAGCAAGAGAAATACTGCGGACTTTTATGATTTTTATTTAAAATTATTCCCCGAGGGTAGATACGCCCAAGAGGCTCAATCCTACAAGGAAAGTTTAACAAGCAACAACTTTCATGAAGTCAAAACCGTAAAGAAAGAGCCAGTAATAGAAAAATTAGACACTAAGAAAGAAGAACCACGTACTATTTACGAAACTATCTATAAAGAAGCGCCAGTACAAGAAACTTTTACGCCTCCTGTAGAAGAAAAAGTAGATTTCTTCGGCATGACCGAAGAGGTTAAGAATGAAGATAGAGTAGGTTTATTTGATGACTTGATAAGTGATGCAGGAGATGAACTTATCATCAGCAAGTCAGTAGCCGTCATGGACAATATTTTTGCTGAAGTAGAAACTCCTACATTTAAAACACCAGAAAAATCTAATCCCGAGATAGATGTTTTTAATTTTTCTACTAACAATGGCTCAAAAGTAAGTTATAAAGAAGAAGAAAAAGTACCCTATCAAGAGCCTCAAAAAGTAATTTCAGAAGAAGAACTCTGGGAGGAGGCTACTCGCAAAAATACAGTAGAGGCTTATATGTATTACATAGAAAATACAGTAGAATCTTCTCATATTGCTGATGCTTACTACTATATTTCCAAAATTAGGAACAGGACTGCTGAAGAGAGTACTAATAATACTACTTCTACAATAAGTGCTAAACCTACTGAGGAGGCTATTTCAGAAATTAGTCGTATTCAAGTAGATACCTCGCCTAATATCAATATTTCTGCTGATGAGCAGGACGATGCCCTCTGGCAAGAAGCAAGGAATACAGATACGGTATCTGCCTATTACAATTACCTAAACAATACTATTACCAAAAAGTATAGGGAAGAAGCTAAAAAGCGCATCAGTACCTTAAATGAAATGGAAAAACTTAACGAACAAAGAGAATGGGAGCATGCTACTACTTTGGACACCATAGACGCATACAAACAATACCTAAAAAAATATCCTTTTGGTAACTTTTATGCCAAAGCTCGCTTCCGTATTACCAAGTTAGAGTCAGAAATGCAGGTATAAATATCAAAAAATCAAAAGTTTATCTAAAATAAGTACCCATAACCTGTCAGGTTTCGCAAGGAACTGACGGGTTTTGTTTTTTTATGCTCCCCAGAAAGGAACGCTAAGGAAAGGCTAAGTACTTTCGTAAGAAGTCTAAGATAGTTTTTAGATTTTATGGCAAAACATTACTTTTGTTGAAATTATACTCACTGACTCAAAGTTACTCAGACCAATAACAATATAAGGCGTATAAAAGTCTGTATGGACAATTCACTAAAAAACGAATTTAGGTAAAATGACAAAACAACTAATCAGCAAAGAAGAGGTCATACAAGGGATTCATCTAAAAAAATACCATTTAGCGTGGGCAGCAGACCTTATGATGCAAATATTAGGTTTGCATCAAATCAATCAATTTTACTCGGCTCTGCCTTTTCAGACTGATGGGCTACCATTTTTAGCAGCAGCAATGAAAAACTTAAACGTGAATTTTCCCGTGCCAGAGGAAGATTGGGCAAATATTCCAAGAGAAGGTGCATTTATCAGTGTGTCTAACCACCCTTTTGGAATGTTAGATGGGATTTTATTGATTATGATTTTAGGGAAGATACGCCCCGATGCCAAAGTAATGGCAAATTTTCTTTTACAAAGAATAGAACCTATCAAACATTTTTTTATCCCTGTCGACCCTTTTGAAACCTCGAACCAAACCACCAGAAGCTTGGCAGGCACCAAACTTACTTTACAACACCTCAAAGAAGGGCATCCCGTAGGCATTTTCCCCGCAGGAGAAGTCTCCTCTTTTCAGAAAGGGAAAAATTTATTAGCGGATATTCCCCTTAAAATCCAAGACCGCACTTGGCAGTTGCCTGTGATGAAAATTATTAGAAAAGCCCAAGTTCCTGTATTGCCTATTTATTTTCACGGACAAAACAGCACGCTATTTCATTTTTTGGGAAGGATACACCCTCTCTTACGTACTACCCGCCTCATCAATGAATTTCTAAACAAACGAAACAAAACTATTCCTATCCGCATAGGGCATATTATTTCAGTAGAAAAACAGAACGAGTTTGAGAAGTTAGAAGATTTAGCTAATTTTTTAAAAAAGGAAACATACAGTTTATCAAAAAAATTACTAGGGTAAATACAAAAAAAAAAAACAATATTTACGGCTAATTTGTAAAATAGATTCTAATATATGATATTTGTTTAGTTTTATTTTTCTAACATTGCTCTTGTCTTTGATGGCAAAACCATATTCATTTGTAGTAGTCATTCTGTTGTGGGGAGTGGTATCTTGTACTCCTGTCGAAGACCTTTTTCCCAAAGAAATCAAAGCCAAAATTGTAGGCACTTGGACCTTGGAAAGAATCTTGGTATTGCAGGAAAATCGTACACAAAATAGATGGGACACTGTTACTAACCTTCCCAATAGAAATGAGAGTATAGTAGCCGCTACATTTTCTTTTTCTGAAGATTTTAGCTATCGGGTTATCGACCCTTCTTTGGACTTGAGCCAGGGGCGAGGACTATTTTTAAGCAGATTTGATTTTGTTACAGGTTGGGGACCCAGCTTTCCCTACGGAGGAGTATGGGAATTTGATGCAAACTATACGGTCATTTATATTTCCAGAGGAGTATATGAGGCGTTAGGACTTCCTGCTGAGCGCTGGCAAATCGAGGAGTTAAGTACTAATCGTCTTGTTCTCTATAAAGAAACTTCTTTCCCCGCTAATCAGAGAGTTTGGTTTACATTAAGAAAGTAATTGCAATATCTAACTAAAATTCCTTTTATCTTATGAAATCATATGAGTTTGCCATAATCATTGACGATGATATTACGAATAATCTCATTTGTGAGAACTTGATACTCAATACGTTTCTTGCCAAGAAAGTACGGAGTTTTATTACCTTACAAGAGGGATATAAATTCTTAGAAACTTGTATAGAGCAGAAGGAATCTCCTGATTTGATATTGTTGGACTTGCGATTTCCAGAACAGGAATCAGGTTGGGACTTTTTAGATAAGATAAAGGACATACTAAAAAAATTCACTAAGCTACCAGACTTATACATACTTACCTCGTCTATTGCAAGTAAAGACATGGAGCGGGCAAAAAACGAACCGCTTATTAAGAGTTTTATCAGTAAACCGCTTAGTACAGAAAAAATAAGGACTATTTTTTCTTAGTAAGCAGCTAACTTAGCGATATGAACATACACACGCAAATATCATTAGAAAACTTAGTTACGGCTTACTTAAAGCATGATGCTCTCCAAGAAAACCTTGATTTTCAGCTATGGAGCGAAACTTTGCTAAGTTTTTTCAATCAGTATTTTGGGAGTGTTTATTTTTACTTGTTCGCTGTTCATCCCAAAAAAGAGCATTTGATTGTAGAATATACCAATCAACCCCAATCTGATTTTAAAACAATTTCCTATAAAGGTGATGCCATTTTAACTTACTTATTAAAAGATGCTCCTTCTTTTTTTGCTTTGCCTTCAGAAAGCAATATACTAAGTACCTGTACCTCCCATCTTAACTCCTTACGAGCAAGCATAGTTTTGCCTATATATGAAAAAAATAATTTAGTCAGTGTGTTATGTATATTCTCTAATTTTTTATTCCCTGATAATCAAATCAAAGCCCTATATCCATTTATCAGTCATAGTTTCCTTAAAATATACTACGTGCAGCAGTTAAAGAAAGAAATCAGCCAGTTAGAATCTATGAATAGGGCTTTGGAGGCTTCTCAGGAAGCAATGCACGAAAATGCGATAAGTTTTATCAAACTTCATAAGAAACTTACTGATAGCTTAGCGTATGCTAAAAGAATGCAACAAGCTATCTTGCCCTCTCCACAACTATTAGAGAATATTTTTTCCGAACACTTTGTTATTTACCTCCCCAAAGACATCGTTTCAGGAGATTTTTATTGGTGCAGTCAAGTAGATTATACCTTTTTAGCCGTAGTGGACTGCACAGGGCATGGCGTACCTGGCGCGTTCATGTCTATGATAGGCAATACTTTATTAAATGAAATCATCAATACCAAACGGCAGACCGACCCTGCTACTATTCTGACGCTCTTGCACAAAGGCATCAAAGAGGTTCTTAAACAAGAAGAGTCCCACAACAAAGACGGCATGGACATCAGTATTTGCCGCTTAGAACGAGATGCCAATTTCCGCCTCAAACTTACCTTTGCAGGCGCAAAAAGTGCTTTGTTTATCTATCAAAACAATACTTTAACAAAAGTAATTGGGAATCGTAAAAATATAGGAGGCATACATTACAAAGAGCAAATAGAGTTTGACAACCAAGAATTTGACTTACAAGATGGAGCTATTTTGTACCTCATGACCGATGGATTTGTAGATGCTGCCAATCAAGAACGAACAAGAATAGGCATGGAGAAATTTCAAAGTCTGCTCAAAGAATCTGTTCACTTACCGCTTAACTTGCAAAAAGAAAAATTATTACAGTATTTATCAGATTATCAAGGACAAGCCCCTCAGAGAGACGACATAACCATATTAGCAGTAAAAGTGTAATTGAAGGAAAACTGCCAAAAAGGCTAAAAATCTTTTACAAAATCGTTCTGACGGCGAAGATATTTGCGAATATTAAGCCAAAAAGCCAATACTAAATACACAAGAATAGGAGAACCAAAAGTAAGAAAAGAAGTATAGATAAAATACATGCGGATTACTCCACTGGAAATACCCAGCCTTTCCCCTAATTTGGAACATACTCCGAAGGCACGCTCCTCTAAAAAACTATGTAGAAACTTCATTGGTATATAAGAATTGATTTTAAAAAATCACGATTACAAAAAATTTGCCACAATGATAAAAGTAACTTCTACACAAATATAACACTTTATTCGGATTTATTGTTTATTAATTCCATTAACTTTTTATCAATTTGATTGAATGTCAAGGAATACTTAGGAGAGGAGGTATAAAAAAAGCTCTATCAGCCCGTATTTACAAAGATACTACCTACCTTGTTGCCTTCTTATCCACAAACTCACAGATTTCTCCGATAGTAGTAAACTTATTAGCTTCATTATCAGGTATTTCTATTTCAAATTCTGCTTCTACGTGCATTACTAATTCCATATAGCTAATATCTTCTATGCCTTTCTTTACTCCAATATCTATGAGTTTAGTTTCAGGCTTGATACTATCTAAGTCAATATCAAGTACTTCGCTAACAATTTTCTTTACTTGTGGGAAGGAAGCATGATGGTCGTACTTGACTTTCAATTTATGTTCGTTTTGAGAAATAGATAAGCGCTCGCTATTACTTGATTCCTCACAACCTAACAGCAATAAGAAAATAGGCAATAAATAATAGACAAAAGTTTTCATAATAAAAAAACTCAATAATTTGAAAATGAAGCATGTTCGTTAGATTATATAACGAAAAGGAGGTAAGTTTTGGTACAAGACGTAAGATATGTATGCAAGGAAGTCTAAACAATGCATATCAGCATCATTTAGACTTTAAATAAAGGAGGTAAATTGATACAGTCTTTGGATTAATATCGCAAATATACAATTTTATTTTAATAAAAAGCAAACATAGTCTTGATTTTAAAGATTTTATTCTTAATTTTCGTTGTTAAAAATATACAATTTTTCTCAAACCCATAATTTGCATGTGGTCGCACCTCAAAGGTTCAGACAGGTTCAAAGAAGAAATAGACTGGTGGCAAAAGCAAGGTTGGATTTCCCCTGAGCAAGCCAACCTATTCATGGATAGCTACGAACTCAATCAAGCGCCTCCTTGGTACAAACAATCTGGGGTATGGATTAAGGCGGTGAGCATTTTAATCGTAGCGATGGGAATTTTTCTACTTATCTCAGCCAATTGGCAAGAGTTGCCCATAGCTGTTCAGATATTAGCAGGTCTGCTCCCTTTGGGGATAGCTTATGGATTAGCCATTTGGAACTACCAAAAAAACAACATCAACGGGGCGCACTTGTCTATGATATTTGCCTCGCTCATGTTCGGCGCAAATATTGCCTTGCAAGCACAAATCTTTCATATTTCTGCTTACTTCCCCGACGGCTTGCTCTGGTGGATTATAGGCACTATGCCTGTAATTTTCTTTTTCCGAAGCACTTTCTTAGCCGTAGTGTTCCAAGCACTTTTCTTGATGTGGCTCTTTTTCCAAAATGAGTATTTTCAGTTTTCTCTTTGGAGTCCCCTCTTGCTGATTGCTTTCGCTTACTTTGTTTACCGCAACCCGCACTGGTTAGATTTGCTGTTTATGTTAGGCAGTTTTTACATGTTTTTAGTAAATTTGATTATTGCCGTCGAGGAAAAACGCTTGGAACGCATCTATGATGTTGAACTCATGCCGCTATTTTTTGGAGCGTATATTTTGCTATTCCTTACTATTTTCAATTTTGTTAAGCAAGATTACTCAGGCAAGTTTGCAGGTAGCCTCCAAACCGCCTTGCTGACGGTTTTAGTATTGTTCTTTTATATCTTTACTTTCAAAGACGCAACGCAAGCCATAGTAAAGGAAATCACTGACAAAGGCGTTCCTGCAAGTTTTTATGCCATGATTATCATTGCAGTAGTCTTGTATTGGCAACAGCCCAAACAAGCTAAAATGAATATTGCCTTTGGTATTATTGGCTTAGTATTTATTCCTGCGCTTTTACTTTCGCTTATGCAAGTAGCTTATTCGGAGGTATATACTAACATTTTATTTATATTGATGAATGTCTTGTTTTTTGCTTATTGTGTATGGAAAATTTACTACGGAATTAAGCAAAAAGAAAAAGGAGATTTTATGCGAGGAATTTTTTACCTACTTGTTTGGCTAATAGGTCGCTACATCATCTTGTTTGAGGACTACCTGACCACCTCCATTATTTTTATTTTAGCAGGTATAGGATTGTACTATCTGAATAACTACTGGAACAGACGCATCGCACACTAAGAAGCAGATATGAAAAAAAAACTATCAATCTTGCTTGCAGAAGATGATACCAACTTTGGTATGATGCTCAAATTTTTCTTGGAAAGTAATGGCTTTCAAGTTACGCTTTGCGAAAACGGCAACTTGGCTATCCATGCTTTTAGAGACAATTCATTTGACTTGTGCATCTTAGATATAATGATGCCTTATTTGGACGGCTTTACCGTAGCCGAACATATTGCTAAAAGTTCCCAACACATACCTTTTGTTTTCCTAACGGCTAAGGCTCTTAAAGATGACCAAATTAGAGGGTACAAGATAGGAGCGTCTGACTATCTTATTAAACCTTTTGACCCTGAAATTTTGTTGTTGAAAATACAAGTGTTACTCAAAAATGCAGGGAATCCTGCTATAACAAGCGCCGTGTTCCACATAGGGAACTTTGAGTTTGACTATGACAAGCGCTTACTCACTCTGGATAAGAAAATAATAAAACTTAGCCCCAAGGAAGCTGGCTTGCTCAAACTGCTCTGTGAAAAACAACAAGAAATACTCACTCACGAAGAAGCCTTAATAAAAATATGGAAAAACGATGATTATTTTACCAAACAAAGCATGAATGTTTTTATCACTAAACTAAGAAAATATTTAGCCCAAGATGCTGAATATCAAATAGAAATAGAAAATATGCACAGCAAAGGCTTTATCCTTAAAGTGAAGCATCTCCGATAAAATTTTGTTTATAAAGTTTGAAAAAAATTACTTTTGTTTGAGCATAGCTATATATTTAGCTTTGAGCGAAATTACCCCCTCACATTCTTTCGGGAACTTCTACTCCTATCAAAGCCATCGCAGTCTTAATAGCCTTTGCTGTTTCAGCGGAAAGGGCTAAACGCATCTTTTTGGTAGCTTCATGAGGTTCATTAAATACAGAAAGTTCGTTGTAAAACTTACTGTATGCTTTGGCAAGGGTATAAGCAAAATCTGCCATTACCGAAGGTGCATATTCCTCAGCTGCTTCTTTGATTTTTTTAGGCAAAGAGGCAATAAGTTTAATTAGTTCTATCTCCACTTGATGTAATTTTGTAGCTTGTAGGGAAATTGACTGGTAATCTATGTTTAGCACCTCGGCACGCCTTAGCAGCGAACAGATACGCGCATGAATGTACTGTATATAAACTCCAGTATCTCCTTGAAAATCAATTGACTCCTCGGGATTAAAGAGCATTGTCTTTTTGGGGTCGACTCTGAGCAGGTAGTATTTGAGCGCACCTAAGGCAAGCATTCTGTACAAGTTCTGAGCCTCTTCTGCTGAAAAATCATCTATCTTGCCCAATTCTTTGGTACGAGTTTCCGCAATGCTTATCATTTCTTCTATCAAATCATCAGCGTCCACTACCGTTCCCTCCCTTGATTTCATTTTACCCGAAGGCAACTCTACCATACCATAAGAAAGGTGATACATGCCGTTAGCATATACTCGCCCTAATTTTTTTAGGATAGTAAACAATACTTTGAAGTGATAATCTTGCTCATTGCCGACGACATAGATAGACTTTTCCATTGGAAAATCTGCATATTTGTAATCGGCAGTGCCTAAGTCTTGGGTAATATAGACCGAGGTTCCGTCAGCCCTTAGCACTAATTTTTCATCTAAACCTTCTTCCCTCAAATCAATCCACACTGAGCCGTTGTCCTTTTTAAAGAAAATCCCTTTGGCTAATCCTTCTTCTACTACGTTTTTTCCTAACAGGTAAGTATCTGATTCATAATAGATTTTATCAAAACTTACGCCCATCATTTTATAAGTTGTCTCAAACCCCTCATATACCCAGTGATTCATTTTTTTCCACAAATCCACCGTTTCTCTGTCGCCCTCTTCCCACTTTCTAAGCATCTCTTGGGCTTCAAGGATTAAAGGAGTATTTTTTTCTGCTTTTTCTTTGAGTTTTTCTATGTCCTCCTCAGGAGTTTCGGCTCGGTATTGAGCGACTAACTGCTCTATCTGTTTTTTGTTTTCTTTATCAAAAATGACGTAATAATTCCCTACCAAGTGGTCGCCTTTGATGCCTGCGCTTTGTGGGGTTTCTCCTTGTCCAAATTTTTTATAAGCAAGCATAGACTTACAGATATGTATGCCCCTGTCATTGACCAAGTTAGTTTTCATCACTTCGTAGCCGCTTGCTTTGAGAATTTCTGCTACGGAATAGCCTAAGAAGTTGTTTCTCAAATGTCCTAAGTGCAAGGGTTTGTTAGTATTAGGAGAGGAGTACTCGACCATTACCTTTGTACCGTGAAAGGATGCTTTACCGAAGTTAGGAGTGGTAGCAATGACATTCAAGGTTTGTAACCAAAAACTTTCAGAGAGTTTTAAGTTCAAAAATCCCTTGATAACGTTATAGTTGGCAATGAGTTCGCTATTATTTTTAGCATACTCGCCCAAGGCTTCTCCTATCTCTTCGGGTTTTTTTCTTAAAGATTTGGTCAGTGCAAAAGTTACTAAGGTAAAATCTCCTTCAAACTCTTTTTTAGTAGGTTGTATGCTAAGTTCTTCTGGTCTAACTTCTTGATGATAAGTTTCTTTGATTCCTTTTGCAATTAAATGAGCGATGTCTAATTCTATATTCATGTTTGGCAAATTTTTTTTAAAAAAAAAGGAAACATACACTTTCAAAGCATATATTTCCTTTGCAAATTTAGAGGTATTTGTGAGAAAATGATGCAGGGAAATGCAAAGTTTTGCACTTACATTTTTTCTATCCGCACAGCAAAGCCGCCCCCTTTTGCCATTTTTATTTTCATTTGGGTAGTTTTAGTAACAGACCTGATATTTTTTTGATAGTCTTCGCCTACTCTATCAGCATTTATCCCGTCTGTAAAAATGACGGCTTTATATACTCCTTCGTCTAAAAAATTGAAATTGAGGCTTATCTCCTTGCCTTCCCAATTGGCAATTCCGCCTACGTACCATACTTCGTTTTGTTTTCTTGCAATGATTGCGTATTCGCCTACTTTACCATCTAAGGCAACAGTCTGCTCGTAAGTAGTAGGCACGGAGGCGATAAAGTCCAAACTTTCTCTTTCTTTCAAGTATTCGGTAGGAGAATCAGAAAGCATAAGCAAGGGAGCTTCTAAAACAATATACAAGCCCAACTGGTGGCATCGCGTGCCTTGGCTCATAGGTCGAGAGAAAATTGTTTTAAAGTCTTTTTTTTGTGCATTGCGCATGGCGCCGGGCGTATAGTCCATGTATCCTGCTAACATTCTGATAAATGGTAGTTGGGCGGCATGGTCAGGAGTAGTGCCGTCTTGTGCAAACTTGTTGTATTCTAAACCTCTAACTCCTTCATGGTTAATGATGTTAGGATAAGCTCGGTTCATGCCTGTGGGTTTAGTAGCTCCATGGAAATTCACTAAGATTTTTCTTTTGGCACACTCCTCAGCTATTCTCTGGTAAAAGTTCATGGTTTTCTGGTCGTCCCTGTCCATAAAATCGACTTTCAAACCTTTAATTCCCCACTTTTCAAACAAAGGCATCACTTCTGCTAACTGCTTGTCTAAGACGTGCCACACGCACCAAAGAAATATGCCTACATTTTTTGCTTTGGCATACCTGACCAATTCCTCTACATTAATATCGTTTTTTAGCTTTGTTAAATCGAACTGCTCAGACCAGCCCTCGTCTAAGTTGATGTATTCTATTCCATTAGCCGCCGCAAAGTCGATAAAGTAACGATAAGTAGCCATATTGATACCGCTTTGAAAAGGGACGTTGTAAACGTTGTTATCGTTCCACCAATCCCAAGCCACCTTTCCTGTTTTTATCCAAGAAAAATCCTGCGTTGCGGGACGCGATAGTTTATAAACCATATCGCTATCCAGTAGTTGCTTATCTTCGTCAGCAACGATTAGGATACGCCAAGGAAAAGAGCGAGTCCCTTGTACCTCAGCTATGTAGTCCGCTGTTTCTACTACCTTAATGCCAAAATTATTGTGTCCGCCGATTTCTTCTTTGGTAGGGTAAGCAGGAAAAATACCTGACAAAGAATTACTTACTGCTTTATTTTTACCCACATACATTGCAGGATAATCGTACAGGTCGGCTTCGGTAATTCCTATTTTCACTCCGCTGCTTAGGTGAATAAGTAAAGGCAGGTAGCTAAACTTATCATTAGGGATTTCAGAGATTTTTACTTTATCGTAAAACTGCTCATAAGACGACCAAAAAGTATTCAACAGAGAAGCCGTTAACAGCGCATCTTCTTTTAAAGCCAGTGAAAATTCCTCATTTTTCACCTTGATTTTATTTTTAAACTTAGTAGTAAACTGATAAGCTATTCCTTCGCTGTATGCCCTAATATTTAGCCCAAAATCTCCAAAATCCAACTGTAACTCATTGGCTTTGTCCTCTATGAGGCTTCTTTTATAAGCAATGGTTTTAATGTTTTGATTAATCACTTGACTTTTAGAATTTTTTAGCTTAGCACCTGCGCCTAAAACTGTTCCATTGTCCAGTGTCATAGAAATAGTGGAAGGAGCAGTAAGTTCTTGCCCTCTAAGGCTTACAACATAAGTAATCCTCTCTGCTATTTCTATCCTGACAGTCAGGCGATTGTCAGGTGAATTCAAGGTAAAAGACTGTTGGGCAAAACCTTGCATGGTAAGCAACAAAAAATGTAAAAAGACAAAGAATAAGTTTTTCATTTTCTTTAAAGTTTATGCTTATTCAATCAGTTTTCTATCTCTTAGCCACCCCTCCATTTCCCTGTCCCATGTTTCTACGTGACCTCGGTTTTTCTTAGACAGGCTGAAGCCATGTCCTCCTTTTTCGTAAATATGCAACTCGGCAGGAACTTTATTTTTTTGTAATTCTCTATAAAAAACAATACCATGTTCGGGATTAAGGGCATCATCGCTCGCATAGACAATAAAAGTAGGAGGCGTTTCACTGGTTACTTGTTTTTCAAGGCAGTACTCATCTATGAGTAGTTCGTTGGCTTCTTTGCCAAGTAGTTTCTCTTGGATTCCTCTGAGCCTATCTATGCCTATGCGAAACGAGATAACAGGATAAATCAATATCATAAAATTAGGTCTTACGCTAATAGTATGGTCTGTAATCTCACCTACCTGTTTTTGGAAGCGTGTGCCTGCGGTAGCGGCTAAATGCCCTCCCGCGGAAAAACCCATGATACCGACTTTGTTAGGGTCTAAGTTCCACTTTTTAGCATTTTTTCGAATAATTCTTATAGCCTGTTGGGCATCTTGGAGAGGTCTGATGTGTTTCTCTGTCATCAACCTCTCATCGGGGAGGCGGTTTTTAAGCACAAAGGCAGTAATGCCTCTTTCTATAAACCACTTAGCTAATTGGTGTCCTTCGTGGTCTATGGCAAGCACATAATAGCCTCCACCAGGACAAATAAGTACCGAGGCTCCATTGGGCTTTTGAGGGCGATAGACAAATAGCTTAGGCTGTTGAATATCGGTAGTAATAGTTACTCCATCATTAGGGTTCACTGTTACTTTTTCTGGAATATCCAAAGGAATCGCTCCCGGCACTCCGTCAGGATAGAGCAATAGAGAGTCTTGCTGAGCAAAACTCATCAAACTTATGCCTATCCACAAGGGAATGAATAATATTTTTTTCATAAAGATACGATTTTAAAGTTATTATACTTTTACCCATGCTTGTTTCTTATGACTTTCTACGATGCGTTCGCAGAGTATCATTTCTCTCAAACCGTCTTTGAAAGTAGGGAAAAGAGGGGTGGCAGGCTGTTTACCTTCTTTGATGGCTTTGTACACTTCTTTGAAAAGTTGTTTTGAAGTATCAGGGAAACCTTCGTTATGCCCACCAGGGAAGGAAACGAGTGCTCTACTTTCTTGGTACATGAGCGAAGGGTCGCGTATTAGCAGACCGTTATAAGTTTCGCGCTTGCCTATCCACATTTCGTTGGGGCTTTCAGAACACCAAGCAAGGGTTTGCTTACCGCCTGCAATCTCCAAACTTGCTCTATTTTTACGTCCTGCGGAAACTTGGCTAACAGTTACCACACCCTTATTCCCATTATTGAAACGCAAAAGCACAGTAGCATAATCTTCTGTGTTGATAGGTACCTCGGCGTAGTCTTCTGGTTGAAGCATTTTCCCTGAGTAAGTTTCTATGGGTTTAAGAGGCTTCTTACGCGTTTTATGGATAGTATTAAAGTCTGCCATGACCTCTACGATTTCCAAACCTGTGATATACTCGACCAAATCAATAAGATGCGAACCAATGTCTGCAATGGCTCTGGAATCTCCGGACTTGTCGGGTTCTAAGCGCCAATTGTAGTCCGTGTCATAGTAAAGCCAATCTTGCAAATAAGAACCAATGACGGAATACACTTCTCCCAAATCTCCTTTCTCTCGCATAGTTTTCATTTGGCGAATGAGTGGGTAGTATCGCAAGTTAAAGTGAATTGCATTGACTAAACCTGTCTTTTCTGCTGTACTTACCAAGTCCTCTGCTTCTTTGATAGTCATAGACAGTGGTTTTTCACAAACTACATTTTTTCCTACTTCTAAGGCTTTCTTTGCCATTTCATAGTGTAAAAAGTTAGGTGTGCAAATATGCACGCAGTCAATATCGTCTTTTAGCAATTCTTCATAATTAGCATAGGCTTTTTCTACGCCTAAGTGTTCGGCTTTTTGCTCAGCTACTTCTGCGGTTACGTCGGTCAATCCAATTACTTCTACATCAGGGAGTCTTCTAAGAGCCTCGATATGCGCAGGACCGATAAAACCTGTTCCTGCTACAGCAACTTTCAATTTTTTCATTTTCGCTTTACTTTAAATTTTTGATTGGAGATAAGTTTAGTTTTCTCTACAAATATTATGATTTTTTTAAAAACATATAAAATAAATGTGCTTTATTTTGTACCTAAATGAAAGTGGTTTGATATGCTTAACTTTCCAAAAATTCAAAACTTTGGGAAAACTCCTACTTTCAAAGGCAAAGACCAAGCTTATTGAGTATAAAACAACTTATAGACGGGACTTAATAGCCGTCGGCAAAGAGAAAAAATAATTTTCAAATTCAAAGGAGAAAATTTTAAAAAAGAGGCAATTTTCCCCTACCTTTAAATCAAATTTTGTAGTTTAATTTTTCTTATCACTCTAAATAAGTAATTGAAAATGAAAAATGAAAGACGTTTATTCCTTAGACAAATGATGGGCTATACAGGCACCGCACTTATCCTGCCTACCTTCTTGTCTGCTTGTGGCGGCGGTACGCAAGCCAATAATGAAGAAAGTCAAAAAGATACCACAGCAAACCAAACTACTATGGAAACAGCTAATAAGCCTCTTTTTTTCAAAATTTCTTTGGCAGAGTGGTCTTTACACAAAATGCTCTTTGACAAAAAGTTAGACAACTTAGACTTCCCCGCTAAGGCAAAAAATGATTTTGGTATAGATGCAGTAGAGTACGTCAATCAGTTTTTTAAAGATAAAGCCAAAGATACTGCTTACTTAACAGAGCTAAAAAAGCGCACTGATGACCTTGGTGTTACTAACGTGCTGATTATGATTGATGGAGAGGGTTTTTTAGGCTCAACAGATACCAAAGAGCGTATGAAGGCAGTAGAAAATCATTACCAGTGGGTAGAGGCGGCAAAGTTCTTAGGCTGTCATTCTATCCGCGTGAATGCTTATGGCAAAGGTACAGCAGAGGAAGTGTCTAAGGCAGCCATAGACGGCTTAGGCAAGCTCAGCGAGTTTGCTGAAAAAATAGGAATGAATGTAATTGTGGAAAATCACGGTAGTTATTCCTCCGATGGGACTTGGTTAGCCAATGTGATGAAATCCGTTGGGAAACCTAACTGCGGTACACTCCCTGATTTCGGCAATTTCTGCATGAAATACAAAAACGATGACTGGCGGCAAGGGTGCGAAAACATGTACGACCGCTACAAAGGCGTAGAGGAGATGATGCCTTTTGCCAAAGGAGTAAGTGCCAAGTCCAATGTCTTCGACGCAGAAGGGAACGAAGCTAATATGGACTATCGCAGACTGCTCAAAATTGTGAAAGATGCAGGCTACACAGGCTACATAGGCATAGAATACGAAGGCAACGAACTTTCAGAAGAAGAGGGAGTGAGAGCCACTAAAAAACTTTTAGAAAAGGTAGGCGCAGAGCTAAGCTAATACGATGAGAAACCTATAAGGTCTTTTCTAACCTTTTAGGTTTCAACTTTTTACAAAATCATTTTCTCAATAGGCACTACCAAGATACCCTCTGCACCCGCCTCTCGGAGCGCCTCTATCACATTCCAAAAATCATTTTCATTGATAACAGAGTGCATAGAAACCCAATCTTTGTCAGCTAATTCCATGATAGAAGGGCTACGCATTCCGGGAACAAGTCTTTTAATTTCTTCTACTTTGTTTTTAGGTGCATTCAAAAGAATGTATTTGTTCTTCCTTGCATTCTGAACAGATTTTATCCTAAAAAGAAGTTTATCTAATAAATTGATTTTACCCTGCGATAGTTGTTTTTGCTTGATAAGCACAGCCTCAGATTTGAGTACTACTTCTACTTCTTTGAGTCCATTGGTAAACAAAGTACTTCCCGAACTTACTAAGTCGCAAATTGCCTCTGCCAACCCTATGCTTGGAGCTATCTCTACCGAACCACTGATTTCGTGGATATGAGCAGAAACTTGGTTGGCTTCTAAAAAGCTCTGCAAGATGCGGGGGTAGGAGGTAGCAATATTTTTCCCTTCCAAACCTTTAATGCCTTGATATTCCTCATTTTTAGGAATAGCAATAGAAAGTCGGCATTTACTAAAACCTAAGCGGTGAGCAATGTCTGTATTTTTGCCTTTCTCCAACATGACGTTTTCTCCTACTATACCTATATCAGCTACTCCATCAGCTACATAGCCCGGAATATCATCATCTCTCAATAGCAAAAATTCCGCAGGGAAATTTGTTGCTTGTGCTTTGAGCTGTCCAATACCGTTCTGAAAATCTATGCCACATTCTTTGATAAGAGCAAAAGAATCCTCGCTAAGTCTTCCAGACTTCTGAACAGCGATTCTAAGTATTTCATTCATTCTTTTAAAGTTTTACCTTTGATTTTTTAGACTGCAAAAGTAAGACTTGCAAGTAAAACAGAAAACTAATCCGTACTTTTTAATTATACTCAGTCCTATAAGTTTTTTAAAACCTTATATAACTAATAAATTGATTATCAATAATTTATACTTTTATTTTATCAAAAACTACTGTTTAAAAATGCTCACATCTTAAAGTCTTTCGGCTTGTTATCTTTATAGTAAATTTTAAGGAACCTCATTTGAAATTAAATTTTACCTATGGGTATCTATAAATATAAAAATTACTAACTTGCATAGTAGCTACTGACATAGGCATAAAACCTTGTAGAGGGAGTATCTTTGTACGCATGCTACTCCTGACGGATTTATGCGGTACATGATACTGATGCTTACTGCTACCAATATTTCACACTCGCAGCGTTTTACGTGAAATAGTTACAAAAATAGTTTCTAAGGTCTTGTACTTGATAAAGCCAATGAAGCATACAAAATACAGAAAAACAATTACTTATTTTATTTTCTTTCGCCTTGCGCCTACTTTTCTTTTTCTTGCTTGCCAGCCCTCTTCCCAAGAAAATGTAGTATTGTGGGAAGCAGTTTACTCCGTTACTACAGCATACTCTTCGCCCAGAACCATAGACCTGAACAAAGACGGTATTTTAGATGTAGTCATAGGTACAGGTAGCGGTGAGTGGGTTTATACTGATGTAGGTGTATTGGCACTTGACGGAAAAACGGGAAAAAGACTTTGGCATCAGCCCGCCCGTAATCAAGTGGTTGGTTCTGCTATTTTCTATGACATTACGGAAGACGGCGTTCCAGAGGTATTTATAGGAGGACGCTCCGCCGAATTAAAAGCTATTAACGGAGCGACAGGAGAGCTAATTTGGGAATTTTTGCAAACTGATGATGCTCATGTACCCAAATCTTTGGGTTGGTTTAACTTTACTACTCCGCAACTTATTCCCGACCAAAACGGCGACGGATACAAAGACCTACTCATCGCTAATGGAGGTGATGCCACCCTAAGCGCTAATAATCC
>Ga0272446_1000728_pt1 | contig 50189 bp, 35 predicted proteins | sample YNPCB0061_FD_194587 | JGI IMG/M metagenome (GOLD analysis project Ga0272446, IMG submission 194587) | Hot spring microbial mat communities from Yellowstone National Park, WY, United States - YNP-CB-006-1 | ecosystem: Environmental > Aquatic > Thermal springs > Hot (42-90C) > Sediment | place... | reverse complement strand
TTCTCCAAGCGGCAAGTTGCCGCATGAAGAAGCTTCTCAGGATTATGCCGAGTGCTCCAAACGCTGGAGGGCAGTCTTGTCAACCGCCAGTTCGAAAACTCGGCATAATGGTGCGCTCCGCATAAGGCATGTCATGCGACGCCGCCAGGTAGCAGTTCGCGACAAAACTGGCCATGCCGGGGTTGCCGCCCGTATTGAACACGGAGCAGGCGCCTTCGCAAATGCCGCGAATCATCTGTTTCGGATTGCCCAGGTGCAAGGCAACGTCCGTCTTCACCTGCTTGCGCAACTGCCGGTACCCTTCGTAGTCGCTCTTGTCGAACGGGTCTTCATAGACCATCATGTTGCCGATCTTTTCCAGTTTGAGCGCGACTTCCAGAAACGCCTTCAGGCTTTCGTAACGCGTGTTCGGATCGAGGATCACCTTGACGCCGGGCGCTGTCCTGGCGACGATCTCGACCGCCTCCACCACCGGATCGCCCTGCTTGGCCTTCATCTTGATGGAAGTGAACCCGCCGGCGACCGCGCGTTCGGCGACGCGCTTCATGCCCTCCGGCGTCTTGCGCCCGCACCAGTAGCCCACCAGCACCTTCGGCTGAAGCATGCCGCCCAACAGTTTGCACACCGGCCAGCCTACTGCTTTGCCCACGATGTCGTACAACGCCATTTCGAAGGCCGCGTAGCCGGCGCCGGCGGGCAACTCGAGCCGCGTCAGATTGAGATCGAACACGCCCTTGCCCTGGAGGAATTCCGCGTTCTTCCGGACGCCCTCCAGGTTCTCGCCGCGGCCGGTCTCGCCGATGCCGGTGATGCCCGAGTCGGTGCCGATCTTCAGGATGATCTTGGGCACCAGGTCGAAACGGCTGGATTCAGCCAGTTCGGGATCGGCCGTGATATCGGGTTTCATCGGGACCACCACGGGATACAACTCAATGGAAGTGATGGTGATCCTTTCTCGTTTGCCCGCCGTGCAGGCTGGCAGCATGGTCAGACCCGCCGCGCCGCCCCCCGCGGCCAGCCAGGTCCGCCGGGACCAGCGGTCGTTTCCAGGCATGAAGGAACCTCCCGGACGATTCGATCACGCGCGCGCTCGAAACGCAACCGGATGCGCGCGGGACGGCCCGCCCGGGAATCGTTTCCGGTTCCCGGGGGCGGCGGAGGGTGGTCGTGTAGAATAAGGTCAATGCAGGTATTGCAGGCCGGTCCGCACAAGCTGATCCTCCTGGAATTGGACCCGGAGCTGGTGCTGAACGTCGCCAAACAGGCGGGGTTTGAAGTCCGCGCGGAAGAGTCCGCCCGCGCGCTGACGCTGGACCTGACCGCGGCTGGACGCCAGGCGCCGCTTCTGCTCTTCGATGCGGCAGACCCGGCGAATCTGGGCTGGTTCTCGCGCTGTCAGTTCTATGTGGACGGCCGGACCGGGCAGGTGATGCAGACCCCGCTGACCTTGGCCAATCAGCGCGACCGCCTCGGCCAGCCCCAACACGCGTCGGTACGGGTCCGAGTGGCCAAGGAACTGCCCTCGGGTTACCGCTTGCCGGGCCGACAGCCGGTGACCGAACAGGTGGTGTACGCCATCCTGTTCAATTTCCTGACCGCATTGATGAAGACGGGCGTCGCGGTGTGCGGCACGGGTGTCGTACAGCCTTTGGCCGGCCGCTCCGAAGGAGTCGGCGTCCGGAACTAACGCCCGCCGTGGCGGACTGCTACTGCTTGCTTAGCCTGCGGAAGTACTCGGCGATGGAGCGCGAGTACTCGGGCGGCACCGGCTGCGGCGACGTGGCGCGCACGCTGCCGCCGCTTTTCGCATCGAGCTTGCGGCGCAGCATCAGCTCCACGTTTTCCAGCCCGGTGAGGATCGAGCGGTCGAGCCGGTTGATCATTTCGGGATTGCCGGGGAAGCGTTTCGGGTCCAGCCGCGCCATCTCGCGGAGGAGGTCCTGAATTTCCGCCGAGATTTCCGGCGCTTCGCCAAGCTGCTGCCGGAGCCGCATCAAGTCGCGCATGGTGTCGCGGTAGACGCGCTCGGCGGTCTGCGCGTCGTAAGCTCCGCCGCTGTCCGGGCGCTCGCCGCGGTTCATGCCGCCCCAGCCGCCGGCCTCGGACCTCCCGCCCGGCTGGAAGGGGCCCGCCATTTGCTCCCCGCCCGCTTCGCCGCGGCGGCCGCCGGGACCCGGCAGGCTGGGCGGTCCTTGCTGCCCGGGCTGCTGGCCTTGGCCAGGCTCCTGGCCCGGCCGCTGGCCGCTTTGCGCTTGCTGCTGGCCGCGTTCCCCGAGTTGCCCTCCCGGCTGCGGCTGCTGCTGCCCTTGCTGGCCTGGTTGTCCCTGTTGCCCCGGCTGCGGCCTGGATTGGCTCTGGCTGCCTGGGCGCGGTCCCTCGCGCTGGCCGGTCCGCGCGCCCAGTGACTTTGCCATCCGCTCCATCTGCTGCCGCAGCGATTCCGCTTGCCGCAGCGCCTCTTCCAGCCCCTGGCCGCCCGCCTTCCCCTTCTCGAGGGAGTCCGCCGCCTCCTTGAGCCGCTCGCGCAGGTTGTCGAGGGCGTACGTCGTCGTCCCCTCGCGCATGGTGGCGTACGCGCCATAGCCGCGGCGGATCGCCTCGGCGCTCCAGCGCATGTTCCGGGCCACTTCTTCCTGCTGGAGGTCGCCCAGCGCCTTGCGTAGCTTGTTCGCCGCCTCCTTGTCCGCGCCGGCCAGCGCGCGGACGGCCTCCTGGATTTCCTTCTCCAGCCGCTGGAGATCCTGGCTCATGCCCTCTTTTTCGCGGGCCAGTTGTTCGTTCTTCTCCCGGTTCTTCCCGCCGGGCTGGGGCGCGCCGCCTTGCGCGCCCGCCTGGCCGAACTCCTTCATGAGCCGCTCGCTGAAGTCGCGCTGCCGGCCCGCCAGTTGCGCGGCGCGCTCGGAGATCCGGCCCAACTGGTCGCCGGCTTCGCGCCTGCGCATGCCAGAGAGCACGTCACGCGCCTCGCGGAGGCGCTCGGCGGCGCGGCGCGCTTCCGCTTCGCTTTGGGGCGTACCGGCGCGCTGCGTGGACATCGCGTTCTGCATGTCGCGGGCCGCCTGCTGCAACTGCTCGAGCGCCCGCTGCAACTGTTGCTGGTTGGTCCGCCGCGGATCGGACTGATACTGGCGTTCCTCGCCGGCGCGGCCGGCGCTCTGCTGCTGTTGTTGCTGCTGCTGCGAGGAAGACTGCTGGGCAGATGACTGCTGCGAGGAAGACTGTTGGGACGACGACTGCTGAGAGGCGGAAGACGACTGGCTGCTGCTCCGCTGGGAAGACTGCTGTTGCGGGCTGGACATCCCCCGCGCCAATTGTTCCATTTGCCGCTTCAGTTCTTCGGCCTCGCGCCGCAGCAGTTCCTGCTGCCAGCGCTGTTGCGGCACGTTCTGGTTGCGCTGCTGCTGTTCGGCGAGTTCCTGCTGGCGGCGCGCGAGTTGTTCGAGCCGCGCGAGGGCTTCGTCGATCTCTTTCTGCCGCTGGTCGCCGCCGCTGGCCGTGCGCTGCTCGGTCTCGTACTGGTTCTTGTCGGTGTCGAGTTCGAGGTCGAACAGACTTTCCAGCTCGCGGCCCATGTTGCCTCCCCCTCCGCCGCCGCCCCGGCTGTTGAAAGCAACCTGGATCTCGCGGAACACGCTCTCGGCGCGCAGCAGGTGCTGAAGCGCCTTCTGGGCAGGGGGCAGCGCGTCTTTCCAGGCGGTGACCTTCAGTTTTTCGGCCGACGGGCCCATCGCCTCCACCGCGGCGTCCATTTCCTGGACGAACGTCTTGATCTCCTGGTTGGCGCCGGCGAGGGCGCGGCTGCGCATGCGGTTGGACAGAGACTTTGCCTGGTCGCGCAGCTTGCCCTGGACATCGCTCAGGAAGGCTCCGGTGCTGCTGTTGCCTGGTTTGCCGCCGCGAATCTCGTTCCACGCCGCGACGATGATCTCTTTCTGCCGCGTGGAGATCTGCTGCTGGTCGTCCTGTTCGCCGCCGCCCTGTCCGCTCACCTGCGACTGGGAAAAGTAACGCTCGAACGGCTGCGCCTCGGCGAAATACAGATCGGTCTGGGCGGCGGAGTTGGCATCACGCGCCGCCGCGTACATACTCACGATGTCGCCGGGCTTCAGGTTGAAATCCTCGAGAGCAAGCAGCGTCCGGCCGGTGGCCTGTTTGCCGCCGCGGCTGGAAAGCAGGGATACGGTTTTGGGTTCTCCGCCGTTGACCGAGTAAACCAGCTTCAACTCCTGGAGCCCGAAGTCGTCCGCCGCTTCCACCACCACCGGGAGTTCCTCGATCGGGCTTACCTTGGCGTCGCGTCCGGGGCGGACCAGGCGCACCTGCGGGGGGCTGTCCTTGACCGCCTGAATGAAATAGTCATCGGTCAGACGCACGTCCTCGTCGCGGTCCCGCGCCGCCACATAGTACACGCCGTCCTTCCGGATGGGAACTTCGGCCTTACCGCCGGAAAGGACCACGCGTTCGTTCCCGTCGATCAGCAGAAAGCCATTTTCCAGAGGCCGGTCGGTTTCCACTTCCAGTTGCGCGATGGTTCCTTCCACCGCGTTCAGGTCACCTCCGGGATCTTCGACGGCCTCCTTGAAGCCGGTCCACGCCGGATAGCGGTAGGTCACCTTGATTTTGCGCACGGAAGGCAATTCGGTGACCGTCAGGCGATAGGTTTCCGAGCGCAGCGCGCCCGCGCTGACGTAGTAATCCAGCGTTTCCGGGATGCCCGAGAACAGGAATTCGAAGCCCGGCGCGCCTGTCCGGGGCCGCATGGGGACGTCCTCCCACTTCGACCCGCTGGCGTACCGGACCGACAGCCGGACCGCGCCCGGCACAAAACCCGACGTCTGGGCGGTAATCAACTGGTCCGCGCGCTTGCGCACGGTGCGGTTGCCCGGTTCCACCCGCAGGCCGTAAAACGGCGCGGCCTCCTGGCGGGCTGGACCCGCCCAGAGCAGGGAAGTGCCGTAACCCCAGAAGCCGGGGCCGGAAGTGCCCAGCCACAGCAGCAAGGCGGCCGAACCGGCGCCCGCGGAAAGAAAGCCCAGCAGCTTGCCTGAACCCGCGACCTCGCGGGGCGCGGCGCGCTCGGCCGTCCGCAGCGCATCGGCGGCCAGCAGGTCGAGAAAGGCGTCCCGCGCGCCCGCGCCCCGCCGCTCGGCAAAGGTCAGCAGGCGCTCCTCAAACTCGGGGAATCTCTCCTCCGCCTCGCGCGCCGCGCGGCGGGCGTTGAGCTTCAGCAGCGGCGTCAGCAGGCCGAACCCCACCGCTACCGCCAGCGCGATGTACAACACCGTACGCGAGAAGGCGAGGCTGGAAGAAGAGAACGCAAAGGCATTGGCCGCCAGCACCAGGACCACGGTGAGCCCGAGGGCGCAGAGAGCCACCAGGGCGATGCCGCGCGCCCAGGCGGCCAGTCGCAGCCGGCGTTCCACCCGCTGCAAATAGTCCGACATTAGATCATACGGATTCATCGCGTCCCCCTTTGGATGATGCCTTCGATTGCTGTTCCTGTACGGCCAGGTGCCGGTTGCCCACCCAAGCCTCCGCCAGCGACAACAGGAAGGCGGCCAGCAGCACATACCACCACAACGAAACCCGGCGCGTCTGGGCGGCGCCCCCCGCGGCCGCGCCCGCCGCATCCTGGCCGGTGTTCCGCCACAGCGCCAGCGTCTCGGCGGGAAGCACCTCCAGATCCGACTCCGACCGGTCCGGATTCACCGCCACCAGTTCCTGAAAACCGCTTGGGCGGCGGATTTCGTAATAGCCGCGTTCGGCGAGCGTGATCCCGCGCGCCTCGGCCGCTTCCGTGAGGCTGAGCGCCCGCTGGCCGCGCGGGTCCAGCACTTCCACCGCGGTCCCGGCTCCCGCGGCGGCACGGAGTTCGTAGTAGGCGCCCACCTGCTGGCTCGACCGGGATTCTTCCATGCGCGCCAGGTAGCGCGCGGTCTCGACCACAAACGGCACAAACGACGGGTGCAGCGGAAAGTCGTTGGCGATATTGTCGAGCGGGGAGGCGAACACTAGCACCCGTCCCTCACCCACCGGCCGCTCCAGCAGCAGCGGCGCTTCGTCGGAAAGCCGAGCTACCACGCGCGCGCCGTCCGGGTCCACTGCCACCGCCTGGAAGAACTTCACCCCTTCCCACCGGGGGGCGGAGCGTACCGCGGGGTGCGCGGCGTCCAGCGCGACCACCGTGCGGAAACGTTCTCCCTCGCGGGACGAATAGCGGGACTCCCGCACCTTTTCCCCCGAAACCGGCACCAGGTCGCGCGCCAGGGCCGCCCGGCCCAGCACGACCCACAGCGCGCCGCCGGCCTCGACGTATTGGCGCAGGTTCTCCTCCAGTCCCGCGGGCACGCCGCCCACGTCGGAGAGCACCACGCAGGCGTACGGTTTGAGCGGCAGCCCCGCCGCTTGCGCCGCCGTCATCGCGTCCATCGAGAAGGCGGCGTCGCTGGCCGATTCGAGCGCGGTGCGGAAGTACAACTGCGCGCGGGAGCCGCGCCCTTCGCTGACAAACAGCACCTTGCGCGGCTCGGTGCGCTCCACCGCGAAGTAGAGGACATCGTCGTCCGGAAAAGCGTCGCCCGGGCTGAGGCGGGCTTCGGCGCGGTTCCAGCCGTAGGAGGCCTCCAGCGCGAAGAACTCGACGCTGGCGCGCCCGTTGGCCGGCAGGTCGATTTCCTTGGACTCGATTTCCCGGCCACCCGCCGCCAGCGTGACCCGGCGCCGCGCCGGCCCCGTCCCGTAGCCGGCCACGGTCACCTGCACCCGCACCTTCTTCGGATCGTACAGCCGCGCGGGCGCCAGCACGCTTTCCACCGCGAAGTTCGCCTCCCGCGCTTCCACCACGGGGTACGGGATCAGGCGTACGCCGCCGCCCAACTGCGCGTCGGCGAAATTCGGCGGCCAGGACGACTTCTGCATGTCGGAGAACACGTGCGCTTCCACCGGAACCTTGAGCGTCTGCGCCGCCGCGCGCAACGCGCGAGCCAGTTCCGCGAACGAACTGCGCTCGTCAGAGGCGCGCACGCCCTGGATGGCGGCCCGCACCGCCGCCGGATCCGTCACCGGGTTTTGCTCTACCCGCACGCCGGCGCCGAACGAAATCACCTCGACGCGGTCGCCGCTGGCGAATCCGCGCGCCGCCTCCAGCGCCTGCTGCTTCGCCCGGTCCAGGCGTCCTCCCTGACGCATGCTAAAGGAGCGATCGATGGCGATGATCTTTACCGCTTTCCCCGCCACCCCCGCGCTTTCACGCCGCTCGAGATACGGATGGGTGAACGCCAGCACAATCAGCGCGAGCAGCAGCATGCGCAGCGCAAACAGCAGCAGGTATTTCAGACGCCGGTGCTTGACCGAGCTTTGCAGCCGCCGCTCGAAGAACATCAGGGAGGCAAACGGCACCGGGGTCGTCCGGTGCTGTTGCAGCAGGTGCAGCCAGACCGGCAGCCCCAGCGCCACAAGTCCCGCGAAGAAAGCCGGCGTCAGGAACCCCATGTTACATCTGCCCCTGGCGGACGGACAGGTACTCGCGCAAGCCGGCGTCCAACGGCCGTCCGGTGTTCATCAGAAAATAATCGAGGCCAACGCCCCGGGCCTTCTCGCTGAGCTCCGCCAGGTGGGCGCTGATTTTGGCGCGGTATTCGCTGCGCGCGTACTCCGGCGTCACCTCGAGCGCGGCGTCGTCCTCCATGTCCACCAGCAGCACAGGCTCGCGGAACTCGGGCTCCAGCTCCTGGGGGTCGAGGATATGGAAGAGAATCACCTCGTTGCCATGGAAGCGAAGCGGCGCGATCGTCTTGACCAACTCTTCCGGCGGCGCATAAAAATCGCTCAACACCGCCACGATGCCCCGCCGCCGGATGAACTGCTGAAAGTGGTGGAAGGGGCGCAGATAGTCCGTCCGGCTGGCGGGTCCGGGCTCGGCGCGCTCCAGGGCATGCAGCAGACGCTGCAGTTGGCCCTGCCGCCCCGAGGGCGCCACGTACTGCGTCACCGTTTCGTCGAAAACGATCAGCCCGGCCGCGTCGCGCTGCTGGCTGGCCAGATAACACAACGACGCCGCCATGTAGCGCGCATAGTCCAGCTTGGAGACGCGGTGGGAGGCGTACGCCATGGACCGGCTGGCGTCGAGCAGCACCATCACGTGCGTGTTGGTCTCGCCATGGTAGCGCTTCAGGTAGCAGCGCTCGGTGCGCGCGAACACGTTCCAGTCCACGTGGCGCAGGTCGTCGCCGGGCACGTAGGCGCGGTACTCGGCGAACTCCTGGCTGAAGCCAAAGTCCGGGGAACGGTGCAACCCCGCGATGAAGCCGTCGACGACGGTCTTCGCCACCAGGTCGATGCCGGAAATCGACGCCAGCGTGGCGGGATCCAGGAAGCGCTGCAACATAAACTGCTACTCGCCGCGCGGCGCCGGAATCGCCTCCAGCAGCCGCTTCAGAATGTCGTCCTGTTTCAGCCGGTCGGATTCCGCCTGGAAGTTCAGCAGCACGCGATGCCGCAGCACCGGAATGTAGAGCGCGCGGATATCGTCAAAGCTGACGTGATAGCGGCCTTTCATCAACGCCCGCGCCTTCGCGGCCAGCACCAGGAACTGGGCCGCGCGCACGCTGGCGCCGTAGTTGACGTATTTGCGGACAAAGTCGGGCGCCTCGCTTTCGCTGTTGCGCGTGGCCCGCACCAGCGTGATGGCGTGCTTGGCCACCGATTCGCCGATCGGCACCATGCGCACCAGTTGCTGGAAGCCCAGGATTTCTTCCGCCGTCGTCACCGGGTCGGCGTGCGCCACCTGCGTGGTGGTGGTCAGGTCGATGACCTTCAGTTCCTCGGCCGCGTTGAGATAGCCCAGCACCACGTTGAACAGGAACCGGTCGAGTTGCGCTTCCGGCAGGGGATAGGTGCCTTCCAACTCGATCGGATTCTGCGTCGCCAGCACGAAGAACGGCGACGGCAACTGGTAGCTGTTGCCGCGCACCGTGCAGCGCAGTTCCTGCATGGCCTCCAGCAGCGCGGACTGCGTCTTAGGCGGAGTGCGGTTGATCTCGTCGGCCAGCAGCATGTTGGCGAAAATGGGCCCCTGGACGAAGGTCCAGCGCCGGTGGCCGGTGGTGGGGTCTTCCTCGATGATGTCGGTGCCCGTGATGTCGCTCGGCATCAGGTCGGGCGTGAACTGAATGCGCTTGAACTCGAGACCCAGCGTTTGGGCCATGGTGCGCACCAGGAGCGTCTTGGCCGTGCCCGGGAGGCCGGTGATCAGGCAGTGCCCGCCCACGAACAGCGAGATGAGCACCTGCTCGAGCACTTCTTCCTGGCCGACAATCACCCGGCGCACCTGGTGGACGATTTCGGCTTGCGCCTCCCGGAACCGCTCAACGCGCGCTCTCAGTTCCTCGGTTTCGATCTGCGTGGGGCTCATGTTACTTTTTGTCCGATTCTCCTCGCGATAATTCGAGCAGCATTTTTTGGGCCGGCCGGTAACCCGGCGCGGCCTCCAGCGCGGAAATCAGCGCGTCCTTGGCGGCGTCGGCCTGGCCGGCCTCCCGCAACGCCTGGGCCAACTGAAAATGCGCGCCGGCCACGTCCTGGGGTTGCATGGCGATCAAAGCCCGGAACTCGCGCACCGCGTCCTGGGGGCGGCCGGTGCGCAGGTACAAGCTGCCCAGCCGCTGGTGCAACTCCTCGTCATGCGGATAGATCAGGTTCAGGCGGGCCAGCGCCGCCGCGGCTTCCTTGGGGCGGCCGGCCTCCTCCAGCAGCGTGGCCAGTTGTTTGAGCGTATCCGGACGCCGCCCGCCCGCGCGCGCGTACCGGCTGAGTTCCTCGATGGCCTTTTCCTTTTCGCCCTTCGCCTGATAGGCGGCGGCCAGAAACTCGTACACGCTGCCGGCCTCCACATACTCCCGGTACAGGTCGCGGATGGCGGCGCCTTCGCGGATCACCTCATCGTGCTTGCCGGCCCGGGCCAGTTCCGCGATCGTCTTCACCTTGCCGCGCCACTCGTCGAACCGCTCCAGCAGTGGCTTCAACTCCTGCTCGAGCGCGGCGAGGAATTCCTTGTCGAACTCCGCCGCCGGCATCCCCAGGTGTTTTTCGAAGACCTCCGCGGTGGAGGCGCCTTCGCCGAAGCCGCGCATCATCTCCAGCAGCTTGCCGAAGCCCCATTTGCGGTTGATGTAATCGCAGATGCGGCCCGCCTGGAAATACGAAACCACCACCTGGTTGGGGTACGAAGGGCGGATAAAGCCGCGGTCGAGTTCGGCCACCGGCAGCAGTTTTTTCTGTTTGACGGCGGCGAGCGTGTGCGGGTCCAGCCGGTCGCCCCACTCGGGCGAGACCGCCGTCTCCTCGTGCACGGCCAGCCCTTCGGTGAACCAGCGGGGCACTTTGTGCCTGGTCGCCGCAAGCACGAACACATGGCTCATCTCGTGCCAGAGCGTACTGGCCCAATGGAACGTCCCGGGCTTGCGGCCGGAGGGCGAATCCATGGCCACCACGTGACCGAAGGTCACGCCCAGCGCGCCCAAGCCCGGCATGCCCATTGTCCGGACCGCGAAATCCTCATGGTCCGGATACACCTCGATCTGGACGGGCCGCTCCAGTTTGACCTGATACTTCTTCTCGAACGTGCGAATCGACCGGTCGAGTTCCGCCTGAAAGTACGGGCGCAGCAGTTCGGCTTCCTTTTTGTGGAGGCGGAGCGCCGTGGCGGGCGTGCGAAACGTCACGAACCGGGCGTAGCTGTCCATCAGGGTCAGCGTGTTCTTCACCGCCGTGCTGGTGTAGCCATTCGCCCAGCACTGTTCCAGGTGCTCGCGGGCTTCCTTCTCTTCGCCCAGCCGCATCAGGTTGATGCCCAACTGCGCCCGGGCGCTCCACAGGTCCGGCTTTAACGCCAAAGCCTGGCGGAAGAGGGCGATCCCTTCTTCATAGCGCCGGTTCAGCACAAAGAAATTCCCGGCCGTTTCGAACGCCTCCCCGTAATTGGGGTTTCGGGAGAGGATGCGCTGGATCCACGGGTTGTCCTGGGTGACGCCCCGGCCCTTCGGGTCCAGCCAATCGATGGTCGCCCGGATCGCCATGGCCTGCCAGGCATCCGGAGACATGCGCAGCGCCTTTTCGCACTGCGCGATCGCTTCGGTGAGATCGTTGGTTTCCAGCGCCAGGCGCGCGAGCAGTTCCTGGGCCGGCAGGAGTTTCGGATCCGCCCGGAGCGCCCGCTCAGCCAGCTCGACGGCCTTGCTGTCAAACCGGCTGGACGCCACCTCGGCCAAGCCCAGCAGCGCGCCGGCGTGCTCTTTGTGAAGTTCGAGCGCCTCCTCGAACAACTGGGCGGCGTCGGCAGGCTGGAATCGCTCGAGATACAACCTTCCCCACGCAACCCGGTAATCCGCATTCTTGGGGTATTGCTTGACCAGGGCGCGGAAGGCATCGTTGGCCTCCGCGTAACGTCCCGCTTTCCACAGGCTGAGGGCGCGCTGCTCGGGCTGCGCCGCCAGCGGCAGCGCCAAGAGCATCGCCCAGAGGAGCCGCTTCATTGATCCAGCTCCTCCTGCGTTTTGGCCAGCTCCAGGAGAAGGGCGCTCAACTTGCGCCGGTATTCTTCGGTGGGAATGGCGGCCTTCTGGTACTTCAGCCGGTCGACTTCCTGTTCCAGTTGCTCCTTGCGCGCGAAGAGCTTTCGCTTGGCCGGGTCACTGGCGGCAGCCGCCCCGCCCGCCAGTCTTACCACCGGGAACGCGGCGGCCACCAGACCATAGCCGTTCTCCGGCGAAGGAGCGCGCACCCCTTCGCCCTTGCCCAGATCGTCCAGCACGGCGTGTTCGGTGGCGATCCGCTTCTGCGACTCATAGAACCGGGCGGTCTTCGCCTCGGCAAAGCGGAACGCCTCCAGCGCCGAAACGGCGCCATTTTTGTCCGTGTCGGCCGCCGCGTCCCGCAACGCCTCGATCCAATAGCGCGCGAAGACGGTGGCGTTCTTCTCGAACCCGCTGCGCGTGGCGGCGATCACGATGCGGCCGGGTTTGGCCAGGGTCTTCAGCCCGCCGCCGCTGGCGCTGGTCATGGCGAGGATCAACTGCCGCTGCGCGGGCACTTGACCGGCCAGCGCGGCCAGGTCCGCCGCGGTCAGGTCCGGTCCCGGCAGGTTGAATTTGTAGTCGTCGCCGTCGAACGTCCCGTGTCCGATCAGCATCACCACCAGCGCGTCGTCCGCCGCCGCCTCGCCGGCCAGGCGCGAGAACACCTGCTTCACGTTTTGCCGCGTGGCTTGCGGCCCCTTGAGCACCTGGCTGCGGACGTCCGGGGCGGACTGGAGGATCTTCTCCACATCCGCCGCCCAGCCCGTAAAGCGCTGTTCGTAGTCCGGCTCGCCGCCCAGTCCCGCGATCGTGACATAGTGGGTGACTGCGCCGAGCGGCGTCAGGCACAGGAGGCCTGCCAGCAGCCCCGCTTTCATATCACACCCCATTTCCGCCGCAACAGCCACTCGGTGGCGCGCAGGCCGGCCAGCAGGAGAAACACCGCCGGCATGTCCCAGAGATCCCGTGCTTCCCGCGCCGTGATGCCAGCCTCGGAATAGGAAATCTGTTCCGGCAGTTTTTTCGCGGCGCCGGGAGTCCAATAACGGCCGCCGGTTTGTTCGGCGAGTTTCTCCAGCAGTTCGCGGTTTTGCTCGCGGCGGAAATGTTCGGCGACGCCTTCCTCCCGGCGGAACTGCACCGTGTCGCGGCCGACTTCCTCCTCGTTCCGGCGGGCGATCACCTCGGCGACATACGCGCCCGGCTTCAACGCCGGCCAGAAGGCGGCATACACGCCCTCCTCATGGGGGGAAGGCGTCAATTCCACGGTTTCCGCCAGTCCTTCGGGGCCGACGATCCGCGCCTCCACGCGCGCATCCGGCAAGGGCTGGTACTCCTTGTTCCGCACCTCGGCCCGCAGCGGCGCGCGCGTTTCGTCCGACAGCACGGTTTTCGGCATCGACGCCGACACCACGCCTGGCGTTTCCGAGACCAGCCAGCGCGCCAACTGCCGCCAGAACAGCTCGTGGGTCTGGTCGCCGGCGTCTTGGGACATCTGCCAGCGCCACGACCCGCCCGTGGCGAACACCGCCGTCCGCCCGCGCCCATAGGCCTGCACCGTGAGCAGGGGAGATTTCCGCCGCCCCGGCACGTTCAACAGCATCAAAGGCACCGCACCGGGTTTCGCCTCTCCCACCTCCTGATAGTCGGCCAGCAGCGGCATCTTCCGCCAGCGTTCGGCGTTGGCCGCGGGGTCGTCCACCAGCCGGCAGATCAGGCTGTCAAGGCCCTGGGGGGTTAGCTCGAATCCCGCCTCGTCGCGATGGAACGTGGTCTTCCGGTCCTCGACGCGCACCGGGAGCATCTCGGCGAACTCCGACTGGGCGTACCCGCCGTTGCCGAGCGTCGCGCGGCCGCCGAGAAATAAGACGCCGCCGCCGCGGCGGTTGGCGAACTCGCGGATCAGCGTCTGCTGTTCCCGGGTGAAATAACTGGCTTCGCTATTGCCAATGATCAGCGCGGCGTATCCGAACAGCTCCTCCGCCCGGGAGGGGAATCCGCCCTCGAGTTCGGCGGCGTTGACGATGCCCTGGCGGTAGAACTTGTTCTGGGTGGTCCGCAGGATCGTGGTCAGTTGCAGGCTGGAATCCTCGCCCAGCGCGCGGCGGATGAACTTGAATTCCCAGCGCGGCTCGCCTTCGAAGTACAGAATGCGCGGCTTGGCCGCCTCCACCTGCAACACGCGCGCCACGGCGTTGTTCTTTGCGTTCACCTCTCCCGCCAGGGGCTCGAGCGTGAAGTGCAGCGTCTTAACGCCCGCCGAGCCCGCGGTCAGGTTCACGGTCTGCGTCAGCGGCGCGTCCTGCTGGCGGAAGACGACGGGCACGGACGCCACCACGCGGCCGGCGTCCCGCACCGTCAACTGGCTCTTGCCCCCGGTGAGCCCGTGCTGGCGAATCGTCACCTGCGCGGAGAGGCGGGATTCGGCCAGGGTACGGACGGGAATCACGGCGTCGACGATTTCGGCGTCCGGGGAGATCACCTCCCGCCCAAAGCCCACCGGATGCACCGGGACCCGCCGCTGGCGCAACTGCTGGATGGTCTCGCGATCGATGCCGCCGGTATTGTCGGCGCCGTCCGTCAGCACGATCATCGCGCCCAAAGGCAGGGTGGCGGTATCGGCCAGCGCCGCTTGCAGCGCCTCGCCGATTCGCGTCGCCGGCTGCGCGCCGGCCACCCCCAGGAGGTCGTCGATCCGTTCCGCCGCGGCCCCGAACCGGTACAGCCGCACCTGGAACCGCTCGCGCAGCCGGTCCAGCACGCCGCTCTGCAACACCTCCCGCGCCTGGTCCAGCCGCGTTCTGTCTCCCTCCTGCATGGCCATGCTTCCGGAATCGTCGATGAGGACGGCGACGACATTCTGCTGCGGGCGCAGCGTCGCCACGCTGAGTGCGGGATGCCACAGCAGCAACAGCAGCACCGCCGCCATCAGCGTCTGCAACAGCCAGATCACCGCGGGCCGGCCTCCCGTCAGCCGCTTGGGACTGCGCCGCAGGTGCCACGCCAGGGCGGCGCCCGCCGCCACCACGCCCAGGCCCAGCAGCCAGACCGGCCACCCGCCCAGGAGCACAAACTGACCCCGGGAGAAGACGCTGGCCGGATACTTGAATAAAAACTCGAACATCGTTCCTTCGTGATGGCTGCGGCCAGGCGGCAACCGCGCTAGTGCGTCATGGAGTAGATAATGTAGTTAATCGCCATCCGGTAGGCTTGCGAGGCGTATTTCTCCGGGTAGGTCGGATCGTCTGCCCACTCCCAGGCGTCTCCGTTGTCCTGGTTGAAACAAATCCCCATCATCACCCGGCCTTTATCGTCATACACGCCGCGCCAATGGGGTTCCACCCCGTCCTTTTCGTACGTCCGGAAATAGGGGCGGTTGACGATGCCGGGCACCTGCATCATATCGTCGAGGTCCCAGAGCACGTGAAATATAGGATCGCTGCGTTCGATTTCCACTACCGGGCGGTCTGGGAATACCCGGCTGAGGCTCGCCATGAAGACTTCCCATTCGTCGCTCCCGTGAAAGTCGTCCGCCATCAGGAAGCCGCCACGCAGCAGATACTCCCTCAGTCTCTTGCACTGGGCGTCTGTCAGAGTCCAGTGCCCGGGCTCCACGACGTAGACCCACGGATAAGCAAAGATTTTGTCGTCGTCCAGGGAAACGACTTCTTCCACCGAGCGGGCATGAATGCGGGTGAGTCGCCGCAATCCCTGAAGGAACTGGCGGTCGGCCTTGGGATAATCAATCGTCCAGTAACCGGCGTAGCCCCAGAACCGCCCCGAAGGATACCGGAGGCGGGCAAACACGAACTCCGTCTTTTCGCCCGCGTCGGCCGGCATGGGCGCGTCGTCCTCGTCGGAGAAGAAGCGAAAACCTCCCCGCTGGGCGTAGGCTGCGCCCACGATGCAGAGCAACGCTGCGCTCGCCACGACTCCCGCGCGGATGGCGTTCATTCCCGGCTTCCTTTTGGCCTCAGCATAACATGACGCGCCGGAACGCGATCCGTTGCGGAGAAAGCGCAACTCACAAGCCCGTCTATTCTTTCAGCTCCGCAATCGTTGCTCCCGCCCCGCCTTCCTGCGGCGAGGCTTCATAAAAGCGCGCGACGTGCGGATGCGCCCGCAGCAGGTCCGCGATGGCCCGTTTCAATACCCCCATACCGTGGCCATGCACGATGCGGACCCGGCTGGCGGTGGCCATCACCGCCGCGTCCAGGAAGCGGTCCACCTCCTCGCAGGCTTCGTCGGCGTGCTTGCCGATCACGTTGATCTCCTGGTGCAGCGGGTGCAGTTGCGGCGCGGGTTGAAATCGCACGTTGCGGGGCAGGCGGGGCGTTTCGTTTTCCGCGGGAAGCACCTCCAGGACATCGTCCACCGAGACCTGCATCCGGAGGAACCCGGCCTCGACTTCAATCTTGTCCCCGGACAGCTTGCGGCGCACCCGGGCGATGTCGCGGAGTCCTTTCAGCCGCACCCGCGCGCCCTCCTCGATGCGCGGCGCCGGCGCGGGAATCCCCGCCGCGTTCGCCAGCACCGTGGCCTGGAACTCCTCCCGCAGCTCCCGCCGCACGCGGGCGGCCTGGCGCTGAGCCTGGCTGGCCGCTTTGCGCGTCTCCGCCGATTCCCGCATCTTCTCGAGCGCCGACTGCGCATCGCTTTCGAACCGCGCCAGCAACTGTTCCACGCGTCTTTCCAGCTCGCGGATTTTCGCGGATTCCTTCTTTTGCCACTCCTGCTGCAACGCGCGCTCGCGCTCGCTCAGTTCCTGCTGACGCCGGCGGAGGTCCGCTTCCAGCGCCGCCACCGCTTCCAGGCGGGCGTGCAAATCGGCGAGGAAGCGCGCCAGATCCTGCTCGCGCGTCGACATCGCCCGCCGCGCCCGCTCCATCAGCGCCGGCGGCATGCCCAGGCGCGTCGCCACCTCGAGACCGGCCGATTTGCCCGGCACGCCCACCGCCAGCCGGTAGGTCGGCTCCAACGTATCCTCGTCAAAGCCCATGGACGCATTGACCACGCCGGGCGTGTTGGCGCCGTACAGCTTGAGCGGCAGCAGGTGCGTGGAGGCCAAGGTGAAGGCGCCCGCTTCCCGGAAATGATCCACCACCGCGACGCCAAGCGCCCCGCCCTCTTCCGGATCCGTCGCCGCGCCCAACTCGTCCAGCAGCACCAGCGCGCCGGGCGCCGCGTCGAGCACCATGTCGCGAATGTGCGAAATATGCGCCGAGAAGGTGCTCAGGCTTTCCTGAATCGACTGGTTGTCGCCGATATCAGCCAACACCTGGTCGAACAGGGGAAACTCGGCCTCTGCGGCCGGCGCCGGAATCCCGGCGTGCGCCATCAGCGCCAGCAGCCCCACCGTCTTCAGCGTCACCGTTTTGCCGCCGGTGTTCGGGCCGCTGATGACCAGCGTGCGGCGTTCCGCGTCCAGTTCCAGGGAAAACGGGACCACGGCTTTTCGTTTTCGGCGAAGGACTTCCTCGAGCAGGGGGTGCCGCGCCTCGCGGAGGCGCAGCCGGGGAGCGCCGGGCGCGCTGAAGACCGGCCGCACGCAGTCGAACTCCACCGCAAAACGGCCCTTGGCGAAGACGACATCCAGGTCCGCCAGCGTGTCCAGGCTCCGCCGGATCGGCTCGGCATAGCCGCGCAGCCGCTCGCTCATCTCGCGGGCGATCCGGTGGCATTCCCGCGCTTCCTCTTCCGTCAGCCGCACCAGTTCGTTGTTCAGCCCGATGGTCTCGAGCGGCTCGACAAACAGGGTATGGCCGCTCGAACTGGCGCCGTGAATCACGCCGTCGATGCGCTTGCGCTGCCCGGCGATCACCGGCACCACGAAGCGGTCGTTCCGGATGGTGACCAGTTGGTCCTGCAACACCCCCTCTTCGCCGTGCTGTTTCAGGAAGCGTTCGAGCGAGTCCTGGATGGCTTTCTTCTGCTTTTCGATCTCGCGGCGGAGGCGGGCCAGCGCGACGCTCGCGTGGTCGGCCAGCGTGCCCCCGGGCAGAATCTTGCCTCCCAGGTCTCGGAGCAACGTGCGGAAATCGCCGAGGTCCTCGGCGCGCCGGCCCAGGCGCGGGAATCGGGCGGCGGCCGCGCTCAGGCTGATCCGGATGGACCCCGCCCGGTCCAGGACCGCCAGCACCTCGAAGAGCTCCACGGGGTCCAGCACCGCGCCCTCCATGCGCAGCTTGTGGCAGGCGGGCGTGATCTCGGGCAGGTCGCGGAAATCCACCCGCGGGACGCCGGCGCCCGGCTGCCCCGCGGCGCGCAGATAACCCGCGGCTTCTTCCGCCTCGGCCAGCTCGCGTTCGGCCCGGCCACGGTCGCCGTGGGGCGTCAACGCCTCCAGCCGCGCGTGACCCAAGGGACTGGCCAAGTAGCGGCGGAGCAAATCGACGAGCAGGCCGAACTCCAGGATCTCCGCGCTGGTTTTCAGCATGGGCCCTCTGCGCGGGGCGGCAGGGGTGGAGGCGCCGCGCCCTGCCACATGCGATAGGCCCGTTCGATCACGGGAGGCGTACCCTCGGTGATGCGCAACTCGTCCAGCCGCGCCAGCGGAATCCAGGCCGCCCGGCTCGCATCGTCGTGCGCCGCCAGATGGCCGCCGGTCACCCGGCAGACGTAGTCGACCAGCACATAGTGATACTCGGGGCGGCCGCCGGCGTCGCGCAGAATCCGCTCGAACACCTCGGCGATGAACTCGGGCTCAACCTGGAGACCCGTCTCCTCGGCGACTTCCCGGCGCACGGCCGCCGCCAGCGTCTCCCCCGCTTCCACCACGCCGCCGGGCAGCGACCAGTAACCCTTCAACGGCTCACGCCCGCGCTCCACCAGCAACACTTCGCAGCCGGAGAACAGGATCGCGCCCACGCCCAGGATCGGGCGCGGGGGGTAGCGGCGGGAATCGTTAATAACTCACCGCTCCTTTGACGGTCATGCGGATGCGATAGAGCGACGTGCGCGCCGTAATGTACAGCGTCATCCGGTCCGCATCGCCGAACTCGCAGTTGGAGGGCGGTTCGCCGAGTTCCCAGGACGCCAGCTTGATTCCCTCGGGGGAATAGACGGTCAAACCACTGGCGGCGACGTACACGTTTCCTCTTTCATCAAGTCGGATGCCGGCCGGGGGACCGTCGATGCCGGAAACAAACACCCGCTCCGCGGAAGCCTTGCCGTCCTTGTCCAGCGTAAAGACGCGGATGTTCCGCTCGTCGGCATTGGCTACAAACAATTGCCGTCCGTCGCCGGACAGAGCGATGCCATGCGGCCGGGTCTGCCACCGGGCGAGGGTCGTCAACGGGCCCCGCGGCGGCACATGAAAGACGCCGTGGAAATCCAGTTCGCGGGTATCCGCCTGCTTGCCGAAGGCGGGATCGGTGAAAAACACATGCCCGTCCTTGCGCACCGCGATCTCGTTCGGCGCGTTCAGCCGTTTGCCCTCCCAGGCGGCGGCCACCGTTTCGATTTGTCCCTTGCGGTCCAGGCGCACCACCCGCCGCGCGTGCGTTTCGCAGGTGTACAGGCGCCCCTGCGCATCGAAGGCGTTGCCGGCCGGGCCGTTGGCCTCCGCCCGGTACCGTTCCGAGCGGCTGCCCGGCGTCAGCTTGCGCAACTCCCCCTTGGCGGTGTCGCTGAACACCAGGAAGCCCTCGCGGGACCAGGCCGGGCCCTCCGCGTACTCGAAACCGGCGTCGACCCGCTCGATGGAGATCTTCGCGAAATCCTGCCCCCCGGCCAGGACGGGAGCGGCGAGTCCGACAAAGCCGCGGCGCGTCAATTTCATCAGCCCACGCGCAACTGGTTGATCACCTGCTTGACGCCCTTGACTTTCTTCGCCAGCTTCTCGGCCCGGTCGCGAAGCTTTTCGGAGGCGACGACCCCCTTGAGGGTGACCACGCCCTCGTTCACCTCGACTTCAAGCTGATGGCCTTTCACTTGCGGGTCGCTGGTCAGGCGCCGCCGCACCTGGTCGAAGATGATATCGTCGTCCGGCGCTTGCGCCCAGAGCAGCGCGGGCGCCGCGGCGGCCATCAGAAAGTATCTACGTTCCATCTCCGCCCGCCATTGTACGCCAGTCGAGCGCGTTCAGAAAGGCTGGATTCTCGCGCCAGTTCTCGCGCACCTTCACGTGCAGGCCCAGGAAAAAACGGCGTCCCAGCAGCCGCTCGGCTTCTTCCCGCGCCAGCGTGCCCACCCGCTTGATCCGCTCGCCGCCCGCGCCGATGAGGATCGCTTTCTGCCCGTCGCGCTCGACGTAGACCGTCGCCGCCACCCGCGTGATCTTCGGCGTGTCTTCCCACTGGTCCACCATCACCGTGACCGCGTGGGGAATCTCCTGCCGCGTTTCGTGCAACACCCGCTCGCGAATCAGTTCGGCCACCAGGAACCGCTCCGGCTGGTCGGTCAAGTGGTCCGGCGGAAAATACGCCGGTCCTTCGGGCAGCGCGCGGAAGATCGCCCGCCGTAACCCGTCCACGCCTTCGCCGGTGCGGGCGGACACCGGCCAGAATTCCTGAAAGTCGTGCAACGCGCGGTAGGCGTCCAGCACGGGCAGCAACGCGGACTTCGGCTGCACCAGGTCGATTTTGTTCAGCACCGCGAAAACCGGCGTCGCGGCGCGCGCCACCAGGGCGACCGCCTCCCGGTCTTCCTCTCGGATTTCCCGGCGGGCGTCGGCGACAAACAGCAGCAGGTCGCGTTCCGCCAAAGCCTCGCGCACCGCCTGCATCATCCGCTGGTGGATCAGGGCCTTTCCCTGGTGGATGCCCGGCGTATCGAGAAACACCGCCTGGCCCTCATCCGTCGTCAGCACGCCCTGGATCGTGGTGCGGGTGGTTTGCGGCCTGGGGGCGACGATGGCCACCTTGCTGCCCACCAGCGCGTTCAGCAGCGAGGATTTCCCCGCGTTCGGCCGGCCCACCAGCGAAACGAATCCCGAAACAAACCCCGGCTTAGTTGTTTCCGTCATGTTTCACCGCCGGCGCGGCCCGCAGGCGGACCGATTCCACGCGCAGCCCGTTGCTGGCGAGCACTTCAATGCGCAGCCCGTTCTTCTCGACCACTTCGCCGGGCTGCGGGACGTGGCCCAGCCATTCGCTGACCAGTCCGCCCACGGTCGTCGACTCCGGTTCACCGCTCAGTCGGACTTCAAACAACTCGTCCAGTCGGCTCACGTCGAAGCTGCCGGAGACCACGCAGGCGCCGTCTTCCTCCCGCGCGATGTCGGTGGCCGGCTCGTGCTCGTCACGGATCTCGCCGACGATCACCTCCACCAGGTCCTCCATCGAAGCCAACCCGGCGGTGTTCCCGTACTCGTCCACCACGATCACCAGGTGGGTGTTCTTCTCCTGCATCTCCCGCAGCAGGTCGTTGACGGGCTTGGTCTCGGGGACAAACCGCACGGGGCGCGCCAGTTCCCGGACGGTCTTGGAGCGGCGGGATTCCTCGTCGAGTTCGAACATGTCGCGCACGTGCACGTAGCCGATAATGTCGTCAATGGTCGTCTCGTAAACGGGGATACGCGAGAACTGTTCGTGGATTACCAGTTGGCGCAACTCCTCGAGTCCGGCCGAAGCGCGAATCGCCACAATCTCCGGGCGCGGCGTCATGACTTCCCGCACGGTCTTGTCGCCAAACTCGACGACCGACTGTAACAGCTTGCGGTCTTCCTCTTCGATCAGGCCTTCCTCGGCGCCGGCTTCGAGCAGCGCCTCCACCGCCTCGGTGGACGTGATCGCCTCCTCCTGGGCCGCCTTCTCCTCGGCGGTGTCCATGAGCGACTGGATAATCTCGAGCGGCGCCACCAGCGGGCGGGCCAGCAGCGCCAGGGCCTTCAGCGGCGGCATGAACGGGGACAGCCAGGCGCCCTGCGTGCGGCGGTACAGCGCCTGCGGCAGCACGTACGCCGCCGCCATCATGGCGATCCAGGCCGCCACGGATACCTCAGCCAGGGTCATGGGTGACGGCGCCCGGCCCCAGCAGAGCGCCGCGAACATCGCCACGCCCAGCAACAGGATGAGACTGTGCTTGATCAGCGAGAAGGAGAGCACGCCGCGCTCGAGCCGCAGGCCGAACTCGTCTTCCCACCGCTCCTTGAAGACATCGAGCGCCGGCAGATCGCGCGGCCGCAGCCGCTGGCTCTCCAGATACAGGATTTGCACGAAGCTCACGAGCACCAACAGCCCCGCCAGCAAAGCGATCAACAACCACAACAGCGCGATCAAGATTTCGTCCGTTCAATCAGTCCGGCGGGCAGACCCAGCCGGGCGCGCCAGCGGGTCTCCGCCCGGGCCATGCGGCCCCGGTCGCGCTCGTGGTCCATGCCGGTCAGGTGCAGCACGCCGTGCAGCATCAAAATCCGGATTTCGTCTTCCACCCGGTGGCCGTAGCGCGCCGCCTGCTCGCGGGCGCGGTCCGCCGAGATGGCCACTTCCCCCAGAAACGCGCGGCCAGGCTCGTCCGCATCCGGAAAGGAGAGCACGTCGGCCGGGTAATCCCGCCCGCGGAACTGGCGGTTCAGCCGCCGCAACTCGCGGTCGTCGGTAATCAGGCAGTGGAAGTTCCGTCCCTGCCCGGTGGTCTCGCGCAATTGCCGGGCGAACGCCTCCAGGCCGCGGCGGACCAGGCGGCCCGCGCGGCGATAGGAGACCAGTCTGTCGCTTTCCGGCATGGAAATTCTACGCCGCCGGCAGCCCGTCCGCCGCTGCGGCCGGTTCGGCCTCGGGCTCCCCCGCCAGCTTCAACGTCAACTGGCGCCCCACGCCCGTGCTCTCGGCGTGCCGCTCGTAGGCCTGCACGATCCGCTGCACCAGCACGTGGCGGATCACGTCCCGCTGGTCGAAGTAGACGAAACTGATTCCTTCCACCCCGCGCAGCACCTCGATCGCGTCGTTCAGGCCGCTCCGCTTGCCGCCCGGCAGGTCTACCTGCGTGGTGTCGCCGTTCACTACCATCTTGGAATTAAAGCCTTGGCGGGTGAGCACCATCTTCATCTGCTCGGCGGTGCTGTTTTGCGCCTCGTCCAGGATGATGAAACTGTCGTTCAGCGTCCGCCCGCGCATGAACGCCAGGGGCGCTACCTCGATGATATTCCGCTCGAGGTATTTTTCCACCTTCTCGGCATCCAGCATGTCGTACAACGCGTCATAAAGCGGCCGCAGGTAAGGGTCGACTTTCTCCTGGAGCGTGCCGGGCAGAAAGCCCAGCCGCTCGCCGGCTTCCACCGCCGGCCGGGTCAGGATGATCCGAGAGACGCGCTTGGCCAGCAGGGCCGAAACGGCCATGGCGACTGCCAGATACGTTTTGCCGGTTCCCGCCGGACCGACGCCGAACACCAGGTCGTTGCGCTCAATCGCCTCCAGGTACCGCCGCTGATTGATCGTCTTCGGAACCAGGACCTTCTTGCCGAAATTACGCTGCCGGCCGCTGGCCACCAGCGCCCGCAGCGTGACCTCCGGGTCCTCGGTCACCACGCGCAGGTAACTGTTCAGATCGCCGTTGCCGAAAACATGTCCTTCCGCGACCAGGTCATTGTATTCGGCCAGAATGGCGGCCGCGCGCGCCACGCCTTCGTCCGCGCCCTCCACTTCAATCGACTTGTCCTGGAGGCAGGTGCTGACGCCGAGCGATGTTTCCAACAGCCGGATGTTCTCGTCGCGCGTGCCGTATAGGCTTTCAATCCCCCGGTGAACTTGGACACTGACTTTCATGCCTGGCCGGCTAGATTCCTCCCTGTTGCCTACGCGAACGGGCTGACGGGCCGTGTCACCATGGGGCGAACCACACCAAAACTCACCCTTTGAATTATACCAGCCCCCGCGGCGTCCGCCCCGGGCGTCTGGCCGGTCCGGGCGTTATCATGAAGGGCGACTGCCATGAAACCCGTTCCTCCTTCCGACCAGCAGGCGCTCGTCGAGCGGCTGGCCGCCGCCTGCGGCGGCGCATATTCTCCGGAAACCCGCCGGAAATATTTCCTCTCCGGCCCGCAGTGGGCCGCGGCTTACGAGGGCCAGGCGTTGTTTCACGCGCCGACCCGCCAGCCCGTGTCCTTTACCCAGGTGATTGAGCAGTGGGAGCGCCTCGGCATTGGTTACTGGACCACCCACGACACCGACGTGATTCCCACCAGCGCGCTGGGCACGGACCGTCAATGGGAGATCGTCGCCGAAATCGCCGCCGCGCTCCGCAAGCACGGCGTGGCTTGTTCCATGGTGACCACGGAAACGTTCCACCACGCCGTCTTCGCCGCCAGTCCGGCGGCCGAATCTCCCGAGATTCGCGAGTATGCCGCGTTTCGGGTGCAAAACACCGTGCGCATTGGCCACGAACTGGGCGCGCAGTTCGCCGTGTACTGGCCGGGTTCGCTCGGCTATTTCACGCAGGGCGCCGTGGAAGAAACCGAGACGCTGCGCTGGTACGCGGAAGCGCTGAACGCCGCCTGTGAAACCGACCTGGAGGTGGCTAAAGCGAAAGGCCGGCCCACGCTGAAGCACTGCCTGGAGGCCAAGCCGTTCGAGCCGCAAGCGGAAATCCTGCTGCCCACCAGCGACGCCATGCTCGCCTTCATCGGCAGCGGCCTGCTGACGCATCCCGAGATGGTGGGCCTGAATCCGGAATATCTGCATGAACTCATGTGGGGCGGCGCGCCCCGGGCCGCGCTGGCACGAGCGCTGCTGGCGGGCAAGCTCTGGCATTTCGATATCAACGATGGGTACCGGCTGAAGCACGACGTGGACATCGCCATCGGCCTGGTGAACCCGCTCGACTGGTTAAACGTGCTCGTGCTCTTGCGCAGCCACGGCTACCAGGGCCCGTTCAACCTCGACTACAAGCCGCCGCGCACCACGTCCAACTGGGGCGTTTTCCACGTCAGTTTTCCCACTGCGGTCGACCGGTTCATCACGCTGTGGGAGATGGCCGGCGATGTGATCAGCGACCCGGTGGTGAGCGAAGCCACAGCCGCGTTGAAGGCGGGCTCGGGTGTACGGGCAGGCACGGACGCGGCGGCGCTGCACGAGGCCAACAAGGAACTGCTGACGTTGCACGAGCTGATCGCCCACCGGATCGTGCAGATCCTGTGGGGCCAGCATCGCGGCCGGACCTACTCGGTGTAGCCGCCAGCGTTTAACGCGCGCCGTGCCCCTCACACCCGCACCGCGTCGTACATGGCGATGATGTTTGCGGGCGGGACGTTGGCCAGGATGTTGTGCACCTGCTGAAAAACGAAGCCCCCGCCGGGGGCGAGGATGTCCACCTGGCGGCGCACGTGGGCGCGCACTTGCTCCGGAGTGCCGTTCGGCAGCACCTGCTGGGTGTCGCAGCCGCCTCCCCAGAAGGTGATCTCGCGGCCGAAATCCCGCTTCAGCGCTTCCGCTTCCATTCCCCGGCAACTGATCTGTACGGGATTGATGGCGTCGAGCCCGGCTTCGATCAGGTCGGGCAGCAGCGGCCGGATCGCGCCGCAACTGTGGAGCATCACCTTGACATCAGCGAGCTGGCGGGCGCGCGTCCACATGGCCTGATGGCGGGGCTTGAAGAACTCCCGGTACATGCGCGGGGAGATCTGCGGGGCGTTCTGCGCCCCAAGGTCATCGCCGAACACAATAACGTCGATGTACGGCCCTACCGCACCCAGAAACTTCTCGAGGTTGCGAAGATGGATTTCCACCAGCGCGTCGAGGAACCGGTGGACGCGGGCCGGATCTTCCGCCAACAGCATGAGAAAGCGGTCCATGCGGTAGTAGAACTGGCCCATTTCGAGCAGATTGCCGCCGAACAGGCCGAGGATCGCCCGATCGGTGGAGGCGCGCAGGCGCGCGGCGCCGGCGGCGAGTTCGTCCAGCGTCCGGATCGAGGGGCCGGGCGGCGAAGCGACGCCCGTCCACATGTGCTCGGGATAAAGCTCTTCGATGCGGGACAGGTCTTCTTCCCCATCGAAGAAAGGCCAGTACACCTGGTCGAAGTGATACGAGCCTTCGGGCATGCGGGCGATGACGCGGCCGCTCGGCGAGCGGAGCACCGAGCCGGCGCCCTCGCGCTCCGGCAAAGCCCACACGGGCATTTTGGCGGGGGTTCCGTCGGGCAGCGGCCAGTCGGCCCACCACTTGTCTTCCTGGCAGAAGGCGCGGCCGAGCTCGATTGTGTCCACGCCGAAACGCGTCAGGACGTCTTCGTCGACGATCGCCAGTTGCTGCACGGGATCGTAGACGTAGACCGGGCGGGGCGGCAGGCCGAGCGCGGCGCGGAGCCGCGGGTACGCCACGGCCGAAATGCCGGACGAACGGTACCCTGACAGGTCAATGGGAACCGTGTCGGGTTCGCGCCGGGCGAGGGTGGTCAGAATGCGCTCGCGGGAAGTCATGGGAAGCTCGATCGGCTCGGGGAAGCGGGCGGGGCCGCCCGGAAAGCGGCCCCGCCGGTGTGCAATCAGTCGCTGAGGCCCAGAATCCGCCGGTTGCGCGCGGTGTCGGTGGCCGCCCCAGCAAAATCATCGAAGGCGCGGGAAGGCACTTCGATCAGCATGGAGGCGATGAACGGCGCGCCTTCCGCGGCGCCTTGCGAACTGTCCTTGTAGCAGCACTCCCACTCGAGCACGGCCCAGCCGGAGTAGCCGGCCGCGGTCAGGCGCGTGAACACCTGCTTGAAATCCACCTGCCCGTCGCCGAGCGAGCGGAACCGGCCCGGCCGTTTCTTCCAGTCCAGGTAGCCCCCATAGACGCCGGCTTTCGCCGAAGGGCGAAACTCGGCGTCCTTGACGTGGAACGCCTTGATGAAGGGCCCGTACTCATCGATAAAACCGATGTAGTCCAGACATTGCAGCACGAAATGCGAGGGATCGTAGTTGATGCAGATGCGGGAGTGGTTGCCGCAGGCCTCCCGGAACTGCTCGAACGTAGCCCCGTCGTACAGATCCTCGCCCGGGTGAAGCTCGAAGCAGACGTCGACGTTGAGCTCGTCGGCGAGCTGGAAGATCGGCAGCCAGCGCTTGGCGAGTTCGCGGAAGCCCTCCTCCACCAGGCCGGCCGGGCGCTGCGGCCATGGGTAGATGGTGGGCCACAACAGCGCGCCCGAGAACGAGGGCATGGCGGTCAGGCCCAGGTTCGCCGAAGCCCGGATGGCCAGCTTCACCTGCTCGATGGCCCACGCGGTGCGCTCCTTCGGGCGGCCGCGCACTTCGGGCGCCGCAAACACATCGAACAGTTCGTCGTACGCCGGATGCACGGCGACCAATTGCCCTTGCAGGTGGGACGCCAGTTCGGTGATGGCCAGCCCGTTCGTCTGGCCTTTGAGCTCATCACAGTAAGTCTTGGATTCCGCGGCCGTCTTCAGGTCCATGGCGCGCGGGTCCCAGGAAGGCAACTGGACGCCCAGGTAGCCCAGCGATTTCGCCCAGGCGGTGATCGACGGCAGGTTGTGGAAGGTTTCCGCGTCGCCCATGAACTGGGCCAGAAACAGTGCAGGTCCTTTGATCTGTGGCATAACCTTTTCTCGCGTGGAAGGTCCGTTCGGCCCAATCTTGGCGCACTTGCGGCTTGGGACGCAAGGGCCGCCGCCGGGCGTGCGGGCGCGTCCCGGCGGGTCCGCCCTGCCCGGCGAATCAGTGGTTCGGGTCCGATTATTTTACGTTGACCCGCGCCCGTTCTCCGTGATATAAAAATTAACATTCCGTTCAAGGAAGGGGTTTCGAATAGAAGCATGACCAAGAAGCTGACGCGGCTGGTGTTTTTCGGCTTGCTTGTTGTCTCTTTGGGAGGGCTGTACGGGCCTGCTTTGCAGGCGCAGTCGCTCACCCAGACGGTTCAAGGCTTGGTGGCGGACACTACGGGGGCGGTGATATCGGGAGCGAAGATCACGCTGACGAACGAGGGCACCAACGTCTCCCAAACGGTGTTGACGAACGATTCAGGAAACTACACGTTCTCGCTGGTTCCGGTAGGGAACTATACGGTCCGGTGCGAGATGCAAGGCTTCAAGACGGAAATCGTGCGCGGGTTGCGCGTGGAAACGGCGGCCCAGGTGCGGCAGGACTTCAGCCTGACGCTGGGCAGCGTGACCGAATCCATTGAAGTGTCCGCTTCGGCGGTTCTGCTGCAAACGGAAAACGCCACGGTTGGCGGCGTCATCGAAAACCGCCGCATCATCGAGTTGCCTTTGAACGGGCGGAACGTCCAGAATCTCGCGGTGCTGGTGCCGGGCGTGCAGTTCGGCGAGCGCACCGGCCGCGGCGACGGTTCAGGCGGCTTCCCGATTCCCGGGCAGGGCTTTTCGGTCAGCGCCAACGGCCAGCGCGAGATCCACCAGGTGGTTTCGCTCGATGGCGTGGACGCCAAGGATCCCCGCATCCACATCACGAACTTCGTCCCCTCTATTGAGGCGATTGAAGAATTCAAGATTCAGACCAACGCCTACCAGGGCGAAATTGGCTTCGGCGGGGGCGCCTATGTCAATATCACGATGAAGAGCGGCACCAACGACCTGCATGGGACGTTCTTCAACTTCCTGCGCAACGACAAGTTCGACGCGGAAAACTACTTTTTGAACTTCAACCGTCCGGCCAACGACCGCCTGCGCAAGAACACCCTCCGCCAGAATCAGTTTGGCTTCGTGATGAGCGGCCCGGTGCTGCTGCCTAAGCTGTACAACGGGAAGAACAAGTCGTTCTGGGCCTTCAACTACGAAGGCCGCCGGACGCGCGAGGGCGTGCTCCAGACCGTGTGGTGGCCCAACGCCGACATGCGCCGCGGAAACTTTTCCTCGATCCAACGCGGCGCCATCAACGCCAACGGCCAGTTCCGCCGCCCCATCGTAATCTACGATCCGGTAACTGGCAACCCGTTTCCAAATAACACGATTCCGACTTCGCAGATCCACCCCGGCGCGAACAACATTCTGAACCAGTTCGTGCCGCAGCCTCAGTTCTCGCCGTCCGACCCGCTGGACTTCACGGCCAGCGCGGCGGTCAGCCAGCCGGTCGACGTGAACACGTATTTTGCGCGCGTGGACCACAACTTCAGTTCCTCCGACCGCGTCTTCGCGCGGCTGGCGTGGGACCGTTCCAGCCGGAACAACAATGACATCAATCCGAACTTGCCGGTCTTCGTCACTTCCCGGGTCACCAACCTGGCGTCGCAGTGGATCCATACCTTCACCCCAACGATGATTAACGAATTGCGGTTTGGGTTCAACATCTCCAATGACCTGACGTCGAACCCGCGCACCGACAACACCAGCTTCGACATGGACGCGCTGGGCGTCGGGCAGTTCCGCATTCCTTCCGACGGCAACCGGAAACTCACGCCGCGCGAACATGGCATTCCGCAGATGAACGGCATCGGGTTTACGATGGCGGAGCGCACGGCGGGCAACGGGTACGATGAAATGGACACGATCCAGATGGGCAACCACCTGTCCTGGATCAGGGGAAAGCACAATCTGAAGTTCGGCGCGGAACTCTACTACGCCACCATGGAGCGCGGCGCGGCCAACCTCCAGGAAGGGGCGCTGGACTTCTCGGCGGAACAGAGCGGGCTGGGATTCGCGTCCTTCCTGCTGGGCCGCCCCAATCAAACCCGCACGCCGGAAGGCTTGCCGCTGACCTTCCCGCGGGCAACCCGCTGGGGCGCCTACATCCACGACGACTGGAAGGCGACGCCGAAGCTGACGATTAACATCGGCCTGCGTTTCGACTACATCGGTGTGCCGTACGACGCCAAGGGTTTGTGGCGCACACTGGACCTGGTCGGCGACCGCGTCAACATCGGCGGTGGCCAAGGCTATCGCACGCCGGACGGGCGGACGATTCCCATCATTTCTCCCCCCCGCGTGGATGAGTCCGGCGCGGTCAAACTGTTCAATCAGGATGTCCGCTTCTTCATGCCGCGGCTGGGCATCGCCTATCGCCCGACCGACAAGTGGGTGCTGCGGATGGGCGCGGGGTGGTTCGACAACATCAACCACCTGAACACGTTCACTATCTTCAACCTGATGCCGCCCAAGGCCGGCAACCAGATTTATAACACCGTGATGCAGAACGGGGTTACAGTCCCGGTCACCGGGCTGGACAACAACAACTACAACATCGTCACCCGCCGCTACGCGCCGAATTCGCTGCAACTTACCATGGACGATCCGTTTCTCACCCGGGGGGGCGGCGCGGCGACCATCCGCCCGGTGAACGTGCTGTACCTGCCCACGGACTACAATGACGGTTCGGTGTACAAGTGGAGCTTCGATATCCAGCGCGAACTCCCCGGGCAGATGGCGTTGACCGTCGGTTACGCCGGCAGTAAGGGCACACATATCGGCAACTCCATCGGCAACGCGAACGACCCCCGGACTCCCTCGCAGGCCTTCCAGCAGGCCAACCGGCCTTACACCCAGTTCTTCGATCCCGCCCTGCCGCAACTGGGGATTCAGGCCCTGGGAAACATCCGCTATATTGATTCTTACGGCGAATCGTTCTACCACGGTCTGCAAGTCAAGCTGGACAAACGCGCCCAGCGCGGTCTGACGTTTGGCGTCGCCTACACCTACAGCAAGGCGCATGGCGACGGCGAGAACGGCGGTCAGGAAGGCGCCGGCATCCAGGAGTTCCTCAACCGGAAGGGTTCCCGCGGACTTTTCCGCTTCGACCAGACCCAACGGTTGGTCACCAACTTTGTCTGGGAACTGCCGGGCCGCAACCTGCCGGGCGCGCTCAAGTACGTCATCGGCAACTGGCAGGCGAATGGGATTTTCACGTTTGCTTCCGGCTTCCCCTTCACCGTGAATCAGGGCGCGGGCGACATCGGGATGGCCGTGGGCCCGGTGCGGCCGGATGCGCTCAGCGCTTGGGAAATCGACAACCCGACGCGGCAGCGCTGGTACAACCCTCAAGCCTTCCAGCGGGTGACCTGCCAGTTCCTGTCCACGCGTCCGGAGCTTTGCAAGTACGGAAACGCCGGGTACAACATCCTCCGCGGACCCGGCCAGGCGCAGGGCGATTTTTCGATGTACAAGAACCTGCCCATCACGGAGCGCTTCCGCTTGCAGTTCCGCTGGGAGGCGTTCAACGTGTTTAATACGCCGTGGCTGGGCGACCCGCTCGGAATTGGTTTCTCCAACCCGAGCGTGCTGGTCAACGATAGTCCCACCGCCGGCGAAATCCGCTCGATCCGCGTTCCGATGCGGCGCATGCAGTTCGGTCTGAAGCTGTTCTTCTAAGGGGAACCGCAAATCCGGCGACAGGGGTTGGCCGACGGGCCAACCCCTTTTTGTGTTTACGAAAGAACGCGTGCATGACGCTGCGGTGGTGGATTTCCGGTTTGCTGCTGCTGGCCACCTGCATTAGCTACATCGACCGGCAGACCATGGCCGTCGCCGCGCCCGCCGTGGCGCGGGAGTTCGGCTTGTCCGACCAGCAGATCGGTCACATCCTCTCGTCCTTCCTGCTCGCCTATGCCTTCGGCCAACTGGTGGCGGGCCGTGTCCTCGACTGGACCGGCAGCCGCTGGGGTCTCTCGCTCTCCATCGCGGTGTGGTCGCTGGCGAATCTCTGCACGGCGTGGGTGACCCGTCCGTGGGGCTTGACGTTCTTCCGGTTTCTCCTGGGCCTTGGCGAGTCCGGCAACTACCCCGGCGGGGTGAAGGTGATCGCCGAATGGTTTCCGCCCCGCGAGCGCGCGCTCGGAGGCGCGATTTTCGCCAGCGGCGCGAGTGCGGGCGCCGTGCTGGCCGCACCGCTGGTGGCGACGATCACCCACCATTGGGGATGGCGCGCCGCTTTTCTGGCTACGGGCGCGCTGGGGTTCCTTTGGCTTGCCGTGTGGCTGGTTGTCTACCGGACTCCAGATCGCCACCCCTTCCTGTCCCCCCGCGAGCGCGCTCTGCTGTCCGAAGCCAAGCTCACCGAAACCGAGACCACCGCCCTGCGGTGGCAGGATCTGCTGCGCCACCGGCAGGTTTGGACCATGACCCTGGCGCGGTTCCTGGAGGAGCCGCTCCTCTGGCTCAGCGTGTTCTGGCTGCCGAAATACCTGGTGGATGCGCGCGGACTCTCGCTGCTCGAGATGGGCTATGTGCTGATGATTCCCTACCTGACGCTCGATGCCGGCTATCTGCTTGGCGGCTGGTTAACCGGGCGGTGGGTCCGGCGCGGTCTGCCCCTGGCGGAGTCCAAGCAGCGGGTGCTCTGGTGCGCCGCCGCCTGTATGCTCGGCTTGGCGCCGGCGGCGCTCGTCTCCAGCGCCGCCGCTGCGGTCGCCGGCATCAGCCTGGCTACGCTCGGCCACGGCGCATGGTTTTCTAACGTCATGACCATTCCCGCCGACCTGGCGCCGCGCCCGCTGGTGGCCTCTTTCTATGGCATCACCGCACTGGGCGGGAGTCTGGGTGGCATCCTCTTTACGGAGTTGACCGGCTTCGTGGCCGGCCGCTGGCACACCTACGCGCCCACGCTGATCATCGCTGGTATCCAGCCCCTGCTGGCCACGCTTGCCTTCCGTCTCGTGCGCGGTTCCCTGACCAGGCTCGAAGCGCCGGCGCGGCTTGGGGCGGAGCGGTGACCCGCCTCCCGATCGGACGCGGGTCTTTTCGCCGTTCCGCCGCCTACCGCTCGCAGGGCGGCGTTTCAATCCGCACGTTGTTGATCCGCCCGCCCTTCACGTCGAACTTGCCGGTCTGGCGTCCCGAATCCGCGCAGGGGGTCGTGTAGGTGTAATTCACCGTGTATTGGTAGCCGTCGGCCACCACGAGTCTGGCTTCATACGCGCCATTGCGCGCGATGGACTGGCCGCTCTCGACAAGCTTGCCGTCGCGGTCTGTGATGGAGATCCGGTAGTCGTTGCACATCTGGTTGGAGGTGAGCGTCCCCACCTTGAGCCGGCGGTAGACCTCGAACAACACGTCCTCTTTGGCGGTCGGCGTGTCCCGTGCAATCGTGAATACGATTTTGTCCCGCAGCGTCTTCGTGCCAAAGGTCACCACGAGTTCCACGGGATGGTCGCCAGCCGTCGTCCAGGAGTTCTTTACCGCCCGTCCGGTCTTTGAGCCGTTGTCGAAGATCCATTGGTAAACCGCGTCACTCGGCACGTTGCGGTTGACGGTGGTGAAGTCGTAGGTGGCGCCCGTGACGCCCACAAAGTTCTGATAGCCCTTGATCTTGGCTTCCGGCTCGGCCAGGTCGACCAGCACGTAAATATTCCGCTTGGCGTCGGGCTGGAGAGTGGCCCGGTTGTTCACCACGCCCAGCAGCACCGTCTTGCGCCCTCCGGCGAGATCGGCCGCTTTGGGGAACAGCAGTTCCTTGCCTCCGGTCTGTTTCCCGATATAGTCCACAGTCTGAGCGTTGAAGGCGTAGGCAAGCAGATCCACATCGGTGTCGGGATTCTGGGTCTTGGCCGCCAGCACCACCTCATCGGTCAGGTCCGGCAGCTCTTTCACCGCGGTAAACTTCACGCTGAATGTCTTGATCGCCAGGTCCGGCGCCCAAACCCATTCGAAGCGCTTGCGGCTGTCGCTGGAACCGTTCCGAAACGCCGTGAATACGTCGGAACCTCCCGAGGGCAGTAAATCCGTCAACTTGGGGAACTGTTTTCCGGGATACACAATCCCGGAGAAATAATGGTCCGCGAACAGGGCCCATTCTTTGGAGAGTTCCGCCGGACCGCCCAGCGCCTTGCTGAGCGCCTCGACCGCGCTCTCGGAAGGGTTCCGCCCCTGGAGCAATGCCGCGGGTGCGGATCCCTTCCGCCGGAACACGTCCGTCAGGAACATCGAGGCCCCGTACCCGTGCTCCTGCTGCGCATCCCGCAGCGGGGGAATGTTCGCCAGTCCCCTCGCGGTGAAGGATTTGTAGTTATCCGAAATGTTCGTGCCGCGCCCGCAGGTGGAACACACGGTGGTCGGAATATGCGTTTCCGTTTTCGTCCCCGCCGCTTCATACCAGCTACTGATCGCCTCGTCCATCCACAACCACGGGAAGCCATACCAGCGTTTCGAGATTCCCCAGGGGGCGTGTCCACCGTAAGCCGCTTGCACCAGGTGCATGAACTCGTGCGCCGGCACGGAGAAAAACGCGTCGATGTCCTCCGGCGTCTGGAGCTTCAAGGTATTAAACCAGAGCGCGGAACCATCGCAGTCTCCATCCAGTTTGGCATCCAGTTTTTTCAGGGTGACCTCGACCGGCGGGAAGACGGCGGCGTGCAGGACCAGCCTCTCCGGGAAGTCTTTGAGCCCGACGTCCTGCACGACAACGTCCCAAGCCTGATCGAGCCAGCCGCCAATCCGGCGTGCGGCGTCACCGTAGTTCTGAGGATAGAAAATCCGGAAACGGCCGGTGGGGGTCTCGCCCACGTGGTAGCCCTTGAGCATCCACAAGGAAAAACCTCTGTTCAGTTTGAGCTTGACCGGATCCACGGAGGCGGTGGACGCCGCGCCCGCCGGGGCTGCCGGCAGCATCCGCGTCTGATTCCTGACGGGCCCGCCGGCGAGATCGGGTTGGGGATACATCACCGCGAGGACGGAAGCCGGGCCGTCCGGCGTCACCGCGCGGGCCTCGGTCTTGACGGACGCCGAGAGGGCGACCTGCAAGGGCTTGGCAACCTTCTCCGGGAGTCCTTCCACATGGAAAATGTCGCTGTCGTGATACTCCTCCATGCCCGTGGGCGGGCGGCCTTTCGCCAGCCGCACCGGCACGGTCTCGGCGAACGCGCCCGGCGGCACGGTCACGCGCACAGCTTCCGCGGCGACTTCGCCACCTTCCGGCCCAATCGACGCTTCGGCGAGCGTGCGCCAGCGGTGGACGGGTATCTCCACTTTCGCCCGTTTCCCCTCGCTCTCCCCGGTCACCACCACGCGGAACAGGTCTTCCTCGATCTGGCCGAGACCGGAGAGCCGCAGGGAGGCTCCCTCTCCGGCTTGCACTTCTTGTGGCTCGAGGTTGATCTCCACGGGTACGCCGGGCGGGTCGGCCGCCGCGGTGAGCCGCACCGGGCCGCTCCACTCTCCGTTGGGAACCACGCCGGTCTCCACCGTTTCGTCTCCCGACGATTCGGCCAGGTCCACGGATTCGCGGTCCGGGGCCAGCGAGAACGGCGCCTGGGCGGGCGCCTCCGGCAGATAGCTGACCACGGCGCGCAGCATCAGGTTCGCCGGTTGCGTCTCGCCATTGAACTGGACCTGGAACGGTCCGTCGAACGTCACGCCGCTGTCGAAGGACCGGAAACTGCGCAGCGCCTTGGGCCCGTTGAAGTCCAGCGCGAAACCCACCCCGGCGTTCGGATCCGGGGCCTGGTATCCGACGTAGACATCGCCGGACTCGACCACGGGACCGTCGACCGCCACCTCCAGGAACTCCCGCGTGGCCTGGATGGTTTCCTGGCGATCCACGTCGAAGGTGATCCGATCGGGCGGACGCCCGGCGCCGGCCGGATCCCGGAAGACCACCGCGCGGATCTTTTGCCCTACCGGAGAGGGGCGGTTGGCGAAGCTCACCATATAAAAGCGCAGCTTGGTCAGCTTGGCCGGGTAACGCGAAGGCGTCAGGCGGTTCACCAATAAGCCGCCGTCGCGGACCACGCCGGTTTCCGCGCTGCCATCGTCGGCGGAGAGTTCCTCCTCGTCCCCGCCGCCGGGCGTCAGCTTGCGCACCACCGCGCGCATCATGGGATTGGCGCGCTGCCCGCCGGTAAACTCGAGTGGTCCGTAGAACGTCGCGCCGTCATCCTCCGACCAGAAGCCGCGCTCGAACGGCGGGCCGCTGGTATCGGTGGCGAAACCCACCCCGTTGGCCGGCCGCGGCGCCTGATAGCCGACATACACATCGCCGCTGTCTACCCGCAGACCGTCGACCGGGAAGTCCACAAACTCGCGGAGCGCGGGAATCGTGACTTGCCGGTCCACCAGCAGGCGCGGGCTCCGCGGAGGCTTGCCCGCGCCTTGCGGGTCGGTGAACGCCAACAGGCGTATCCGTTGGCCCACCGGATCCGGCTGGTCCCGGAACTTGGTGAAGTAGAGGCGGATTCTGGTGACGGTAACGGGATAGCTCGGCGGCGTCAAACGCGTCACCAGCACCAGCCCATCTTCGAGCAGACCGATTCCGTCGGTACTGCCGTCGTCGGCGACCAACTCCTCTTCTGGCTCGTCGGCGTGCTGGAAGCCCCTCCCCGCGGCGTCCCGCGCCTTGGCTCCCGCCAGCGGCGGCGCCGGTTCCGCAGCCGCGAAGCCGGATGGCGCGGCCGCGGGATCCGTGGCGGCGGGTGTAAAGCCTCGGCGAGGGGCCCCTCCGGCGTCGAGCGCGGCCAGCGTCAGCGCAACGGCTGCAATCGCAGTGAAACCATGATTAGGAAATTTCCCCAACGTACTCATAGATAAAACCAACACCAAACCTTCCAGCCGCATTTTGGGATGCTGCGCTGTGCGAGTCAATGCCCCGGGCGTACTACCAAGGGTTTCCCGGCGGCGGGTCCTTGCGCGCGGCGCGGCGGACAGGCTCTCAGTAGCCTTTTTCCTTGTCCACGACGTGCAGAAGCGGCTCTCCGGCGGCGAAGCGGCGCAGGTCAACGCTCGTGCAGCGTAACCACGCGCGTTTGCATGGGAGCGCCTTTCTCCACCCGGACATGCAGAAGCGCCTCGAAAGGCCGGATATGGCGCGACCCGGTCACGCGCGCCAGACGGGCCAGCAGCTCCGCGGCCAGGACCGGATGGGTGACGAACTCGGCGGCGGCGCCGGTGCCAAAGGTGGTGCACCCGGCCAGAATCAGCGCCCATTTGCCCGGCTGAACGCCCGGGAGCAAGGCGACCAGCGCGTAATCTTCGACAATCGGCCGGCCCTGGGCCACCAGATACAACGAGGGCTCGCCCTCGCGCGGCTTCCGGTTCCAGAAGCCGGGCCTGCCGATCTCCGGTTCCAAGTCGCGGGATTTGAGTTGAAACTCCAGCGAACCTGCCAGTACCCGCAGTTCCGCGTTCTCGGCGGGAGAGCCGATGAAGATCAGGTTGGCATTCTTGTCCTCGTCCCAGGTCAGCAGGCGGCCTCGCTTGATGCGCAACGGGCGGCGCAGGCCGTGGAACAGGTGCACCAGATCGCGCACGGCCATCACCTCGCCCACGCCGGTGTAGGTATCCAGCATCGATTCCGGATCGTCGTGGCCGCGCCGGAAATAGCGCAGACCGTCGCGCGGCGATCCCACGAACTCCGCGTTGCTGAAGATGGCCAGGGGCGCCTCCGCGGACTCGAGAAAAGGCGACCAGAAATCCGCCAACGGCCGCGCGGCGGGGGCGGGACGGGTGAGCCACCAGGTAATTCCCGCCGAGGCGGCGGCCGTGACACCCAGGGCGAGGATCTTACGAAGAAGATCGCGCCGGCCGGCCGGCCGGCCGTCATCCGGTTCGGCTTTGGGCCGTTCGCCATTGGTCCGGTAGCGGAACGTGACTTCATGGCGGCCCTTGGGAATCTCCAGGAGCAGGGGGTCCTCCGCGCCTTGGGCCATGTAGTACTCCGCCAACTTCGAGCGAAGGCGCCCAATCTGTACCCGCACCGTCGGGTCGGTCTGGGGATCGAAACCCTCCCCGCGGCCCAATACCTGGGTGGCGATCACATATTCCTTCGGCGGATCGCCGGGATGATCGAGGGACCAGCGAACCAGAAACGCCAAAAGGCCACGCAGGGACTCGGCGCCGCGGAGCGGCTTACTGTCCAGGATGCGGCTGGCCTGCGCCTCGCACTCCTCCACCCGGGGGACGGAGCCATTGGAAGTTGCACTCATGGCGTATCGGGGCCTGATCTTACCTAAGTGCCGACGTTCGTTGTCGATCCGTTCCGTATCTTACCAAGTTTGATACTTCAAGAATACTTGGAAGGTACTTCTCAACGATTCTTTTCGAGACTATTTTGAAAGCAAAGGAGCTTCAGGATTGGGCGGCAGTGGGCTCGGCGCCAGGACCGTTTGCCCTTTCCTCCATCATCCATCGGAACCAAGGAGTTCACGTCATGGCAGCCCGATTTCAAACCGGAATTCTTTTCCTTGCCGGAACCCTGCTGGCGGGGATTCTCGCAGGTCAGTCCAACTACGGTTCGCTGCGGGGCCGCGTAACGGATCCGACCGGATCGCCGGTTCCCGGCGCGACGATTACCGTGACCGATCCCGCCACGAACCGGGCGATTACCGTCCGGGCGAACGAGGAAGGAGTGTACGTAGTTCCGGCGCTACGTCCGGTCACCTACGACGTTGTCGCCGAATCGCAAGGGTTTAAGCAAAAGCTGGTGACCGGAGTCAAGATTGACACCGCCAGGGAAGCTGGGCTTGACCTGACGCTGGAAGTCGGTTCGGTGAGCGAGCGGATCGAGGTGACGGGCGAGGCGCCGCTGCTGCAAACCGTCAGCGGCGCGGTGACCGCCACCGTGGATCAGAAAACGATTGTGGAGATGCCGCTGAACGGCCGGAATACGTTGCAGTTGGCGCTGATTCTCCCGGGCACTTCCGGGTCCGCCGGCACCGAGATTTCGGAATTGACGACGAACGAACCGCTGCCCGGGCGGGAACTGTCGATCAACGGCAGCCGGATCGGCTCCACCCAGTTCTTTGCCGACGGCACAAATGTGACCAGCGTCGCGCTGGCGCGCATGAGCATTTCGTTCACTCCGGACACGATTCAGGAATTCTCGGTGCAGCAGTCCAATTATTCGGCGCAGTATTCGCAGGCTGGCGGCGCCATCATTCAGCAGACCACCAAGAGCGGAACCAACGAGATCCGGGGGACCGGCTATTGGTTTCACCGGCAGAAGGCGTTCACGGCCAATCCCTTCGGCGCGCAGCGATCGCCGGTGTTCAACAACGACAGCCGCCCGCCACTGCGGCGGCAGCAGTTGGGCGCCACCGTGGGCGGACCGGTCTGGCTGCCCAAGGTTTACAACGGCAAGGACAAGACTTTCTTCTTCTTCGCCTACGAACCAACGCGGCAGTTGGCGTCGAACCCCGGCGGCCCGACCTTCGTTCGCGTGCCGACCGCCGACGAGATTAACGGGGATTTTTCCAAGACTTTAGTCTATTTCCGCGACACTGCGGGCAACGTCTCCACCCGGCCCATCGCGCCCTTGTACCAGCAGTTCTTCCGGCGTTCCGATGGCACCCTGGTGATGATGCCCAACCCGCGGTTCAATCCCGCCGCCCCGGTCAGCGTGTCGAATTCCCGCTTTCTGTATCAAGGTTTTCCGCTGTTCAATCCGAATGATCCGGACCCGGCGCGGCGGGGGCGCGTGCTGCGCGACGCCAACGGCGTCAGCTTCGTGAATCCGGTCGCGCAGCGCATTATGCGCGAGTTGTATCCGCAGCCCAACATCACCAATCCCCAGGCGGTGACGGATTTACTGGGCGCCAACTTCGCGTTCTTCCGGCGGACCGAGTTCGAGGATGACCGTTACTCGGTGCGCCTGGACCACCGGCTGACCAATGCGCACCAGATCTACGGGCGCTGGACGGAGCAGCCGCAATACGGCAATCGCATGCAGCGCGATGTGATTCAGAGCGGCTTGATCAGCGACGCCAACAAAAGCCGCCAGATCATGGCCACCCTGGTCAGCACCCCCCGGCCGACCATGGTGAACGAATTGCGCCTCAACTACGTCTACGGCAATTTTGGCCGGAATTTTCCGCAACCGCTGCTGAACCGGGATTACACTTCCGAGTACCTGAACATCGGCGGGCCGGGGCAAGGGGCCGTCAATCTGTTGGGTTACGGCATGGCGCGGTTCTACGATGGCGGCACGATCCGCGCCGACAACGGCCAAGCCAGTGGCGCGGGCTTCGACGCCGTGGGCTTCAACCAACCGCAGGATGTGGGCAAAAACATCGAGCATACTTACGGAGTCACCAACGATTTCAGTTGGGTGCGCGGCAACATGACCTGGAAGATGGGCTTCGCCGCCAGCCATTTGCAACTCAATCAGGCGAACTTGGGCCTTGGCTCGCTGGCGGGCGGGCGGTTTGCCTGGAACGCCAACACGACTGCGGAAAAGTGGTGCCGCTCGACGCCCATCGGCGGCAACCTGCCGGATTGCACGGGCAACCCGCTGGGCGGCGACAAATTTGCGGCGTTCCTGCTGGGCGTGCCCGAGTGGGTGCAGACGCAGACGGAGAACCTCTCGGCCACCTACTATTACCGCTGGAAGAACATCGGCGCCTACGTTCAGAACGACTGGAAAGTGAATTCGAGCCTGACGCTGAACCTCGGTCTGCGGTATCAGTATCAGTCGCCGCGCTGGGAGAAGAACGATTTTCAGGGCATGCTCAACCTGAACCGGCTGGAAGCGAATCCCTTCGTGCTTGACCTGGCCACCGGTCAGCCGCTTCCGGCGCCGGTGTTCGAGTTCGCTGGCGCCGATGGCCGTTCGCGCTACCTCACGCCAGCGCAAAAGCTGGTGTTCGAGCCGCGGTTTGGCTTCGCCTGGACGCCGGCTTTCGGTTGGAACTCCAGCCGCAAACTTGTGGTGCGCGGCGGGTACGGGATGACGCACGGCACGCTGATGGGCAACGACCGCGAGCCGCTGCCGAACCTGGGCTCGCAGACGTTCACCGCCTACCGCGGCCTCAGCTATCTGCTGGGCAGCAACGACTGGCTGCCGCCCACCAACATCGCCACCTGCGGCCTGGCCCGCTGCAACGAGCCGGAAGTGCCCATGCAATTGGGTTTCAACAACATGGTGCTTGCCAGCGACCCCAGCCTGTTCTCCCGGTCCCCCAGCGGCTTGATCCGCCCCGGCGACACCGCCGACATCTCCCTCACCCGCGGCGTGGTCCGGCAGGACGTCCGGTACCAGGCGACGGGGATCGTAGGCAATCCCAATTTCCGGATGCCGACCGTGCACAACTACAGCTTGCAGTTGCAGTACCAGGTGATGGCCAACACGGTGTTCACTTTTGGTTATCAAGGCAGCCGCGGGCACAATCTGTTCGCGCCGCCACTGAACTTGAACCGCGTGGACCCGTTCACGGGCCAAATGCCGATCCCGGGCTTCGCCGGGCGCGCCGGCGGCGCCATTTACATGATCGGCATGACAAATTCCGGTTCCACGTACCACGCCATGATCGCGGAAATCGAGCGGCGCTTCTACAAGGGGCTTCAGTTCCGGTTCAACTACACGTGGTCCAAGTTGCTGGACGACTCGAGCGGCGGCATCAACTTCCCCATCCCCAACAACTCGTTCAACAACGCCTCGGCCGACGTGCCCCTGACCCGCAACCAGAACCCCTACAATCTGGCCTTGGAGAAGGGCTTGTCGTCCACCGACACGCCGCACATCTTCAACATGGTGGGGTTCTGGGAACTGCCCTTTGGCCGCGGCAAGCGCTTCCTGACGGGCGGCGGCTGGGTCAATCAGTTGGTGGGCGACTGGCAATGGAGCACGCTCGGGAAGGTGCGTTCGGGCTATCCGATGTCCGTTACGTTGGGGCGCTCGAATTCGTTGGACACCGGCATTCCGGGCGGGGCGCTCCGTCCGGACTTGATTCCCGGCGTACCGCTGCGCAACCCGGACTGGACCCCGGAAAATGCGCTCTTCACGCCGTTCGTCAACCCGCGGGCGTTCGCCTGGCCCGCGCCCGGCCAATACGGGAACGCCGCACGCAACTATGCCGCCCGCCTGCCCTGGGTGCGTACGTTCGACATGAGCCTGTCCAAGCGCATCCGGCCCTTCGAGAACGGGCGCCGCTTCTTCGAGCTGCGCGCCGAGTTCTTCAACGTGTTCAATATCCGCAACTACGAGAGCAACTTCAACACCGCGCTGCTCAACGCTGGCGACCAGAATCCGCTGCTGGCGGGCACCGCGCCGTTCCAGACGCCGATCGCCGGCGTGGAGAATCGCTTCGCGGCCCTGCGGACGCCGGGGGTGTGGGACGCCATCATCGCCAAGAGCCAGGGCGTGCCCGTCGATACAGTCATCGCGCAGCTTGCCGGGCCCGGTCCGGGCGGCCTCGGCTGCCCGTCCAACGCGGCGGAACTTGGCAACACGCGGGCGCAACTCAGCCCGGCCTGCGCGGCCCGGGTGCTGGGGCTGAATACCGGGTTCTACCGTTTGAACCTGAACACCTACCAGTCCCGCATTGTGCAGTTCGCGCTGAAGTTTTACTTTTAGACTGGGAGATCCGCGTAGCGGATCCTCAGCGAGTCGAATCGTGTGCGTTGAGGCCGGCCGGGGACCGGCCCTACGTAGCGCCGGTCCTGGTGCCGCACGCTTTAGCGTGCAGCGCAACTTCAGTTGCGCTTCTTGGGCGCGGGGTATGGCACCGGTCTTGGTGGCGCACGCTTTAGCGTGCAGCGCAACTTTAGTTGCGCAGATTGCGCGCGTTCAGGCCGGCCGGGGACCGGCCCCATGTAGCGCCGGCCGGGGAACTGAAATTCCCCTGCAGCTTGAAAGGTGCGCCGCCCGCGCGTGGCCGGGACGGCCCTTTGCGGGCTGCTAGGGGCAGACCTTCAGCTTCCTGGTGAGTTGCACGCGGTCCAGGCCAGGGCCCCATCCGTCAGGAATCACCCGCGCGACGCGGAAGCCTTGCCGCTCGAAAAAACCTACCGCGGCGGCGGGGCAGCGCGCCTCGACCAGCTCGGGATCGTGTTCGGCGCTCAGTTTCTTGAGGGCCGCGAACAGCAGGAAACGCCCAAGCCCGTTGCCGCGCAGGTCGCGGCGGACCAGCAGCCAAGGGATAAAGCCGTGGCCATCGGATCCCCGCTGGAATGCTGCGCAGCCCGCTGCCTTCCGCTCGTGCTCGAAGACGAGCACGCTCTCCGGAAAATAGTCCAGGCAGGCGGCGAACTCGCTGCGGAGCGAAGGAGGCCACGCCGGCTCGCGGTTGGAGTCGAACATCTCCAGGCAGGCTTCGCGGTCTCCGGACTGGAAAGAACGGAGGGACATTGCGCGCGGCGGTCAGTCCCGCCGCTTCGGCGCAGCGACGCCGCAGGACGCGTAACCCATCCGCTTCAGTTCGGAGCAGCCCTTGGTAGCCAGTTCGTGTTTGGGATAGCTGGTGTAAAGCTCGCGAAACGCGCGGGCGGCGTCCGCGCGCCGGTTCAGCTTCAGCAGGGACTGCCCCTTCATATACAACGCGTCGGCGACCTTGCGGCTGTCGGGGTAGTTGTCCAGCAGCAGGTCGAAATTCTTCAATGCGGCTTCGAAGTCGCCTTTGTCGTAATAGATCTGGCCGATCCAATACTGCGCGTTCGGGGCGTTCTCGGTGCTTCCGTAGAAGCGCAGGTAGTCGGCGAACTGCTGGAGCGCCAGATCGCTTTTGCCGCCCATGGTGTCACGGCGGGCGTTTTCGTACAGTTGCTCGGCTGAGAGCGGAGGCGCCGCGCCGAACGCCGCAGGGCCGCTGCCCGGCGGCGGCGGCGCGGGCTGGCCCAAGGTGCGGAACTCGTTACTGAGGTCGACCATGCGCTGCTCCAGCTTGCCCAGACGCGACAAGACATCGCTCAGGTTCTCGCGCACCTGCTGGAACTCCGTCGACATGCGGTCGACTTTTTCTCCCACCGAAGCAGTGGGCAAAGTCAACTTTTTTTCCTGCTCGGCAAGCCGGTCATTGACGCGGGCTTCCACGACGGCCAGGGCTTTGTTGGCGCCGTTGGCCGACTCCAGGGTTTGCTGGACCAGCACCGTCAGGGCGGTCATCTTCTCGTCAAACGTGCGCTGCAAGGTGCGCATCTGATCCTGCAACGTGGCGATGTCGCGCTGAAGCTGGACGTATTCTTTCTTTTGGGCGAAAGAAACGTACGGCAACGCCAACAGCGCCAAGGCCGCCAGCATGCGTGGATACATTGGCACTCCCTATTTTCTGCCGGAGGAGGACTTCCGGCCCTCCTCCGGCGCATGGCTGCTCTGTCCCGTTACTGTCCGGGCGCGAAGTGGGCGCGGCGGTTCCGCTGCCAGCAGCTCTCGTTCGACTCCGTGCATTGCGGCCGCTCTTTGCCGTAGCTGATAGTTCTCAGCTTGTCGGCAGGCACTCCCAGTTGCACCAGGAATTCCTTGGCGGAGGTGGCGCGCCGGTCGCCCAAACCGAGGTTGTACTCGGCCGAGCCGCGCTCGTCGCAATGGCCCTCGACGGATACCGAGCGGTCCGGGAAGTCGCGGAAGATCGCTTTGAGCGCGTCGGCGTTGCGGGTCAGCGTGGCGCGGGCATCGTCGCGGATGTTGCTCTTATCGTAATCGAAGAACGCATCCTGCACCTCGCGGGCCAGCCGTTCCTCAAACGTCGCCTTGGGCGCCGGCGGCGGTGGCGGCGGCGGCGGCGCGGTGACATTCACCGTGGCCGTGCGGCGCGCCTCTCCACCCGGACCCCGCGCGATCAGCGTGTAGGTGGTGGTGCTCGACGGGAACACCTGGCGGGACCCGTTAGCGGACACCCGGCCGATGCCCGGTTCAATCGTAATATCGTCAGCGCCTTCGACCGCCCACTTCAGCGTGGAGGACTGGCCGCGTTCGATGGTGCCCGGTTCAGCGTCGAACAAGGTGATCATCGGCGGATTCGGCTTCGGCGCGGGGGCCTCAGCCGGCGGTGGAGGAGGAGGCGGCGGTGGGGCAGGGGCCTTCTTCTTGCAACCCGCCGCGAACAGTATCGCGAAACTCAGCAAGAGCGCAGCAACGAACTTTTTGGTCAGCATGGTAGAAACCTTCTCCTGGCTTTACACAGATCCTATTTTCCCCAGACCGGTTTTTCGTTCCGGCCTTGTGAGGTTAACCTTCGCAACTTCGTGCCATCCGCCAGCATGGTCCAGATCTGCGAAGACCCGCTGCGGTTGGAGGAAAACGCCAAATGACGGCCGTCGGGAGCCCAACTTGGATTCTCGTTCCGGCCCGCGCCGTGCGTCAACTGGTCCACCCGGCGCGAAGCCACGTCCATCAAAAAGATATTCCAATTCCCCGGTTCGAATCCCCGGGTCCAGGCGAACGCAATGATTTCCCCGGACGGATGCCACGCCGGATTGGAAGCTTCGCCTTCCCCGGTCGTCAGACGCTCCACGTTCGCACCGTCCAAATTCATTTTATATATCTGCTGGGGCCCGGAGCGGCCCGACACGAACACCACCTCGCCGCCCTTGGGACTCACCTTGGGCTCCACCTCAATGGCCCGGACATTGCTTAACCGCCGGACATCACTGCCATCGGCATTGGCGATGTAGATCTGCGCGTAGCCGCTCGCCGTCGATGCGTACAACACTTGCTTGCCATCCGGCGTAAAGCTCGGCGTGGCGTTCATCGACGCAACTTGATTATAAAACGGCAACCTGCGTCCCGTCTCCAGGGAATGGATAAAGATCATCGGGTTGACCCGGGCGTAGGTCGTGAAGGCCAGGCGGGCGCCGTCGGGCGAAACCGCGGGTGTGGTGCAGATCGAGCGATAGTTGGTGATCTGCTTCTGGTCCGAGCCGTCCGGGTTCATCGACCAGACTTCCTTGAAGCCCGTGCGGTCGGAGATGAAGTAGATCTTCGAGGCGGTCAGCGGCGCTCCGCCGAACTGGACAATGATGTCCGAGGCGAACTCGTGCGCCACCTTGCGGGCGCCGTCCGCGCTCAACGGCCCAAAATAGCGTTTGCCGAACAACTGCGCATTGCTCACGTCCTGCTGCGTCACATCGAACAACCAGCCGAACAAAACCAGTTGCTCGTTCTGTACGGCCAGGTAGCCGAAAGCGAGGTGGCTGGCGTTGGCCGGCGGCGCGGACCAGTCCGTCAGCCAAGGACCTTGCCGCTGCGGTTGCGCATCCTTGCGCCGCGGGGGCGGCGGCAAGGGCGCCCGGAAGTCCTCGGGACGCTGGGGCACCTCGAGCGGAAACATGCTCTTGGCCACCATCGTGAACATGCCTGACTCGTCCAAGTCGGTGAAAAGGGTTTCGTTGAAGACGCCGGCATGCTGGGCGGCGTCGCCGCTGCCGCGAAAATCGGGCACGGCGAGCGCCGGCTTCTGCGCGCCACCCATCACTTTGATGATCACTTCCTGCTGGCCGGACGCCAGGAACAGCGCGCCCAGCACCAGCGGAGTCAGCCAGGGAAGAATTCGTCTCATCGCTTTAGTTCGAACCAAAACTGGATGTGCGCCTCGTTGTATTCGTAAGCGCGCGGCAGTTCCGGCGCCTTTCCTAAGTCGTAGATGGCCCGCAAAGCGGAGAGATCGAGGGCCTGGTTGCCGCTGGAGGTCTGGAGCCGCACGTCGCGGATGGTGCCGTCGCGCAGGATGGTGAAGCGGACGATGACGGGAGGCGCGGTGCGCAGCCGCGAGTCTACTCCGCCGGTGTTCCAGCGCTCGGCCACCAGACGCTGCAACAGCGCCGCATACGCGCCGAAACGGTCGCCCAGCGGCGTTCCCGATCCCACGCCCACGCCGCCCGATCCTGGTTTACCCAACAGAGGAGATACCAGCGCGCGGCCGGCGTCGCTGTACAATTGGCTGGGCCGCTCCTCGGTATCCGCCTGCCGGCGGCGGCTGGCCGCGGCCTGTTGTTTCTTCCTGGTTTCGCGTCCGGGGATGGGGATCGCGTCCTCGCGCTCTTGCACGCGCTTGGCGGGCTGAGCCTTGGGCGGCGCCTGCGGGGTCTGCGAGACGGTGTCGTTCGCCACCGGATTGATTACGCCCGGCCGGGGCGGCAACGGGATGTTGGCCACGGGCGTGACGCCGACCACGCCGCCCGTCGCCAGCGGATCGCCCCACCGCTCCGGAGCGCGCCCGCCGACGGCTGACCAGAATAACGCCACGCTGATCACCGAGGCGTGCAGCAGCAACGCGCCCGCGAACGGCTTGCCCAGCCGCTCCTGCTGCGCCAACAGGTCGATATGCGTCTGCGGCGTCACCGGCGTTTCCTTCGCTCCAAATCTTCCGACTTGGTGACCATCTGCACCTTCAGCTTTGCCTCGCCAAGCTGGCTGACCACCTGCGCGATGGGATCCCACGTGGTTTCTTTATCCGCGCGTACGTACACGTCCTGCTGCGTGGGATAGCGCGTCCGGATCGCCTGCGCCAGTTCGTGGATATTCACCGGCGTCTCGCCCAGGTACAGGTTGCTGTCCTTGGTAATGGTGACGATGGGGAGTTCGCGCGTGCTCTCCCGCACGGTCTTCACCTGCGGCACCTCGATCTCCAGGCCGAACTCCATCACGTTGGCGGTGATCATGAAGATCACCAGCACCACCAGCAGCACGTCCACGAAGGGCGTGACGTTGATGTCCGACATCGCCGACAGCCGGCGGGACCGGCCCCGGTGCAGCCCTCCGCCATTCATCGACACCGCCATGGGCTACTCTCCGAACGAGCGTTCCGTCAGATTCATGAATTCCAGCGAGAAGTCGTCCATGCGGGCGCCGATCTCGCGGACCACGTGGCCGAAGTGGTTGTAGAAAATCGCCGCGGGAATCGCCGCCGCCAGCCCCGCCGCGGTGGCCAGCAGCGCCTCCGAAATTCCCGGTCCGATCGCGCGCAGACTCATCGAGCCGGTGCCGCTGCCGATCTGGTGAAAGGCCCGCATGATGCCGATCACTGTGCCGAACAGCCCGACGAACGGGGAAACGGCCGCCGTCGTCGCCAGCCAGTTCAGATTGCGCTCCAGCTTGGCGAGTTCCTCGCTGACGCCGAGTTGCAGCGACCGCTCCAGCGACAGCTTGTTGCGGACCGCGCCCCGGGCCTTGACTTGCCGGTGCACTTCCTCGTAACCGAAATCGAACACGTTGACGAGGGGCGAGGGACGGAACTGCTCGCTCGCCACCACCACCGCCTCAAAGCCGTTGGCCTTCCGGAACGCCCGCAGAAACCGCGCGTTCATCTCCTGCGAGCGCCGGTACATCGACAGCTTGGAAAAAATCACCGTCCAGGAGTACAGCGACAGCCCGGTCAGGACCGCGTAGACCACCCACCCGATCGGCGTGGTGTGTTCCAGCATTTCGGTCAGATTGAGCTGCAACAAAAGCGCGGGAGACGCGCTTGTCATGGCATGCATGCTTCGCTTCCAATCTAGCACAGGGACGCGCTCACACCCCTGCGGGCGCGCGGCGCTCAAACAATTATGTCCCGAAATGTTTTTGCTGGTTTCCGGCTATAATCAGGGCACGTACCGATGCTTCTCGAGCTCGTCATCGAGAACTACGCCGTCATCGACCGCTTGCGCGTCCGCTTTCAGGGGGGGCTCAACCTGCTGACGGGCGAAACGGGGAGCGGGAAATCCATTGTGGTCGACGCGCTCGGGCTGCTGTTCGGCGGCCGGGCTTCGCCCGAGATGGTCCGGGCCGGCGCGGACCGCGCCCGCATCTCCGGCATCTTCACCGTGCCCGCCGGCCTGCAACTCGATGGCTTTGCCTTCGAGCAGGGGGAGATGCTGATCGAACGCGAGATTCTGGCCGAGGGCAAGTCCCGCGCCTACCTGGAAAGCCGCCCGGTGACCGCCGGACTGCTGCGCGAGTTGGCCCCGCGCCTGGGCGATATTCACGGGCAGCACGAGCAGCAGACGCTGTTCTCGCCCGAGGCGCAGTTGGACCTGCTGGACGCGTTTGGTTCCATCGAACGCGGCGGCGCCGCTGGGCGGTACGCACAATGGCGGCGGATCCAGTCGGAACTCGAAGAACTCGAGCGCGGCGAGCAGGAGCAACTCCGGTTGCTGGACCTGTGGACCTTCCAGGTGCGCGAGATCGAAAGCGTGGCCCCGCGCCCGGGCGAGGACGGCGAACTTGCCGCGGAACGCAAAGTCTTGCAGAACCTGGGGCGCTTGCAGGAACAGGCGGGCGCCGCTTACGCGGCGCTTTACGAAGCGCCCGAGTCGGCCTATTCCCTGGTCCGGGCCGCGCGCAAACGGGTGGACGATCTCGGGCGGATCGACGCCACGCTCCGGCCGCTTGCAGAGCAGCTTGGCGCGGCTTCCATCGCCTTGCAGGAGGCCTCGTTCGCCTTGCGCGATTACCTTTCGCGGCTTGAGGTGAGCCCGGGCCGTCTGGACGAAGTGGAAGACCGGCTGGCCGCGCTGGAGAAGCTGAAACGAAAATACGGCGCTTCGGTGGAGGAGATCCTCGCCTTCCTCGAGGAAACCCGCCAGCGCATCGCCCGCGCGGAAAGCTCCGGCGAGCGGATGACGCAGCTCCGCGCGGAACGGGAGCAAGTCGCCGCCGCCTTTGCGCGGGCGGCGGAAGATCTGACCGCCGCCCGGCGGAAGGCCGCCCGCGAGCTGGAAAAGCAGGTGGTCAAGGAACTGGCTTCCCTCGCCATGGAGCGGGCTCAGTTCCGGGTGGAACTCGAGCCGGCCGCCTGGAGCGAAACGGGCGCCGATGCGGTCCGCTTTTTGTTCAGCGCGAACGCCGGCGAGGAGCCCCGGCCGCTCGAACGGGTGGCTTCCGGCGGCGAACTGTCGCGCATCGCCCTCGCTTTGAAGACCTGCGCCGCTCCCAGGGCGCGCGGCCGGACGTTCGTCTTCGACGAGATCGACGCGGGCGTCTCCGGTCGCGCCGCCGAGGGGATCGGCCGGCGGCTCAAGAAACTGGCCGAGCGCAACCAGGTGCTGTGCGTCACCCATCTGGCCCAGGTCGCCGGCTTTGCCGATCATCATTTCGCGGTCGAAAAGAAGGAACTGCGCGGGCGCACGGTGGCCACCATTGAGGAACTTGATCATGCCGGGCGCATCCGCGAAGTCGGCCGCCTGCTCTCCGGCGCGACGCTCACCGAAGAAGCGCTCCGCCAGGCGGAGCGCCTGATCCAGGTATCGTGAACCGGATGGCCGGATACATCGACGCGCATGTCCACGTCTGGCCGGGAGACGCCAAGAGACCGCCGTTTACGCCCGCGGACCTGTTCGTGCACACCCGCCCGCAGGGTGTCGCGCGGGTAGTGCTGATCCAGCCCGGCAGCTTCCTTTTCGACAACAGTTACCTGCTCCAAGCCATCCGCGAACACCCCGGCGTGTTCTCCGGCGTCGCCGTGGTGGACCTGGCCGCGCCGGGTTTGCCGGAACGAATGCGCGCCCTGCGCGGCCAGGGTGTCCGCGGTTTCCGGATCGCGCCCGGGGCGGCGCCGGGAACGTGGCTCGACGCCGAGAGCATGCGCGGCCTGTGGCGCGCCGCCGCGGAACTGCGGATGGCCGTTTGCCCGCTGGTCAACCCGGATGCGCTTCCCGCTTTGGACCGGATGTGCGCCCGCCATCCCGAAACCGCGGTGGTGATCGATCACCTGGCCCGCATTGGCGCCGACGGCGTGGTGCGCGACGCGGACGTGCGCCTCTTGTGCGGCTTGGCCCGGCATGCCCGCGTGCACGTCAAGCTCTCGGCGTTCTACGCCCTCGGCCGCAAGCAGCCGCCCTACACGGACCTGCTGCCCCTGATCCGGCTGGTCCTGGAAAGTTACGGTCCCCGGCGGCTGATGTGGGCGACGGATTCGCCCTACCAGACGCAGGGCGTTCACCGGTACGCCGATTCGCTGGCGCTGGTGCGCGACCGCGTGGCCGGCGTCTCCGCGGAAGATCGAGATTGGCTGCTGCGCCGCACCGCCGAGCGGGTTTTCTTCGCGGACTGACCTGGATTTCCGAGCCCTCCGGGCGGGCCGGCGACCGGCGCCGGGCAAGTCTTTGAATGACCACGCAGGCAAGGTAGCGCACGCGTGCGCCACCTAGGCGGGGTGGCGCACCTTTCCAGGT
>Ga0272446_1000727_pt1 | contig 50190 bp, 56 predicted proteins | sample YNPCB0061_FD_194587 | JGI IMG/M metagenome (GOLD analysis project Ga0272446, IMG submission 194587) | Hot spring microbial mat communities from Yellowstone National Park, WY, United States - YNP-CB-006-1 | ecosystem: Environmental > Aquatic > Thermal springs > Hot (42-90C) > Sediment | place... | reverse complement strand
GGCGACAACGTGAACCTGCAAGTGGAGTTGATCACGCCGGTGGCCATGGACAAGGGGTTGCGGTTTGCGATTCGGGAAGGCGGCCGGACGGTGGGCGCCGGAACCGTGACCGAGATCATCGAGTAGGCTCCCAATGGCGCTAAGAGAACGAATTCGCATTCGCCTGAAAGCTTACGACCACCGGGTGCTGGATCAGTCCACGGCGGAGATTGTGGAAACCGCCAAGCGGACGGGCGCCCAGGTGGCCGGTCCGATTCCCCTGCCGACGGCTCGCAGCATCACGACGGTGTTGCGGTCGCCGCACGTGGACAAGAAGTCGCGCGAGCAGTTCGAGGTGCGCACGCACAAGCGGCTGCTGGACATCCTGGAGCCGACCCAGCAGACCGTGGACGCGCTGATGAAGCTGGACCTGCCGGCCGGCGTGGATGTCGAGATCAAGGCGTTTGGGAAAGAACACAAGTAGAACTCTGGAGACAGAAGGCAGGAGCGGAGGTGGTCCCAAAGCGGGCCCCCGGCTTCCGGCTTCTGAATTCCCAAGGATGTTGAAATGAGTCCAGGAATTCTCGGGAAAAAGATTGGTATGACTCAGGTCTTCCGGCCTGACGGACAGGTGGTGCCGGTGACCCTGCTCAAGGCGGGTCCCTGCCTGGTGGTGCAGCGCAAGACGCCTGCCACCGACGGTTACGACGCGGTGCAGTTGGGGCTGGTGGAATTCGTCAAGCCGCAGCGCATCAACAAACCGGAGGCCGGCCACCTGAAGAAGAGCGGAGTCGAGGGAGCGAAGTTTCTCCGCGAGCTGCGCCTGTCCCCCGGAGACGGCGATTTCAAGGCGGGCGACAAGGTCCTGGTCGACCAGTTCAAACCCAGGGACAAGGTTGACGTGATCGGAGTCAGCAAGGGCCGCGGCTTCGCCGGACTGGTGAAGCGGCATCACTTTCGGGGCGGCGCGAGCACGCACGGCTCGATGTTCCATCGGGCCCCGGGCTCGATCGGCGCCTCGAGCTACCCGTCCCGGGTCCTGCCGGGCATGCGGATGGCCGGTCACATGGGCGCGGGACAGGTCACGGTCCGCAACCTGGAAGTGATCGACGTGGACGCGGAAGACAACGTCCTGGTGGTGAAGGGCGCGGTGCCGGGCCCCAACGGCGGCTACGTGGTGGTGCGCCGCTCGAAGAGGTAAGCGATGCCGAAAGTTGACGTAGTGGATCTGAACAACCAGAAGGTCGGGGAGATCGAACTCTCCGATGCCGTGTTCGGCGCCGAGGTCAACGAGGCGCTGCTCTACGAGGCTGTGCGCCATTACCGTGCGAGCCTGCGTTCGGGCACGGCGAAGACCAAGAACCGCTGGGAGGTAGCCGGATCGGGCAAGAAGCTGTGGAAGCAGAAGGGCACCGGGCGCGCGCGCGTGGGTTCTATCCGCTCTCCGCTGTGGCGTCACGGAGGCACCGTGCATGGTCCCCAGCCGCGCGATTACAGCTACCACCTGCCGCGGAAGATGATGCTGGGGGCGCTGCGCTCGGCGCTGTCGGCGAAGCTGCGGGACGGCGAACTGAAAGTGGTGAATGCTTTTGCTTTCCCCGACCATAAGACCAAGAGCGTGCTGTCGGCCCTCCGGCAACTGGAGGCGGGCCGCAAGGTGCTTCTGGTCGACAACAGCGGCGACCGCAACCTGGTCCTGGGGTCGCGCAACCTGGAGGGAGTCACGCTGCTGCCGACGCGCGACGTGAACGCCTATCACCTGCTGGACCACAGCCGGGTGCTGCTCTCCCAGGCTGCCGCCCTGAAGCTGTCGGAGGCTCTCCAATGACGATCCAAGAAGTGATCCGCCGGCCGGTGGTGACCGAAAAAGGCGTCATCAAGAAAGACGCCGAGCGCACGTTGTGCTTTGAAGTGCATCCGGAGGCGAACAAGACCCAGGTCCGGCACGCGGTCGAGCGGCTGTTCAAGGTCAAGGTCGAAGAAGTGCGCACCATGAACCTGGAAGGGAAGTTGCGCCGCCGGGGCCGCTTCAGCGGGTACCGGCCGGACTGGAAAAAGGCGTACGTCAAGCTGAAGGCCGGCGAGAAGATGCCGGAGTACGCGGAGATCTGAGCGTATGGCGATAAAAACCTATAAGCCGGTCACGCCGTCCCGCCGTTTTATGACGGTGGTGTCGCGTGCCGATATCACCCGGGAAGAGCCGGAGAAATCGCTGGTCGAGCCGAAGAAACGGACCGGCGGCCGGAATTCGACGGGCCGCATCACCTCCCGCTTCATCGGGGGTGGGGCCAAACAGGCCTACCGGGTCATCGATTTCCGGCGCGACAAGACGGGAGTGCCGGCCACGGTGGCGTCGATCGAGTACGATCCGAACCGCTCGGCCCGCATTGCTCTGTTGCACTATGCCGACGGGGAGAAGCGCTACATTCTCCAGCCCGACGGGTTGCGGGTGGGGCAGAAGGTGATGTCGGGCCCCGACGCCGATATTCTGGTGGGCAATGCGCTTCCGCTCAAGAACATTCCGGCCGGCACCATGGTTCACAATGTGGAACTCAAGCCGGGCAAGGGCGGGCAGATGGCGCGCTCGGCCGGCGCCCAGGTCCAGTTGGTGTCCAAGGAGGGTGACCTGGCGCTGCTGAAACTGCCCTCGGGCGAGGTGCGGAAGGTTCCGGCGGAATGCATGGCCACCATCGGCCAGGTGGGCAACCTGGACCATGAGAACGTCTCCCTCGGCAAGGCGGGACGGACGCGCTGGCTGGGCAAGATGCCCCACAACCGCGGCGTTTCGATGAATCCGGTGGATCATCCCCACGGCGGCGGCGAGGGCAAGACCTCCGGCGGGCGCCATCCGGTGACCCCGTGGGGCCAGCCCACCCGCGGCTACAAGACGCGCAATAACAAGCGGACGGACCGGTGGATCGTGTCCCGCAAGTCGAAGAAGCGGTGAGGCGGAGGCGGAAAGAAGAGTCTTATGGGGCGTTCGATTAAGAAAGGGCCGTTCACCGACAGACACCTGGAAGTGAAGCTGGCGGCCTTGAACGAGAAGAACGAGAAGCGGGTGGTGCGCACCTGGTCGCGGCGCTCGACGATTCTGCCCGAGTTCGTGGGCCACACCGTGGCCGTGCACAACGGCAAGAAGTTCATCCCGGTGTACATCACTGAGAACATGGTGGGACACAAGCTGGGCGAGTTTTCGCCCACCCGGACTTTCCGGGGGCACTCGGCGAAGGCGGCCGGCGAGAAGACGGCGAAGCCGGCCTAGCGCCGGGCTGGGGGGCGGCGTCCGGCGCCGGTCCCCCGATGAGAAGAGGCAACATGGAAGCCAAGGCTGAAGCAAGGTACATCAGAGTTTCGCCGCAGAAGGCGCGGCTGGTCGTGGACCTGATCCGGGGCAAGAACGCCGGGCAGGCGCTGGTCACCCTGCGGACCACGAACAAGCGGATCGCTCCCACGGTGGAGAAGGTGCTTCAGAGCGCCATCAACAACGCCAAGGAGCGCATCACCGATGTGGACGTCGACGCGCTGTACGTCTCCGAGGCGAAGGTGAACGAAGGGCCGCGCATGAAGCGCATCCGGCCGGCGCCGATGGGCCGCGCTTACCGCTATCAGCGGCGCATGTCGCACATCGTGATCAAGGTGGCGGAGAAGGAATAGGCAATGGGTCAAAAAGTTCATCCGTACGGATTCCGGCTCGGATTCAACAAGACCTGGCGGTCGCGCTGGTTCGCCAAGCAGGGCTACGCGAAGCTGCTCAAAGAGGATCTGGAACTGAAGGAGGCGCTTCGCGCGCGGCTGAAATCGGCCGGCGTGAGCGCCATCGAGGTGGACCGTCCCGGCAACAAGCTGAGGATCACGATCCGCACCTCGCGTCCCGGCATCATCATCGGGCGCAAGGGGGCGGAGATCGAGAAGCTCAAGCAGGACCTGGCCAAGCGCACCAAGCGCGAAGTGTTCATCGACATTCAAGAGGTGCACAAGCCGGAACTGGACGCCCAACTGGTGTCCGAATCGATCGCCCTGCAACTGGAAAAGCGGGTGGCTTTCCGGCGGGCCATGCGGAAAGCCGTGGATTCGGCGCTGCGGTTCGGGTGCAAGGGCATCAAGGTGCGGGTTTCGGGCCGGCTGAACGGCGCCGAGATCGCGCGCAGCGAGTGGTATCTGCAAGGGCAGTTGCCGCTGCACACGCTGCGAGCCGACGTGGACTACGGTTTCACCGAAGCCAACACCACCTACGGAGTGATCGGCGTGAAGGCCTGGGTGTACAAGGGCGAGTTGCTGGAAGCGCGCGGCCGGCGGGGGGCCTCGAGCGAACCGGAGCCGCGCCGCCGCGAGCCGCGCGAGCGCCGCGAACGGGGTGACCGCGGGGAGCGCGGCGAACGGCGCCATCCGGCCCATCAGGCGCCGCAGGCGGCGCCGGTTCCGGCCGAGACCGGTCCGGCCGTGCAGCCGGCGCCCGGCGAACTGCCGCAGCCGGCCCGCGCCGGCATGCCGCTGGTGCCGCCCCTGATGCCGCCCCAGCCGGCCTGGAAGCAGGAAGTCCGGCAGGAACCCCCGGTTCCGCCGGCCGAAGCGGGCGGAGGCGAAGAGAAAAAGTCGTAGCGCCGTCCGGTCCGCGGGCGGCCTCAATGGGTGAACCACCATGTTGATGCCGAAAAAAGTCAAATACAGGAAACAGCAGCGAGGGCGCATGGCCGGCAAGGCCTGGCGCGGGTCCGAGCTTTCCTTCGGCGATTACGGCCTGAAGGCCCTGGAATGCGCCTGGATCACGGATCGCCAGATCGAAGCCGCGCGGATCGCCATGACCCGCTTTATCAAGCGCGGCGGCAAAGTCTGGATCCGCCTGTTTCCCGACAAGCCGATCACCAAGAAGCCGGCGGAAACCCGCATGGGAAAAGGCAAGGGCGCACCCGAACAGTGGGTTGCGGTGGTCCGGCCCGGCAAGATTCTGTTCGAAATGGAGGGAGTTGAAGCCAGCGTGGCCCAGCAGGCGATGCGGCTGGCCGCCCACAAGCTGCCGATTCCCACCCGATTTGTGGCGCGCACCGGCGCCGAGTAGAGGCACTCTCATGAAAGCGGAAAAAGTTCGAGACCTCGACAACGCCGAACTGGAAAACCAGTTGAGAGATATCCAGGAGCAACTGTTCCGGTTGCGGTTCAAGATGTCGATGGGTCAGATGGACGGGTTAAAGAAAGCACGGGCGCTCAAGAAGGACCTGGCCCGGATCTATACGGTCCTGAACGAGCGCAAGCTGGCCGGGCAGAAAGGTTGACGATGGCGGATACACTCGAACAGGCGCCGGGCAGGAAGAATGAGAAGGTCGGAGAAGTCATCTCCACCAAGATGGCGAAGACCATCGTGGTGGAGGTCACCCGCCGCACATCGCACCCCCTGTACAAGCGGATTATTCAGAAGCGCAAGAAGTTTTATGCCCATGACGAGCAGGGCACGGCGAGAGTGGGCGACGTGGTGCGGATCATCGAATGCCGCCCGTTGAGCAAGCTGAAGCGCTGGACTCTGGGCGAAGTGATTCGCAGGGCGGCCCAGGTCGGGGCCCAGCCTAAGGATTTAGACGTACAAGCGTAGGGAATCGGCGATGGGCAACAGGGCACCGTGTCCCCGGGGTGACCCGGCCCGGACCAAGCGGCATCCCGGCTTTGCCATCCGCCGTCCCTCAGGAGCACAGCGACTATGATTGGAATGCGAACAATTCTGGAGGTGGCCGACAACAGCGGCGCCCGCAGGCTGTCCTGTATTCTGCCCCGTGGCGGCGACAAAGGCTTGCGCGCCGGGTTGGGAGACGTGGTTACGGCCAGCGTGAAGGAAGCGGCGCCGGAATCGGCAATCAAGAAGGGCAAGGTGGTGCGCTGCGTGATTGTGCGCATGCGCAAGGAGAGCCGCCGCAAGGACGGGACCTACATCCGGTTCGATTCCAACGCCGCCGTTCTCATTAACGAAGCCGGCGAGCCCGTCGGAACGCGGGTTTTCGGGCCGGTGGCCCGCGAGCTGCGCGACAAAAAGTTCATGAAAATCGTATCTCTCGCGCCGGAGGTGATCTGATGCCCGGACGACGTTCCAAGCCGGCCGAGCCGGTGCGGATCCTGATTAAGAAGAACGACACCGTGAAGGTGATTGCGGGGCGGGATAAGGGCAAGACCGGCCGTGTGCTCAGCGTGGATCCGGCCAAGGGCAGGATTCTGGTCGAGCACGTCTCGATGGTGAAGAGACACACCCGGCCCAATCCGTCACGGCAGATCAAGGGCGGGATTGCCGAACGGGAAAGCCCCATCGCGGTTTCCAATGTGATGGTGGTCTGCCCGGAGTGCGGACCGGTCCGGATCGCGACCCATCTCGATCCGGTGCCGGGAGGGAAGGTACGGCGCTCGCGGGTGTGCCGCAAGTGCGGACAAACGCTGGACAAGAAGTAAAGATATGGCAGCCAGACTGAGGCAACATTATTTGAAGAACGTGGTCCCGGCCCTGACGAAAGAGTTCGGCTACACCAACGTCATGGCCGTCCCGAAACTCGAGAAGATCTCGATCAACATCGGGTTGGGGGAGGCCACCCAGAATCCCAAGCTGATGGACGGCGCCGTCGCCGAACTGGCCCAGATTGCCGGGCAGCGGCCCGTGGTGACCAAGGCCAAGAAGTCCATCGCCGCGTTCAAATTGCGCGCCGGCATGAGCATTGGCTGCATGGTGACGCTGCGCGGCGACCGCATGTACGAATTCTTCGACCGTCTGGTCAACGTGGCCCTCCCGCGCGTCCGCGATTTCCGGGGCGTGTCGGCGAAGTCGTTCGACGGGCGGGGCAACTACACCCTGGGCATCAAAGACCAACTGCTGTTCCCGGAGATCGACTACGCGAAGGTCGAAAAGACCAAGGGGATGAACATCACCGTCACGACGACGGCGAAAACCGACGTCGAGGGACTGGCTTTGCTCCGCTACCTGGGCATGCCGTTCCGTCAATAGGGCCTGAAGGAGAACAGGAAGAGTAATGGCCACAACCGCGAAAATCGCAAGAGACATCAAGCTGGCGGAGGCCCGGCGGGCCAAGACGCCGAAACTGCAATGCCGTCACCGCAACCGTTGCTGGCGGTGCGGCCGGCCGCGCGGGTATCTGCGCAAGTTCGGCGTATGCCGCATCTGCTTCCGCCAGTTGGCGCTCAACGGGGAGATCCCCGGCGTGATCAAGGCGAGCTGGTAGGCGGGGACGGGAGGGAATGATGACGAGTGATCCCATTGCCGACATGCTGACCCGGGTGCGCAACGCGATGGCGGCGCGCCATCCCAAAGTGGACGTGCCGGCCTCGAAGCTGAAAACGGAAATCGCGCGCATTCTCAAAGAAGAGGGCTACATCCTCAACTACAAGGTTGCCGAAGAGGGTCCCAAGCGCACGATCAAGATTTACCTGAAATACGCTGACAACAACGCGCCGGTGATCTCCCACATGGAACGGGTCTCGCGCCCGGGCTGCCGGGTGTACGTGGGACGAACCGAGATTCCGCGCGTGCTCGGCGGCATGGGAATCAACATCCTGACCACGCCGCGGGGCGTGATGACCGGCCGCGCCGCCCACAAGGAAGGCGTGGGCGGGGAGATTCTTTGCCAGATCTGGTAGGTGGTTTAGGGTTGTGGAGCCGCGCCACGTAGCGGTGACTCACCCGGGAGTTCAGAATATGTCGAGAGTAGGAAGGAAACCGATTCCGCTGCCCAAGGGCGTGAAGCTGCAAATCGGCGAGCAATTGCAGGTGGAAGGGCCGAAGGGCCGGTTACAGGTGCCGGTCCCGGCCGGCATCAGGCTGCGCCAGAACGACGGCACGCTGGTGGTGGAACGCGAGGGCGATCAATACGCCGCGCTGCACGGGCTGACCCGGGCGCTGGCCGCCAATGCCATCCAGGGTGTCTCCGGCGGGTTTACCCGGGAACTCGATATCGTCGGCATCGGATATCGCGCCGAGGTGAAGGGCAACATCGCCACCTTCAGCCTCGGGTACTCGCATCCGATTGAGGTGCTGCTGCCTCCGGGCGTGGAACTGAAAATCGACAAACAGACTCACCTGGTGCTCAGCGGGCACGACCGGCAGTTGCTCGGGCAGGTGGCGGCGAACATTCGGGCGTTGCGTCCGCCGGATCCTTACAAGAATAAGGGGATCCGGTATACGGGCGAGCAGCTTCGCAAGAAGGTGGGCAAGACGGGAGCGAGCAGTAAATGATCCAGAAGATATCCAAGGACAAGATCCGCGTTCGCGTTCACAGGCGAATCCGGCGCAAGATTCGCGGCACCTCCGAGCGTCCGCGCCTGGCTGTATTCCGGAGCTTGGCCCATATCTACGCTCAGGTGATCGACGACGCTCAGGGCCGCACCCTGGTATCCGCCTCGACGGTGGAGAAGAACCCGGTGGTCAAGGGCGGCGGCAACGTGGCCTCGGCCAAAGCCATCGGCAAGCTCATTGCCGAACGGGCCAGGGAAAAAGGCATTCAAAAAGTGGTCTTCGACCGGGGCGGGTATCTGTATCACGGCCGCGTGAAGGCTCTGGCCGACGCGGCGCGGGAAGCGGGATTGGAGTTCTAGGCGCATGGCAACCGCAACAGTGGTGAAACGCATCGATCCGCAGACGCTCAATCTGAAAGAGCAGGTGGTTTCCATCAACCGCGTGACCAAGGTGGTCAAGGGCGGCAAGAACCTGAGCTTTTCCGCTCTGGTGGTGGTGGGCGACCCTTCCGCCAAAGTGGTTGGATTCGGCGTGGGCAAAGCCAAGGAAGTCCCTTCGGCGATCCGCAAGGGCATCGAGGCGGCCAAGAAGAACCTGCGCAAGGTGAATGTGCTCGAGACCACCATCGCGCACGCCGTGCTGGGCCGTTTTGGCAGCGGCCTGGTTCTGCTGAAGCCGGCTCCGGAAGGCACCGGCGTCATCGCCGGCGGTCCGGTGCGGGCGGTGGTCCAGGCGGCGGGAATTCCGAACGTGCTGACGAAATCGATCGGCACCCACAATCCCCACAACGTGGTGAAGGCCACCATCGCCGCACTCGAGCAATTGCGCGACAGGACGGCCGTGGCCAGCATGCGCGGACTGCCGCTGGAGAGAGTGTGATGGACGGCAAGATCAAAATCAAACTGGTGCGCAGCCCGATCTGCACTCCCAGGAAGCACAAGGCGATCGTGCGGGGACTCGGGCTGAAGAAGCTGAATCAGGTGGTGGAGCGGCCGGATACGCCCGCTTTCCGGGGCATGGTGTTAAAGGCGCCGCACCTGCTGGCCATCGTGGAGTAAGAGGACAGGGCAAATGAATCTGAGCGGAATCAAGCCCCCGGCGGGGCAGACGCATTACAAGAAGCGCGTGGGCCGCGGCATGGGTTCGGGCCTTGGCAAGACGTCGGGCAGGGGCCACAAGGGCCAGAAGGCGATCAGCGGTTACAAGGCCATGCGCGGCTTCGAGGGCGGCCAGATGCCGCTGCACCGGCGGTTGCCCAAGCGCGGCTTCACCAATATCTTCAAGAAACAGTACGCCGTGCTGAACCTCAACCGGCTGGAGAAACTCGAGGGCGACGTCTTTGGTCCCGACGAGTTGCTGGCCCGCGGCGTGATCAAGAAACTCGGAGACGGCTTGAAGATCCTGGGAACGGGCACGCTGAGCCGCAAGCTCACTGTGAAAGCTCACCAGTTTTCCAAGTCCGCCGTGGAAAAGATCGAGGCCGCCGGGGGCAGGGCCGAGGTGATCGGTGGCGCGGCCTAATCCAGGCCCGGGATGGACGTTGGGCTCGAAGGCTGACGGCTCGCTCCGTCAGTGCGGATACGAATATGAAGTTCTTTGAAGCGATTGCGAACGTTTTTCGCATCCCCGACCTCCGCAAGCGGGTGCTGTTCACGCTCGCTCTGCTGGCGGTGTACCGGTTGGGCGGCCACATCCCCACGCCCGGCGTGAACCTGACCCGGTGGGAGGACTTCTTCTCCCGCAACCAGGGCACCATTTTCGGCTTCTTCGACTTGTTTGCCGGCGGCAACATCCGGCGCCTGACGATTTTCGCTCTCGGCATCATGCCGTACATCACGGCGTCCATCATCTTGCAGTTGCTGACCGTCGTCATCCCCACCCTGGAGAAATTGCAGAAGGAGGGAGAACTCGGGCGGCGTAAGATCACCCAATGGACCCGGTACCTGACGGTGGCCCTCTCGGCCATGCAGTCTTTCGGCATCGCGCAGGGCCTGATGGCGATGCAGGGCGGCATCGTGATCAACCCGGGCATCGGCTTTGTGCTGATGACCATGATCTCGCTGACCACCGGCACGGCTTTCATCATGTGGCTGGGCGAGCAGATCAGCGACCGCGGGATCGGCAACGGCATGTCGCTGATCATCTTCGCCGGCATCGTCGTGGGTCTGCCCGCTGCCATCGGCAACATGTACAGCAACCTGGTGACGGGGAACTGGAACACGCTGCAACTGCTCATCATCATTTTGGTGATGATCCTGGTGGTGGCTTTTGTGGTCCTGGTGGAGCGCGGCGAGCGCCGCATTCCGGTGCAGTACGCCAAGCGGGTGGTCGGACGGCGGGTCATGGGCGGGCAGTCGACTCACATGCCCTTGAAGGTGAATGCCGGGGGCGTGATTCCGGTCATCTTTGCCTCCTCGATTCTGGCCTTTCCCCAGACCATCGCCGGGCTGCCTCTGGTCAAGAACAGTCCCTGGCTGTCGAGCATGCTGGCGACCATCCGGCACGGCGAGCCGCTGTACTTCGTGCTGTTTGTGGCGGGCATCATTTTCTTCTGTTTCTTTTACGTGTCCATCATCTTCAACCCGAACGAGGCTGCCGATAACATGCGCAAGTACGGCGGGTTCATCCCGGGTATCCGGCCGGGCCGCAACACCGCCGACTACATGAACGCCATCCTGACGAAGATCACGGTGGTGGGCGGGATTTACCTGTCGATTCTGTGCCTGATCCCGGACATCATGATCTCCGGCATCAAACTGCAACATCTGCCCTTGGTCGGCAACTGGATCGACAACTATTTCCCGCGTTTCCTGCTGGACGGTCTGGGGGTGCAGTTCTACTTCGGCGGCACGTCGCTGTTGATTGTGGTGGGCGTGGCGATGGATACGATCAATCAGGTGGAGGCGCAGTTGATCATGCGCCACTACGAAGGTTTCACTCCGCGTTCGGGGCGCATCCGTGGCCGCAGAAGCTCGTTCTGAAAGCCGGAAGGCGGAGTGGCGCCCGGTGGCGGTGATCCTGTTTGGCGCTCCGGGCTCGGGGAAAGGAACCCAGGCCAGGCTGCTGGAACAATGGGCCGGGATTCCCCAGATCTCCACCGGCGATATCCTCCGCCAGCACGTCGCGGCCCGGGACGAGATCGGCGTGCAGGTGGCTCGGATTATGGATTCCGGGCTGCTGGCGCCGGACGAACTGATTCACACGGTGATTCGGGAGCGGGTCGGGCAGCCGGATTGTGCGGCGGGATTTATTCTGGACGGCTTCCCGCGGACGCTGGCGCAGGCCTGTTTCCTGGCCGGCCTGCTGAAAGAGAAGCACTTAGGCGAGGTGGTAATCCACCTCGTGGTGGATTACAATGTGATTATCGCCCGGCTTGCCGCACGCCGGCAGTGTCCGAGGTGTGGAGCCCTGTATAACCTGATTTCGAATCCACCGCAAACAGACGCACTGTGCGATCGGGACGGGTCGGCGCTGGTGGCCCGGGACGACGACCGGGAAGAGGTCATCCGGCGGCGCATGCGGGAGTACGAGAACGAAACCAAGCCGATCCTGGAGTATTTCCGGGCGGCCGGATTTCGGATTTTTGATCTGGAGGCCAGCCACGACGCTCCGGAGGCGCTGTTTGAAAGGATCCGGCGCCTGATCGAGGCGGATGTCTGAAGAGATGATTATTCGCAAGACTGCCGCAGAACTCGAGAAGATGCGCCGCAGCGGCCTTTTGGTTTGGGAGATTCTGCAAAAGCTGGCCTCGATGGTTACCGAGGGCATTACGACGCTGGATCTGGAGGTGGTGGCGGAAAAGATGATCGCCGACGCAGGCGCGATTCCCGCCTTCAAGGGTTATTACGTGCCGGCGGCGGGCGAGCATTACAAGTACGTGCTGTGCACCTCGGTGAACGACGAAATCGTGCACGGCATGCCGTCAGCCAAGCGGGTGTTGAAGGCCGGCGACATCGTTTCCATCGATACGGGCGCCAAGCTGGACGGGTATTACGGCGATTCGGCCATCACCGTTCCGGTGGGCGCGGTGAGTGAAGAGACGCAGAAGTTGCTGCGGGTGACCCGGGAAGCGCTGGAACTGGCGATCCAGCAGGTCCGGCTGGGCAACCGCCTGTTTGATGTGTGCGGGACCATCGAGAAGCATGTGACCGGCAACGGATTTTCGGTGGTGCGTGAATACGTCGGGCACGGAATCGGCACGCAGATGCACGAGGAGCCGCAGGTTCCCAACTACGTGGATCGCCGCAACGAGAATCCGAGGCTGAAGGAAGGCATGGTCCTGGCCATCGAGCCGATGGTGAACGCCGGCAAGCCTGATGCCAGGGTCCGGAGCGACAAGTGGACGGCGGTGACCAAGGACGGCTCCTACTCGGCGCACTTTGAACACTGCGTGGCGGTGACGTCCAACGGCCCCTGGGTGTTGACGCGGCCGTGAAGGTAGAGGCCACCGTGCTGGAGGAGTTGCCCAGCGCGATGTACCGGGTGGAGACGGCGGACAAACAGGTCCTGCTGGCCCACGCGGCCGGCCAGAAGGAACGGAATTTCGTTCGGCTTTTGCCGGGCGACAGGGTCGAGGTGGAGATTTCGCCCCACGACAAAACGCGGGGGCGGATTCTCAAGAAAGTTTTCATAAGGGTCTTGGAATGAAAGTACGGGCGTCGGTTAAGAAAATTTGCGACAAGTGCAAGGTGATCCACCGCGAGGGCGTGGTTCGGGTCATCTGCGTGAATCCCAAGCACAAGCAGCGCCAGGGATAGGAGGAGAAACATGCCACGTATCGCTGGAGTGGACCTGCCGTTGAAGAAGAGGGCCGAAATCGGCTTGACGTACATTTACGGGATCGGCCGGACGCGCTCGCGATCCCTGCTGTACCGGGCCGGGATCGACTTCGACAAGAAGATCGGCGATCTGACCGAGGAAGAGGTGAACCGGGTCCGCCAGATTCTGGAAGAGGAAGGCGCGGTGGAAGGCGACCTGCGCAAGGAAGTCTCGATGAACATCAAGCGGCACATCGAGATGGGTTCCTACCGCGGCCTCCGTCACCGCCGCGGTCTGCCGGTCCGCGGGCAGCGGACTCACACCAATGCGCGCACGCGTAAGGGCCCGCGGCGCGGCACGGTCGCCAACAAGAAGAAGTCCTCGGCCAAGACGTAGCTGCGGAAGCGGTAGGAGAGATATGGCGAAAGCACCGGCTAAGCCGACTAAGAAGAAGAGTTTCAAGAAGAAGGAAAAGCGTGTTGTCCACACCGGCCTGGTGCACGTGCAGGCTACGTTCAACAACACCATCGTGACGATTTCGGACGTGGAAGGGAACGTGATTTCCTGGTCAAGCGCGGGATCGCTGGGTTTTCGGGGTTCCCGCAAGGGCACGCCGTTCGCCGCCCAGCAGGCGGCGCTGACGGCGGCCTCGAAAGCCAAGGAGAGCGGGTTGCGGACGGTGGAAGTGCGGGTCAGCGGTCCGGGTTCGGGCCGGGAGTCCGCGGTTCGCGCGCTGGCCACGGCGGGTCTGGAAGTGAGAACGATTCGGGATGTCACCCCGATCCCGCACAACGGATGCCGGCCGCCCAAGAAGCGCCGCGTCTAAAGGGGGATGCCCGCTGCCCCCGCACAAGCAGGAGGAGGGTCCGGCCAGGACCGTAAACTGCACCTGAACGAGAAAGGTTGAGCGAAGAATGGCAAGATATATCGGCCCGGTCTGCCGGCAATGCCGGCGCGAGGGCATGAAATTATTCCTGAAGGGTGAGCGCTGCCACTCGGAAAAATGCGCCATCGAGAAGCGCAATTTCGTCCCCGGACAGCACGGTAAAGACCGCAAGGCGAAGCTGGTCGGTTACGGCTTGCAGCTTCGCGAAAAGCAGAAGGCCCGCCGGTATTACGGCATCCTGGAGACGCAGTTCCGCAACGCCTTTGAGAAAGCGTCCAAGGCGAAGGGCATTACCGGTGAAGCGCTGCTCAGCATGCTCGAGCGCCGCCTCGACAGCGTGATCTACCGCATGGGTTTCGCTACCAGCCGGGCCCAGGCGCGCCAGGTCGTCCGTCACGGTCACGTCCAGGTGAACGGGCGCAAGGTGGACATACCCTCGGCGCTGGTGAAGCTCGGCGACGTCGTCGAGATCCGCGAGTCGAGCCGTAAGAACCCGACCATCCTGGGCGCCCGTGACGCTACGGCCCACGCCCCGGCTCCGAACTGGATTGAGGTGGACCGCGACGCGCTTCGCGGCCGAATTCTGAGTATGCCGAAACGCGATGAGCTGGTTCAGATTCAGTTGAACGAGCAGCTCATCGTGGAACTGTATTCTAAGTAATCGAGGGCGACGGCCCGGGAGCCGGCCCGATGGCCGGGCAGGCGTTGCGCCGTGCCTGGCGCCGGCTCCAGTCTAAGGATCCAACGATATGATGTTCAAGGGCTTTCAAAAACCCAAGCGTCTGGTGGCCAACACTGAGACGCTTACCGACCGGTACGGGATGTTCACCGCCCAGCCATTTCAGCGTGGCTTCGGCACCACCATCGGCAACGGCCTGCGCCGGGTGCTGCTGAGTTCCATCGAGGGTGCGGCCATTACGGCGGTCAAAATCGAAGGAGTCGAGCACGAATTCAGCCCGATTCCCGGAGTCGTCGAGGATGCCACCGATATCATCCTCAACCTGAAGCAGATTCCTTTCAAGATCATGAGCGAAGGGGTCAAGACCGCCCGCATCCGCGTCGACCATGCGGGCGAAGTCATGAGCGGGCAGATCGAGACCGACGCCGACGTCGAAGTGCTGGACCGCAATCTGCACGTGGCCACGGTCAGCGAAGGCGGTACGCTCAACATCGAGATGCGTCTGAAGACCGGCCGCGGTTATGTCAGCGCGGACAAGAATTTCGACGAGGACCTGCCGCTTGGCTACATTCCCATCGACTCGGTGCACTCGCCCGTCCGGAAAGTGAACTTCTCGGTGGAAGCCGCCCGCCTCGGGCAGATGACGGACTACGACAAGCTGACTCTTGAGGTCTGGACCAATGGCGCCATCTCCCCGCAGGACGCTATCGGGCACGCCGCCAAGTTGCTGAAGGACCACATGGCGATCTTCATCAACTTCGAGGAAGTGCCGGAGACGGCCGAGGAGCCGGCCGCCCGCGCCATGGACAAGCTCAGCGAAACGCTGAACCGGTCGGTGGAGGAACTGGAGTTGAGCGTGCGTTCGTACAATTGCCTGAAGAACGCCAACATCCAGACCATCGGCGAACTGGTGCAGAAGACCGAGGCCGAGATGCTGCGCACCAAGAATTTCGGCCGCAAGTCGCTCAACGAGATCAAGGACATCCTGGCCACCATGGGACTTTCCCTGGGGATGCGTTTCGACGCCCAAGGACGCCTCGTGCCGCCTTCGGGCGTGCCCGTGCCGTCCGAGGCGGAGCCGCCTGAGGAAGAGGGTCAGGAAGAACAGCCTGCGGAATAAGGAAGATTCATGAGACACAGAGTTGGCGGATACAAGCTGAAGCGGGACGCCGGTGCGCGGAAAGCTTTGCTGAAGGGCCTGGTTACCAGCGTGATCGAGCAGGAACGGGTGATTACCACGGTTCCCAAGGCCAAGGCTGCGAAGCCGCTGGTTGAGAAGATGATCACCTGGGCCAAGCAGGATACGCTGCACGCGCGGCGCCAGGCGGCGCGGTTCCTGGAGACGCCGGGATCGGTGAAGAAGCTGTTCGACACTCTCGGAACGCGCTTCGGACAGCGCAACGGCGGCTACACCCGCATCGTGCGCCTGGGTCCCCGGAAGGGCGACGGCGCCGAGCAGGCCATGCTCGAGCTGGTGGGTTCGCAATTGATCAAGCGCGCCGCCGAGCGGGCTCGCCGCAAAGAAGAGCGCCTGAAGGCACAACGCGAGGGCCGGGAGCCGGAAGAAGACCTGGGCGGCGACGAGAAGAAGTAAGCGGGAGTTCCCGCCGGCCTGAATGGCAAGCTCGCCGGCGCGGCGCCCCGCTCACGCCAGGTGGAACTTTTTATCGTGGCGGCCGACCGGCCGCCTCACCCTAACCTCACCGGAATCCGCGGCTGGCGCCCGCGTTGGCAGGGCCGCAGCAGCCGCTCGAAGTGGCAAAGGAAGACATAATCCGCTCGACCTGCTCGGATTCGCAGTTCGGGCAGACTTGGGGGGCGTCGGCATCCTGGAATCGCCGCAACCTTTCGAAAGTCACCCCGCAGGATTCACACTGATACTCGTAAAGAGGCATTGCTGTATCTTCATTCTAAAAGATGCAGCCGGCCTGCGGCGGTGACAGGTCCGGCGGGGGCGGCGAGGCCGGGTTAAATCAGCTCCAGGCGGCGCAGCAGCGCATCCGGATCCGGCTCACGGCCCATGAACGAACGGTAGAGTTCGGCCGGGTCGGCGCTGTCACCCTGAGACAGGATCCGCCGGCGGAATTCACGGCCCACGGCGCCGCTAAAGATCCCCTCGGCTTGAAAGCGGGTGAAGGCGTCGGCATCGAGCACCTCGGCCCACTTGTAGGAGTAATATCCGGCGCCGTATCCCACCGGACTGGCGAACAGGTGGGTGAAGGACGCCGCCATCGCGTAGTCGGCCGGCAGGGGAGCGGGAGAAAACTGCTGCATGATGCGGCGGGCGTATTCCATCACGTCGCCGCAGGAATCCGGGGTGTAGTCGATGTGCAGCCCGAGATCCAGGAAGCCGAAACCAAGCTGCCGCATCTGGGCGTTGGCGCTGCGATAGTTGCGGGCGCGCTTCATCTTTGCGAACAACTCCTCGGGAATCGGCGCGCCGGTCTCGTAGTGGCGGGCGAACAGGTCAAGCGCTTCGCGCTCCCAGCACCAGTTCTCCATGATTTGGGACGGCAACTCGACAAAATCCCATGCCACGTTCGTGCCCGCCAGGCTGCGGATCTCGACATCACTCAGAATGTGGTGCAGCAGATGGCCGAACTCGTGGAAGATCGTCTCCACTTCACGGTGGGTGAGCAGCGCCGGTTGGGCGCCGACCGGCGGGGTGAGGTTGCCGCAGATGACTCCCACGTGCGGCCGGGGAGCGCCGGTAATCAGGGCGTCCATCCACGCCCCGCCCCGCTTGTTCTCCCGCGGATACCAGTCCGCGTAGAAGTCGCCCAGCAGCGTGCCGTCTTCGTCGCGGACGGAGTAGTAACTGGTTTGAGGATCCCAGCTCGGGACGCCGTCCTCCCGCACTACCCGAATGCCATAGAGGCGGTGGACGACCTCGAAGAGGCCGTCGATGACGCGCTCGAGGGGGAAATACGGGCGCAGCGCCTCCTGATCGAAATCGTAGAGCGCGCGGCGCTGCTTTTCCGCGTAATAAGCGATATCCCAGGGCTGGATTGCGGGCGCCGCCGGGCCTTCGATGCGGCGGCGAAAACTCTCCAGTTCCTGATTCTCCCGTTGAAAGTGCGGCTCGGTCTTGCATCTCAGGTCCTCGAGGAACCGCTGGGCTCGCTCGCCGGAATGCGCCATGCGGTCCTCGAGCACGAAATCCGCAAAATGGCGGTAGCCGAGCAGGCGCGCCTTCTCCCGGCGAAGTTGCAGAATGCGCGCCAGCAGTGGGCGGTTGTCGTGCGCGCCGGACGTCGCACGGGTGACGTAGCCGCGAAACGCCTGTTCCCGCAGTTCGGCGTCGTCCATGTACATCATGAGGGCGAGATAACTTGGCTCCTGGAGGGTAAAGCGCCAGCCGGTTCGCCCCTTCGACTCGGCGCTCTGGCGCGCGGCCGAAACGGCGCTGGGTGGGAGCCCGGCGAGCCTGGCCTCGTCCGTCACCAGAATCTCAAAGGCCTTGGTCTCATCCAGCACGTTTTGGCCAAACCTGGTGGTCAGCGCGGCCAGTTCCACATCCAGGGCCTGGAGGCGTGCTTTTCCGGCCGGATCGAGCTCAGCGCCGTGGCGGCGGAAGTCGTCCATCGTCTTGGTGAGGTAACGGCGCCGCGCGCCCTCCAACTCCCGCGCCTCCGGCAGGGCTGCGAATTGCTTGATCGCGTTCCACAGACCCTCGTGTACGTAGATGCCGGAATAGAAGGCGCTGACTGCCGGCTCGACGGCATCATGGGCTTTGCGCAGCTCCGGACAGGTGGCCACCGTCTCGAGGTGCTTGACAATACCCATGGCGTAGTCGAGCGGCTCGGTGAGCCGGTCGAGCGCGCGCAGGGTATTCTCAAACGTGCGGGGAGGCGGGGCGGCAGCCAGCGCCTCCACCCGTTCGCGAGACTGGGCAAGCAAGGCTGTGATCGCCGGCTCGACGTGTTCGGCGCGAATCTGGTCGAACGGGATGCGATACTGAATCTGGAGCAGGGGATTGGGCGACCCGGAGTCGGACATCCTCTCCATGTTACTAAAAAGAAAGCATTTGACTTATGGAAAAATCACCTTACCGCGGACCGACACGGCGTGGTTTCCTGGCCGGTTCGGCGTTTCCGGTCGCTCCGGCCCAGCCCGGCCGGCGCCCGCCGAACTTTCTTTACCTGCACTCCCACGACACCGGACGCTACATCCAGCCTTACGGGTCCGGAGTGGCGACACCCAACCTGCAACGCCTGGCCGGCGGCGGGGTGCTCTTCCGGCAGGCGTTCAACGCGGCGCCGACCTGTTCGCCCAGCCGGGCCGCCCTGCTGACCGGCCAGTGCCCCCACTCTTCCGGTATGCTTGGTCTCGCCCACCGCGGCTTTTCGCTGAACGACTACCGGCAGCACATCATCCACACGCTGCGGGGCGCCGGCTACGAATCCGTACTGGCAGGCATCCAGCATGTCGCCCGTGACCCGAAGATGATCGGTTATGATCGCATCCTTTCTGCCAGGAGCAACCGCGCGGCGGACGTGGCCCCGGCTGCGGCGGACTACCTGCTGAGGCGTCCCCGCCAGCCATTCTGGCTTACGGTGGGCTTCTTCGAGACCCACCGCGAGTTTCCGGAGCCCGGTCAGGCCGAGGACGCCCGCTATTGCCGCCCGGCTCCTACGGTTCCCGATACGCCGGAAACCCGCCGCGACATGGCGGCCTTCCGGGCCAGCGCCCGGATCATGGACGAGGCGGCGGGCCGCGTGCTGGCCGCTCTCGAACAGTCCGGCTTGGCCGAAGACACGCTGGTCATATACACCACCGACCACGGCATCGCGTTCCCCGCGATGAAATGTAACCTGACCGACCACGGAACCGGCGTTGCGCTCATCATGCGGGGGCCCGGCGGGTTCACCGGTGGAAAGGTGTGTGACGCCATGTTGTCGCACATCGACCTTTTTCCGACCATCTGCGAACTGGCCGGAGCGGGGAAGCCCGCATGGCTGCAAGGCCGGTCGATCCTTCCCGTCATCCGCGGCGAGAGAACGGAAATCGACAGCGAGGTATTCGCCGAAGTGAACTATCACGCGGCGTATGAGCCCATGCGCTCCGTACGCACCCGGCGGTGGAAATACATCCGCCGATTCGACGGGCGCACCCGCCCGGTGCTGCCCAACTGCGACGACGGGCTCAGCAAAGACATCTGGCTGCGATACGGTTGGCGGGAGCGCCCGGTTGAAGCGGAACAGCTATTTGACCTGGTTTTCGATCCGGGCGAGACGCGTAACCTGGCCGCAAGTCCGGAGCATCGCCGTACGCTCGACGACATGCGCGGCCGCCTGGACCGCTGGATGAGGGCAACCGGCGATCCGCTGCTGCACGGGCCGGTGAAAGCCCCTGCCGGCGCGGTCGTTAACGATCCGGACGGAGTGTCACCCAGGGAAGCCGTGCATCCGGCCGCCTGAACCCGGCAAAATGCCCCTATCGGGCCTGTTACACTCATTCTTGAGACCCGAGGGGATGACCCGCAAAACGATTCCGGAAGCGCAATCACACTCTCGATCCACCCCGCGGCTCCGCCCGGAACAGCCCGGTACGGCGGTCCAACTGCCGGCGCCCAGGCAGCGGGGCGCGGTTTCACTCGAAGAGTGTCTCAGTGCGCGCCGTTCGTGCCGCATCTTCACGGACGATCCGGTCGGGCTCGCGGACCTCAGCCAGTTGCTGTGGGCGGCGCAGGGAGTCACCGGCGTGGGCGGACTTCGCACCGCTCCATCGGCCGGCGCCAGCTATCCGCTCGAGACCTACGTCTGTGCGGCCCGCGTTGACGGCTTGCCGGCGGGCATCTACCACTACGATCCCGATTCACACGCCTTGAAGCTGTTGTTCCGCGGCGACAGGCGCAGGAGCCTGGTTCGCGGGGCCTGCAACCAGAATTGCGTGGCCGGCGCCGCGGCCGCCATCGTGCTCACCGCAGTCTACCGGCGTTTGCAGGCCGAGTTCGGACCGGGGGCCACGCGGCTCACTCACCTGGAGGCCGGGCACGCCATGCAGAACGTCTGTTTGCAAGCCACCGCGCTGGGGCTCGGAGTCATCGGGTTGGGCCGCATCGACGAAGCCGCGCTGCGCAACGCCCTGCGCCTGCCTGAGCGGCACGAGCCCGTCTCCGTCGTCATCGTTGGGCGAAAGTGGATGTGAGCGCGTTCACGCTCACATCGATGGCCGGCAAATGGCCGTTCTCAAACGCTTCCTGCGCCAGCCTGCTCTCAGCCAGCTTCTCATACAGCAACTGGCGCCGCAGGCGGCTCTCGAACTCGGCCAGCCGGCTCTCGACGCTCTCCGCCTTTTCCCTGCGGGCGATCATGTCTTCGCGATAGCGCTTCAGGAAGTATCCGATCGTTTCGACCCGGATCCGGATCGACCCGGTAGGCTTGTTTTCGTCGATGTCCTTGAAACAGAAGTAGGGGGTGCCGGAGTGCTCGACGATCTCCTCCACCGCGGTATAGATCGGCGCGTCGTGGCCGCACTTGAAACTCGACAGCTCCAGGGCAACCAGGTTGGGGTGCCGGGCCACGTACTTCGCCGCCCAGATCTTGCGGGAGGTGTTTTCGCTGTACGAGTTTTTCCACACGTCGGTAATGGCCATCGGGTGCGGAATCACGCCCGCGGCCACCTCGTCGCCGAACAGGCGCCAGATGATATCGTCGTCGATGGGCAGGCTGTCCTGCGTGAAGACCGGGTAACCCAGTTTTTGGAATTCTTCCAGGATCTCGTGATTCACGCCGGGGTCGTTATGATAGGGCCGGCCCAGGAGCACGATGCCCAACCGGTCCTCGCGCTCCAGTTCCTGCAAAACCTCGCGGGCGGCGGCGCGCAGGGTTGTGTTGGTGAATGTGTCCAGCGCCTTGTAGCCTTCCCGTACGGCGCGCCCGTTCTCCTCCGGCGACAGGCCGAAGATGTCCTTGAATTGCTCGTAAAGCTGCCGTTCCAGCAACTCGGGCTTGGAGGGGTTGACGAAGGTGTCCAGGTACCGGATGCCGCGCTCGGCGAACAGGTCGCCTTCCTTGGTGAAGGCCGCTTTCACGGCTTCCGGCGTGGCCGCCACAGTCGGACATGCGCGGCTGGCCTGGGTGCATTTCAGGTCGCTCGGAAGACAGTCCACCATCGGGAAGAAAATGATGTCGAGCGGTTTCCTGGCGTGGGCGTGATAGAGCAGGTTGTGGACGTGCGGGATGCCCAGTTTCGAAGGGAAGCAGGGGTCGATGGATCCGCGCTTGGCGCCTTCCTTGTAGAGCTGCTCGGTGGTGTACTCCGAGAAAACGATATTCTCCGCCTTGACGCCGAGAGACACGAAATAGCCCGTGAACAGCGGCGTCAGGGAGTACATATTCAAGACCCGCGGGATGCCGATGCGAATCTCACCCCGTTTCTTCATGAGCGCGGCCCGCTTCTTCTGGCCGGGGGTGACCTGAAGGCGGGGCAGGGGATCGGCCACCAGCGGTGCGTCGGGAACCCGGAACACCGCCTTGGCCGCGATTTCGGCGAAATTCGGATTGGCCTTCTTGATGCGGTCCAGGTTGCCCTTGATGCCCCGCATCTCGTCCACGTTTTCGACGGTGCCCTTTTCGCAAGTGGCGATAATCAGGCGTTGTGAACCGGGGGCGAGGGGGACATTGCTCTTCGCCGGCGGCTTGGGCTCAATGCCCACCAGATTGGTCTTCACATCGATGAACGTGCGCAGGCACTTGTTCTTGCAGAAGTAACAGCGGGTCGCTTCGTTACGGGTGGTGGTATAGCTGATCTCCCGAATGGCGTCCAGGCCGATGAAGGTGGTCTGCCGTCCGTGGTCGTGGAGGCGGCCGGCTTCCAGGGCGGCTCCGATCGCCCCGGCCTCACCGCAGTGTTCGTGCACGATCACTTCGGGTTTGAAATCTTTACCTTTGAAGCGCGACTCGATGAAATCGACCTGCGCCTTCACGGCCGCCAGGTTGTACTGCGTGCCGCCCTGCAAGAGAAAGCGGCGGCCGATGGCCGAGAGATTCGGGATCTGCGAGACGTACAGCCAGATGTTCTTGGGCAGCACGTTGCACAGCCCGGCCATGATCTCCTCGGGCTTCCAGCCCTGGCGCTGGAAATCGACGATGTCGGACTGCATGAAAACGGCGCATCCATAGCCGAATTGCGGGAATCCCTTGGCCCGGAAAGCCACGTCCGCGTACTGTTCCACCGCCACGTTAAAGCCCTGCGCCGTGGATTGCAGGAAGTAGCCGTTTCCAGCCGAGCACTGGGTGTTCAGTTTGAAATCCTTCACGCGGCCGTTCTTGAGAATGATGATCTTGATGTCCTGGCCGCCCACGTCGCAGATCACGTCGACATCGTCGTAGAAGTGCAGCCCCGCCTCGGTGTGGGCTACGGTTTCCACCAGCGCCGCGTCGGCTCCGATGACGTCCTTGAGAATGTCCTTGGCGTATCCGGTGGTGCCCACTCCCAGAACTTGCAGGGAGGCGCCTTGCTCGCGGACCTGGCTTTCCAGTTTCGAGAAGATCTCGATGGTGTCCTCAATCGGGTTGCCCTTCGAGAGCTGATACGATTTGGCGAGCACGCGCCGGCTCTGATCGGCGGATAGCAGCACGGCCTTGGTGGAGGTGGAACCGCCATCGATGCCTACGAAGCCCCGGACCACCTCGCCAGGCTGAAAGGCGGCGGGGATGAACTTCTTGTGGCGGTACCGGGCGCGGAAGGCTTCCAGGTCGGCTTCATCCTTCGCCAGTCCCCCGGTCGCGCCGCGCTTGGCCTTCTCCTGTTCGCGCCCTTCGGTGATGTACCACTCCAGGCGGTCCCATCCGAGGTAGCGGCCCACGGCCGGGTCTTCGCTCTTGCCGAACTCGACCGAGCCGAGGGCGGCGAAGTACTGGGCGTTGTCCGGGGTCTGGATCAGGTCCTCCGGCGGCACTCCCTCGGGCAGCGGGGTCTTGCGCTCCTCCCAGATCTTGGGAATGTTGTGTTTCCAGCAGTCCCGCATGCCCCGGATGTAAGTATTCGGGCCGCCCAGCAACAGCACCACCGGCCGCAGCGTATTGCCGCGCGTCAGCACCGAAAGATTCTGCATGACGATGGCTTCGAACAGCGAGGCCATCAACTCGTCGGGCGGCACGCCCATTTTCTGGAGGCCGTTGATGTCGGTCTCCGCGAAGACGCCGCATTTGCCGGCCACCGGATGGAGCTTCAACCCCGTGTAGCCCATGTTGCAGAGCTCGTCGGCCGGGATGCGCAGCTTGGCGTTGATCTTGTCGATCACCGCTCCGGTTCCGCCCGCGCACTTGTCGTTCATCGAGGGCAGCTTCTTCTTGCGTCCTGTTTCCGGGTCCTCTTTGAAGATGATGATCTTGGCGTCCTGCCCGCCCAGTTCGATGACCGAGCCGCAGGCCGGGTACAGCTTTTCGACGGCCAGGGAGACGGCGTTGACTTCCTGCACGAACTTCGCCCCGACGTGTTGCGCCAGGCCGCTCCCGCCTGAACCGGTGATGAAGATGCGCGCCTGCTCCGGCCGGAAACCGCCGATTTCCGATTCGAAACGCTTCAGAAACTCCAGGACCTTCTCGGGCTGTTTGGTGTCATGACGCTGGTAGTCAGACCAGAGCACCTGGTCTGTAGCGGCGTCGAGCACCACGGCTTTCACGGTGGTCGAGCCTACGTCCATGCCAATGAGGAACTGGCGGATCACTGGGTCGCCTCCCGCCGCTTGCGCTCCGCGATATGCAGTACGAAGTTCGCGGCCACGCCAACCACGCCCTTGGTGTGGGGCACCGGATACATAGGCCGCTTCATTTCCGGATGTGCGGCTACGTACTGATAGCACTCGTCCAGGGTGAGGCCGGCGCGCTCGAGCGCTTCGGCAAATTCCCGTTTGGCCTTGGCCTTGGCTTCGCCGAGCGCCATCTGCACCCGGCTATGCGCGTTGATCTCGCCTTCGCCCGAGGTCTCCACCGGCAGGTAGATGATGTCCCGGTAATTGGAGACCACCGCGGCCTGAGCGCCGTCGGATTGCGTGGAGGGCATGCAGCCGAACGGCTTCAGCGACAGCACCATGTGAGCCAGGTCCTTGTTCGAGTAGTAAATATTCTTGGCGACTTCCAGGTGACCCTCGCCCCCGCCGGTGCGCGAGTTGTAGAAGGGATGCCCCAGGCGCTGCAATTCGTACTGGTCGGCCAGCCGGTGCGCCAGGCCGCCCAGCGCATCCACGATCTTGTGGTACTCATTCTTGAAGATCGCCTCGGCGAGCCGCAGTTTGGCGACTTTCTGCCGGTAACTCCACTCGATCCTGGCGCGTTTGCCTACCCGCCACACGGGCGGCAGCGCAGCGCCCTCCTCGAGGCCTTTCAGGTCGCGGTACTTCTGCACCACCTGATGGATCATGTACATGATCCAGGTTCCGATCGGTTCCACCAATACCTGGGCTCCCTCGCGCTCGAGGAAGCGGAACATGTTGAAGTTGCCGTCGCCCTCCGTTGTCTGGGCCCAGAATTCACCAGTGATCTTTACGATGGGCTTCACCCGGAGGCGGTCCACCTCGATCGAGTCGTACATTTCGCGACAGCGCTCCAGCGCCGGGAGGTAGTCGTCGCCCTGCATCTGCCGCACGAACTTGCCCACGTACTCGGCGGTGTCGGCGAATCCCCCAAGATACTTCGAGATACTCTCGCTCAGGCGCCACGGCCGCTTGTTGCGGAAGACTTCGTGCATCTGGTCCATGATGCGTTCGAGCACCGCGTCGGTTTCGCCGGCCGTGGTTTCGTAAGGCCGGATCGCATAGGCCACTTCGTTGAGCACGTCGCCGCAGTTCAGAGCATTCAGAATGCCCAGGAAGAAATCCAGATTCATCTCGAGGCCGGCTTCCGTGTCGGACTGGTTCAACCCGCCGGACTGCTGGAACAGCAGCACGCGGAACCCCTCGAAGCCCGAATTGCGGAGCGCAAGCCGGTATTCGGACTCGTACATGCCGAAGCGGCACGGCCCGCAGGCGCCGGCGGTGAAGAATACGTACCGGTCGATAATCTCCTGGCGCGTCAGGCCCTTCTCTTCGAGCGATTGCAGGTACTCGACCAGGTTGCCCACGGTGAAGTAGGTCGGATTGCACTGGCCGTTGTTGCCGTACTCCTTGCCGGTCTGGAATGCTTTGACATTCGGCGCCGGCATGGTCTCGGCGCGGTAACCCAAACCTTCCAGGGCGCCGTGAATCAGCTTTTCATGCTTCCACGTCAGCCCGCCGAACAGCAACGTGGTGCGGGAACGCTCCTCTCTCGTGAAGGGCCGTTCCGCGCTGCGTCTGTAGTGGCGGGCGGCGCGTTTTTCGAGGCCGGACTCGCGTTCCAGCCGGGCGCGTTCCTCCTCCAGGCGCCGCCGGATTACGTTCTCCATCGAAGGCTCGATATCGACCAGCCCGTTATGCCGGACCGGTTTCGGTTCGAAAGGCACAGTGCTCATAGCAACCTCGATTCCTCAATTCCCAGATCCAGAGCCCGGAAGGCGAGCGGGAGCCTGGATCCGGGCCGTATCCCTGCATAGTGTCCCAAGCTGGACTCCGAAATGAACCGAAATTCGTTGAACGGACTCTTTTTTTCGCTGAGCGGAGGGTATTGGCCGCGGGCTGGACGCACCGCTCCGCCCCCGGCTCCCCGGCGGCGGTTTTCGTGCCTGGTTTTCTAGTGATAGAGTGTCTGGGAATACAATCGCAAGGAGTGCCAGAATGAGCCCGAACGAACTTGCTGTCAACGGAGGCGTCCCGGTGCGCAGCGAACCCCTGCCCCTGGAATTCCCCGGTGTGCACTACATGGATGAGCGTGAGATCGAGGCCGCCGCGCGCGTGCTGCGTTCGGCTTCGCCATTCCGCTACTACGGCATCCGCCTGGGAAAAGAGGTGGAGGCCTTCGAGCGCGAGTTTGCACGGTTTCTGGGTGTGGATTACGCAGTGGCCGTGGGGAGCGGAACGGGCGCTTTGCACACCGCGCTGGCGGCCCTCGGCGTGGGTCCGGGACAGGAAATCATCGTCCCCGCGTATTTCTGGGTTTCAATCGCCGCCGCGGTCGTCAACCTGGGCGCCATCCCGGTGCTGGCCGACATAGACGGCACGTTTTGTTTGGATCCCGCGGCGGTGGAGAGGCAGATCACCGGCAAAACCCGCGGTATCGTCATGGCTCACATGAGCGGAGCCCCGGGAAACGTGACGGCCGTCAGCGAAGTCGCGCGGCGGCACGGCCTGTTCCTGCTGGAGGACTGCGCGCAGTGCAACGGCGGCGGCATCGCCGGGCGGAAGGTGGGCACTTTCGGCGACATGGCCATCTTCAGTTTCCAGATGAACAAGAACATGACCTCCGGGGAAGGCGGCTGCGTGGTTACCAACGACCGCCGCCTGTACCGCCGCGCTTTCGCCTGCCACGACCTGGGCTATCCGCGGGATGAGAACGGCCGGCTGGTTTTCGACGAGCCCGATATGCGCCTGTTCGGGATGGGCTACCGGCTCGATGAAATGCGCGCCGCCGTGCTGCGCGTCCAACTCGAAAAGCTGCCCCACACCATCTCCGCCATGCGGCGCAGCAAGTATCGTGTGCGCTCCGCGTTGGAACGGTTTCCCAAGGTCCAACTGCGGACCATTCAGGACCCGGCGGGCGACACCGGGTGCTTCCTCATCACCACCTATGCCGACGCCGCCACGGCGAGGAAGGTGAACCTGGCGCTGCGGGCCGAGGGCATCGTCACCTCTCCCGAAGGCGTGTCGAACATTGTGATGACGGATTGGGGGCTGCACCTGTATTACAACAACGCCAGCCTCGTGACGCGCGCCGGTCTGGCCTTCAAGCTGCTGGAGAATGCCGGCCTGGAGCGCGATTATGGAAAGGGCGCCTGTCCGGTTGCCGACAGCCTGTTCGAGCGCAGCATCCTGCTGCCCATTCCGTCGTGCCTCACCGAAAAGGACGAGAACGACATGATTCGCGCATTCGAAAAGGTGCTGGGAGCGTTGCTATGACGCCCAGCCGCAGGGAGGTGCTGCTGGGAGCGGGCGCCTCGCTCGCCGCTCCGCAGAAAGGCAACCGCTGGACGGCTTCGGGCATGAAGCTCGGGGTGAGCCATCAGAGCCCCGCCATGCTCAACGACGCGCATCTCAACTACCTGAAGCAGATGGGGGTCGAATACCTGGAGGTGCGCATCCCCTCCGCGCAGTCGGACTACAGCGAACTGGTGCGCATCAAGCGGGCGGTCGAAGACGCCGGGCTGAAGCTGTTCGAGATCATGCTGGCGGACAAGTACAGCTCGCCGGAATTCGCTCTTGGCCTGCCGGGGCGCGACAAGGAGATCGCGTTCTTCCAGAGATTCCTGAAAGACCTGGGCAGAGCGGGCATCGACGCCACCACTTACGCCTGGTACACGGGCGGCGTGTATCAGACCGGAACCACGCTGACGCGCGGCTGCCAGACACGCCTGTTCGAATTGGACAAGGCCCGCCAGCGCCCGCGGGCCGAGGCCCGGGAATACTCCGACGAAGAGATGTGGGCCAACTACGAGTATTTCATCCGGCGCGTGCTGCCCGTGGCCGAGGACGCCGGAGTGCGCCTGCAACTGCACCCCAACGATCCGCCCGCGACCCATGCCGGCGTGGCCCGCATTTTCCGCAGCCGGGAGGCTTTCCGGCGGGCCATGGAAATGGCCAATCACAGCCCCTATTCCGGGCTTCTGTTCTGCACCGGCTGTTGGGCGGAGATGTCCGGTCCGGACGGCAAGGGCGAAGACGTCGCCGGAGCCATTCGCGAATTCGGCTCGCGAGGGCACATCTTTCAGGTCCACTACCGCAACATCGACCGCAACCTGCCGGACTTTCACGAGACCTTCCCGGATAACGGCTACTTGAACATGTACAAGATCATGAAGACGCTGGGAGAGGTGAACTTCAACGGTATGCTGGCGCCGGACCACGTGCCGCGCTGCGGCGGAAGCGAAGCCGGTGAGAAGGCGGCCGAGGCTTTTATCTTTGGATACATCCGGGCCATGATTCAGGCTGTCAACACGGAGTTGGGGAGGGCATATGCGTAATCTGCTGCGAACTTTTCTTCTCGTGCCGGTGCTGGCCATGGCGGGATGGGGACAAATCCGGGTGTGGGTGAGCGCCGCATCGGGCGAGCGGCTGGCCGAGAAGCCGGCGATCGCTTTCGGCGCCGCGCCGGAGACCGTCCCCGTCATCACCGTCAACGCCGCGAAACGTTACCAGACAATCGAAGGCTTCGGCGCAACGTTCAATGAAGCCGGACTGATGGTGTTGAACCAGCTTCCCAGGGCGGAGCAGGAAAACGTGCTCCGCGCCCTGTTCCATCCGGACCGCGGCGCCGGGTTCACCCTGATGAAGTCGCCCCTGGCGGCGTGTGACTTCGCCGCGGCCGGGCCGTGGTACACCTTCGACGACACCCCCGGCGATACCGGCCTCAGGCACTTCACCATCGAGCGCGACCTCGGCCCCAACGGCATGCTCACCTTCATCCGGCGCGCCCGGCGCTACGGGCAGTTCAAGCTGCAAGCCACCACCGACTACCCGCCGGACTGGATGCTCGATTCCAGTTACAATCTCAAGCCCGAGTTCTACCCGGTCTTCGCAAAATACCTGGTGAAGTATGTCGAAGCCTATGCGCGCCAGGGCGTCCACGTGGACTATCTCAGCCCGTTCAACGAGCCCCAGTACGTCTACTGCAAGATTACCTACCCGCAGATCGGCGAGCTGATCAAGAAACACATCGGACCCGAGTTCCAGCGCGCGGGCCTGAAGACGAAATTGCAGTTAAGCGACGCCCATAACCGCGAGACCGGCCTCAAGGAATTTCCGAAGGTTCTCAGGGACCCGGAGGCGCGCAAGTATATCGCCGTGCTGCCGGTGCACGGTTACCTTTGGGAGAAGCAGACCAGCGCTCCCATGGGCAAGCTGCACGAACTGTTCCCCGATATCCCCGTCTGGCAAACCGAGGTCTGCTACGCGAAGGTCATCGACAAGGACAAGCCGATGCCGGTCTACGGCTTCGACGACGGCGACCGCTGGGGGCGCATGCTCATCGCCGACCTGAAGAACTGGGCCGCGGGGTGGATTTATTGGAACGCCATCCTTGACCACAAGGGCGGGCCGTGGCTGATTTCCGAGGAGCACCACGACCCGGCGGATAATCCGCAGCATCCGGTGGTCATCATCAATACCGAAAAGAAGCAGGCGGTCTATACCGGACTCTACTACTACCTGGCGCACTTCAGCCGTTTCGTCCGGCCGGGGGCGGTGCGCATCGAGACGTCGGGCAGCGTGCCGGGACTGGAGGCGGTCGCGTTCCTGGCGCCGGGCGGAGGCCGGGTGCTGGAGGTGGTGAACTCGGCGCCCGCCGAGCGCGTGTTCGCGTTGCGCGACGGCACGCGCACCGCTTCCCTTCGCGTGCCTGCGCGGAGCATCGCGACCTATCTCTGGAACTGAAGCGGCCCCCGGGCGCACGCGGTCACTTGGAGGCTTCGCATCGCCGGGCCACAGGCGGATCCGTCTCCATGGATAGTTCCCAGCACCCCGCGGCGGCGGCTTTTGCCACCTCGATGCCGTTCCAGTTGATGGACACCGGCGTCCACGCGGCGGGCACGTCTGCCTTCAGCTTCGAGACCGCGCGGCTGATGATCTGAATTTCCCGCGAGGCGGTGAGCCACGTGCCCTGGACCCGTGCGGTAATGGGTTCCTGGCGCTCCGGAAGGACAATGCGGGCCTCGATACGCTGGCGCTGGTTGCCCCTGAGGACAACGATGGCCGCGGCCTTCTCCTCGAACGTCTGGTCCATGATGGCCATGTACTCGCGGGCATCCGCAATGGCCTTTCCCCCGACCGACACGATGCGGTCGTGCAGCTTCAGGGGGCCGGCATAGTCCGGCGGCAGCCAGACGATCTCGACCCCCGGTCCGGGGGCCGCGGCGTCGAATCCGAAGGCGCCCAGGTTCAGGGTTGCTCCGGAGCCGGGATTCACTCGCGTCGTTCCCAAAACGTCGTTGCGCTTCCGCGGATCAAACCCGGTAATCTCCAGCCAGTAACAACGGGGAAATGCCGGGCTGCCCGTTTCGCAATCCACACTGGCCGGATAGAGGTCGCGGCGGTGTGTGGCCAGCCAGTCGAGGGCCTGCTCCGCGGTCGCACCCTGCGCCGGCCGCACTTCCAGATTGAATTCCGCGGCGGCCAGCCTTCGCCGGGAGGGATCGTCGGAGGGCGTATCCGTGTACCAGAGCAGCGGAACCAGTTGGGTGTTGGCGCCGAACAGACGGTTGGAATTGACGGCCGGCCGTACGTTCCCGCCGATTGCCAGGGCGGCCGTCCAGAGACCGGGCAGGCGCGAGGCGGCCAGAAACACGGCGGGCACGCCATTGCCCTGGCCTGCCAGATAAACGCGCTCCGGGTCCGCGCCAAACCGCCCGATGGCCTCGCGCACCTGGCTTTCCAAAGATTTCATCGCGGGGTCGGAGGGCGGAAGCGAAGTGGCCAGAAAGCGCCAGCCGCGCGCCGCCGCCAGCCGCTCCCAGGCGTCCCGAGGGGAGGGGTCCAGAAAAACCAGCAACGGAGCCTTGTCTTCGGCCCCCAGCGCAAGAGCCAGCCAGAAGAGAGTCACCAGGCGCATGGTGTCAATAGCGCCGCAAACGCCCCCGGATCCGTTTGGCCAGCTTCTCAATCTGCTCGGTCTTCTTCAGACTGGAAATGGAAAGCACGTGGCGGTCGTTTCTCTCCAGTTCGGCCTTCAGTTGTTCAGCCAGTTCGACCAACTCGGCGGCATCCTTGAGCGATTTCTGATGGTCCGCTTTCAGGATCTCTTCCTGCTGCGACTTGCCGTCGGGCAGGCGGATATCGGAGGTCTCGCGGGCGGCCTCCTGCGAGTTCAGTATCGGGCAGGCCAACGCCGCCGCGAGAACAGCCGGCGCGGCCCATCTCGGGCGTCCCATGGTCCTGCTGATATGATAAGCCTAAGCTGCATGCGACAAGTGAACATCGGAATCATCGGGTTAGGAAACGTGGGGTCGGGGACCCTGGAGATCCTGGCGGAAACTGCGGATCAGATCGCGCTGAAACTCGGTTTCGAGTTGAAGGTAACCGCCGTTTGCAGCCGGCGGGTCGCCTCGAAACCCATACCGGCTGCGCTTGGACCGGTGATGAAAACCCCCGATTGGCGTGAGGTCGTGTGTCATCCCGAAGTCGACATCGTGGCCGAACTGGTGGGAGGGACCACCGTTGCCGCCGACATCATCAACGCCGCCATCGACAATCACAAGTCCGTGGTGACCGCCAATAAGGAACTGATGGCGGAGTGCGGCTCCGAAATCTGGGAGCGGGCCATTCGCCAGGGCATCAACCTCGCCATGGAGGCCAGCGTGGCCGGCGGCATTCCGATTCACGCCGTGTTGCGGGAAGGCATCTCGGGGGACCGCCTGGTGGCGATCTACGGCATTCTGAACGGCACCAGCAACTACATTCTCACCGAGATGGAGCGCCGTGGCGACAGCTTTGAGACGGTCTTGCGGGAAGCCCAGGAACTGGGCTACGCCGAGGCCGACCCCAGCGCCGACGTGGACGGCTACGATGCGCGCTCGAAACTCGCCATTCTGGCGGCCCTGGCTTTCGGGGAGCGCATCACCCCGTCCGACATCTTCGTGGACGGCATCCGCCGCATTACCCCCATCGACTTTCAGTACGCCCACCGGCTGGGGCATACCATCCGCCTGATCTGCGCCGCGCGGCAAACGCCCAAGGGCCTGATCCTTTCCGTGCGGCCGGCGCTGATCCGGCGATCCACGATTCTGGCCGGTGTGCTGGGCGCCTACAACGCTGTCTGGGCGAAGGGCGTCTACGGCGAGGACACCTTCTACTACGGGCGCGGGGCGGGGTCGCGGCCCACCGGAGTGGCGGTGGTCAGCGACCTGATGAGGGTGGCCCGGGAGATCCGGTCGGGCAGTCCGGAGCGCGTCTCGCCTTTCGCCCACGAGCGCCTGGGCGAGTACACGCCCATCCCGGTTACCGAGCAGAAGCGCGCCTACTATCTGCGATTCCGGGTCGTGGACCGGCCGGGCATCATCGCCGCGCTCGCCGGAATCCTGGCCGAAAAACGGATCAGTCTCGAGGCGGTCTTGCAGGAGCCGTGCGAAACCAAGCACGACCTCCCGTTCGTGATCACCGTTGAACCCACCTCCGAGGGCGCCATCCGGGAGGCGGTGGAGCGCATGGCCAGCCTGGACTTCCTGCTCGAACCGCCGCTGGCCCTCCCCATGGAACCGTCCCTGTGAGGCGCCTCGGCCGGGCGCGGCGCTCACCGGCCGGAGTCTAGGCCGGCACCAACTGCTTCAGATACTCGTGCGCCAGGCGGAAGCCTGCTTTGAAAGGCTCGGTGAAGTTCGACCCCTCGTAGGCCGGGTAATAGAGTTCGTCTTCGTGCTCGATGTTCATCGCACCCTGGTAGCCGGCGTCGGCCATCACGGTGAAGAAGCCCTTCCAGTCCACGCATCCGTACCCGGGCAGCCGGAAGCGCCACCACCGCGTGCGGGTCAGGGGATTGATGCCCGTCTTGCGCAAAACGGGCCACATGATCTCGGTGTCCTTCAAATGGATGTCATGGATCTTGTCGGCAAAATCGCGCGCCGCCTGCACGGGATCCATGAACTGCCACTGCAAGTGCGAAGGATCGAACTGAAGGCCGACGTACGGAGTGTTGCCGAAGGCCTTGAAGAGCGCCTCGTACCCGACCGGCCCGGTGGCGATATTCGGACCGCCGGCCCACGGCTCCCAGAGAATGCGCACGTTGGCCCGCTGGCAGGCCGGGAAGTACTTCTCGTTGTAAACCCGCACGATCTCGTCCACCTGCTCGTTGAGCGGCTTGCCCGGGATGGTGCCCGAGGCGGTGGCGATGAAAGGAGCGCCCAGCTTGCCGGTCATCTCGATTGCCCGGATGAAGCGTTCGTTGAAACGGCTGCGCTGTGAGGAATCGGCGGCGATGTGGTTCACGATCTCGCCGATCGAAGACAGATACAGCCCCGACTGCTGCACCGTGGCTTTGACCTTTTGGAGGGTCGCGTCGTCCACCCGGTCCGGATCGAGCACGTTGTCGGTCATCAGTTGCAGACTGGTGAAACCTTCCCGGCGGGCGAAATCGACGTTCGACTCGGAAAACCGGCATAGGATGCCCAGCTTCGGCTTCCAGTTCCTGGCCTGGGCCGGCAGGGCCGCCGCGGCCGACAGGGTGGCGAGAATATCACGTCGCGTACATGGCATGTTGACTCTCCGTGAAGCGGAATTTCAGAACCTATTATTCTACTGTTTCGGCGCCGCTGCGGCTTGCCGGAGAACCGTGCTACTTTTTCGTTATGGCATTCGACTCGGACAAAGTGATGTTCGAAATCTACCGTGAGGTTGGTTACTCTGGGCGGTACAAGGTGGTCTATTTTACGGAGCTGAACGAGCACAACAAAGAGACCGAGATCAACCGTGCGCTGGCGGGCGAGCATTTCTACGACGGTTTCATTCGCGACTTCGGCAAAGAGGGGGCCAAGCAGGTGATCGAGGGGCTGGTTGCCCGGCTGAATTCCGGCGAGCGCTTGCTTCCTAATGACGTCGAGCAGGCCCTCAGGGACTACCGGGCCTGATCGACCCAGGCTCCGGAGCGCAGGGCATCGAGTGCCGCCTTCAACTCGGCGACCACCTGGGTGTTCGGTATGGTCCACGTTACCGACGGCATCAGGGTGATCACGATGCGCTGCGGCAGGATTTGGTAGTGTAACCCGAAGTACTTCACGTAGGGCAGCCGGATGCCCGGCCGTCCCACCACGGGGATTTCCGGGTAGATCTCGGGGTGCGAGATCAGGATCTCGCGCCGCGAGCGCTGCATGAATCCCAGCCTGCGGAGCAGGAGAGCCGCGGCGCCCGCGATCCAGGACCGGTAGAGCCTCTGCGCGCGAGTGCCCGAATTCAAGAAGAGTGCGAACATCTCGAACAGGTTCAGATACCGCCGGGCTTTGCGGCACTCCCGCGTCTGGGAGTCAATGGCCTGGCGCAGCAGCGCAAGGCTCGCGTCGCGGTCCCAGCGCTCTACGAATTCGAGCACTTCCGGCGTGGTCACCTCGGCCGTGGTCAAGTCCATCGCCCGGTAGCGCGACATGGAGAGGAACTGGGTGATCCGGGGGCGTTGGCCGGTGAGCCGGTTCGCGGCTCGTTGGAGCGCCACCACGAAGGCGGGAACCGCCGGCAATCCGTGCGCATCGAAGAAGTCTTTCCCAATGCCGGTGATCTCGAAGGTGGCCTGTTGGCGGTCCAGCAGCGGGCGCAGGCTGGCCTGGGCGCGCTCGAGGTCCTCGCGCCGCAGGACCCATTCGAGTCTGCTGGCCGGAGGCAGGGCTTTCTCCGGTTTAGTCTCTTGAAGCGGGCAGGCGGCGGCGCGCCGCTGGATCTCGGACGCCCCGCGCATCATCGTGTTGCCGTCCAGGTATGCGCTGAAATTGCAGACGGCACAGGCCCGCGCATTGCCGAACACCACGAGTTGCAGACTGGAGTGTTGCCAGCGGTTGCCGGGATTCCCGCTATGCGCCAGAAGAGCGGCTTCGGCATGTGTGGCCGGCGCGGCATCCAGGTCCAGGCATATGGCGAGAAAACTATGGCGCAGAGCCGCCAGCGATTCCGCATTGCGGGGAATCGACTGCAACCTCGGCCAGATCCGCAATTGCAGCAGGTGTCCGGCGCTGGTGAGAATGGCCGGGGACAGTTCCTGCTCCCCTCCAGGCCTTTCGGTTGCCGGTCCTGCGATGGCAGCCAATGCCTCGCTTAACTGGCGGAGGGTGGCCTCGCCCCCCTCCAGAAGCCAGATCCGCCCTCCACTCATCACGGTAATCTGCGATGTGCTGGTGCTCTTGAATACTCGCGGCTGTTTGCCCTCGACGATCAGGCTGGTCGAAAACAGGTTCGGGTACTGCCCCATCTCGAGCGGCTGGCCGTCCCGCTCGTCGGCCGGCAGCCGCCCCGCCTTCAAGTCGTCGTACAGACTGCGTGCCCCCAGCACCAGGGTCGCGGCGCGTTCAAAGGGACTTAGAGGTCTGGAGTCGTCCGCCAGAGCCAGGGTGGCGGAAATTACCGGCGCGAACAGACCGGGGCCCCGCAGATTCGTGCGCCGCAACAGGGTCTCGAGCCCCTCCGGCATCCGCCTCCAGAACGCGCCGAAGCCGGTCAGGGCAATCGCGGCCCGGACGATTCGCCGGGAGGTGGGTGTGAGTCTGATCCCCAGCCGTTCCAGGGACGACAGGTCGCCGAACTCCGGCAGGGGTACCAGGGGCGGTTGAGGATACCCGCCCACCCGCTCGTAGATATCCCGAGTGCGCTCGCCGGCAAGCATGCCAATCCTCGCTGCATTATAGACGTTTGTTTGCCCCTTGGTTCGGAACCCTGGTGGGCCCTGCTGGATTCGAACCAGCGACCAACGGATTATGAGTCCGGGTTCCGCGCGTCCACTGCGTGCGCCGGTGTTTATGTTTCAGTATGTTACGGAGTGGACGTGCGATGGCGTCTCCGAAGGCGGGGCGAAGGTCTACCGGCGTTGCTGACACCGTTGCTGACAGATCTGCGCCGTCATTCCTGGTCGCGCATTCGATCGTCGGCGCCGCTGGACTCCTGCGGCTCGAACGGAAGGTCGGGTTGAGAGGCGGGCACCGGGAGGTCCGCCACGCGCTTCACAGCCAGCCCGCAGCCTGCCGCGAACTTCTCGACTCCATCGTCATCGGAATAGAGCACGCGTGCGCCGTTGACCAGCGAGATGGCGACGATTTGCCGGTCGAACTTCATGGCGGTCTTCGTGATGCGCGCGCCTTCCCGCGGATCGCCGGCTTTGATCGCCGCGCGCAGACGCGCCGCCAGCTCAATTGCCGCCCGCTCGTCGAAATCGCCGACCCTGATGAAGGCGGAACTCCGCAAAGTGGTCAGCACGTCCTGGGCATCGACGCCCTCGGTGACCAGCACCTCGCACAGAGTCGGCGCCGGGATCAGGATCTGCTCCTTCGCCGACTCCAATTCGCGCACCAACGCGGCTACGCGCTCCCGGGCATGCTCGACGGCCTTTCCTCCTTGGTGTAGATCAGCGTCCGGAAACAGCAGGATGGAGAGAATCGTGCTGTCGAACGCTACCATCGCATCATCGCTCTTCTCGGAGCTGCCGCATCAGATCGACCGGGTTGAGGCGTCCGGCTTCCGGCGGCGCCAGCCGGGCGCGAAGCCCGTCGAACAGGTTCGTGAGCGGCGTCTCATCGAGCACCTCGAAGCTCTCGATGTCGAAGCGGTGGAGCTTCCATTCGCCCGACTCCGCGCGCGACCAGGTCCCTCTGCCGCGGAGCCGTACCGGCGGTCCGAAGATGTGGTGCGCCAGGCGTCGCGCGATGGCCTTGGTCGTGATGCAGCGATGGAAATCGTCGCCGGACTTGATGTGGACGTTGATCGTTTCGTCGCGCCCGCCGACCTGGATCACTTCGCCGTCCAGCGTGCCGGGCTGGACGATCGGTCCGAGGCTCGACTCCTTCGGCCGGTTGCGGCCAGGGAACTCGATGATCTTCTTCTTGCCGCGCCGGATACTCCCGACGGCGTTGTCGGCAGCCAGCTTGTCATCGATGGCGCTCAGGGCCTCCATGGCCGCCTTCGGCGCGTTGCCGTACCGGAGCTCCTCCAGCCGCCGCTGGACCTTGAACTCCGCCACTGGATCGACACGAGAGAGGATCGCCACGCTGCCTTCGGCCAGCTTCTCGAAATGCACGTGCTCCTCATGCCCGAGCAACGTGGCGAAGTCGGCCATGTACTCCGATAGGCGAGCCATCGGGATCGTCGCCGGGCTGAAAGCGTCGATGTGGAGTTCGTACTTTTCGAGCCCGCTCATAGGGGCGCCTTGGTTCCAGACAAGATTATGACAGATTGGGGTTTATCGGTCGAGTAGTTCCGGGCCTTGCCGGTGGCCGCCAGCCCGGCTACAGCCACGTCCTGCCCGCCATGCAGAAGGTCTTTGCCGAACCCTGGTGGGCCCTGCTGGATTCGAACCAGCGACCAACGGATTATGAGTCCGCTGCTCTAACCGCTGAGCTAAGGGCCCAAACAATTTAGAATCAATCGCTTACAGCGGCCTTCCCGGTTGCTGTCAGCCTCCGGTGGAGCCGCCATCCCACCGCCGTAATGAGTGTATCACGAAGTCACTGGGACAACCCCCAGGTCACAATCGCGGAACTCACGAAATTCACGAAAGTCACGAAATTCCTCTTGTGTGCGGGAGAGAAATGGAGTATAAATCCCTCATCCGGGGGTCTTGTAGACGGGGCCCTGGATTGCAGTTTCAATCTAACTCTCTGGAGGTCTGTCCAAATGTTGCGTTGGATGGCGGCACTCTTGTTGGGTGCGGTTGCGGCTTCTGCTCAAACCACCGGCAGCGCCACTCTGGTCGGCACGGTAACCGACTCGACCGGCGCGGCCATACCCGCGGCCAAGGTCACGGTGACCAATACCGAGACGTCCTTCGTCTCCAACGGCGTCACCGGCAGCGAGGGCGCTTACTACATTCCCTACCTGGCGCCCGGCACATACCGGCTGGTGATCGAAGCCGGGGGCTTTAAGCGCTATGTGCGCGAGGGCATCGTGCTGCGCATCAATGAGCAACCGCGGATCGACGTGCAGATGGAACTCGGCAACGTCAGCGAGTCGATTGAGGTGACCGGCGCCGCGCCGCTGCTCGAAACCGAGACATCGGCGACGGGCGGAATTCTGGAGGGCAACACCATCGTCAAGATCCCCGTGCTGCAAAAGTATGCGTTCCGCATTCTGCTCTATCTGCCGAGCACTGCGAATATCAACGGGCAGCACGTGGTCGGGCAGAGGGAGCGCGCCATTGGTTATACGCTCGACGGCGTAAGTGGAAAAGAGCCGGTCCGCGCCATGATCGGATCCACGAACCAGGTGACCTCCACCACCATCGATGCACTCCAGGAAGTGAAGCTCTGGACGACGGGTATGCCGGCCGAGTTCGGACACTCGGCGGGCGGGTTGCTGAGCGGCGTGTTCAAGAGCGGCACCAATCAACTCCACGGCTCGGCCGAGGATCGCTACATTAACCGGATCATGATTCACCGCACCCGGCTGGAGCGGCTGGCGCGAACCAATCCGTTCACCTACCACGAGATGTCAGCCACGGCCAGCGGTCCGATTTACATCCCCAAGCTGTACAACGGGAAGGACCGGACCTTCTTTCTGTTCGGATTCCAGCGCCACCACGAGAAGGGCGGCGAGACATTTACCGGCAGCGTCCCGAGCGCGGACATGCTGAATGGGGATTTCAGTTTTGGCGGTGTTGGGTTGCCGATCTACGATCCTTCGACAATTCGCCAGGACGCCTCGGGCAAGTGGATCTCCGATCCGTTCCCGGGCAACAAGGTGCCCCAGGGACGGTTTGACCCGGTTACGAAGAAGTTCCTGAGCTACAATCCCTATACACCCGCCAATGCCACCGGCTACATGAACGCGAACGGCGTCTTCGAGAACCTGGTGACGCAGACCAAGTACCGCTCCTACCGGACGCGGTTCGACGGCAAAGTGGACCACCAGTTCAGCGCCAACCACAAAATCTTCGGCCGGTATTCGCACGTGCGGCATCGGTCCTGGCGCGACCGCTGGACGCCGGAGATCGCCTGGAATCTGTTTGACTACCGCGCGGTTCCCATCCCCATCGATCAGCGCAACGCCGTGATTTCCGATACGATCACCATCTCTCCGACCACCATCAACGAAGCGCGTATCGGCTTCAACCGGCGCCGGTACACGCAGAATTCGGCCAGCGTGGGACAGGGCTGGGCCCAGAAGCTCGGTATCCCTAACGTGGGTCCCGAAACATTTCCGTACTTCCTTGGCGCAACCGGGAGCCAGTTTTATCGCAACGGTTCGCTGGGTTTCGCGCAGGAGGTAGCCGAGGACATGACCTTCCAGGACAACCTCACGAAAGTGCTTGGGCGCCACACCGTGAAAGTGGGTTATGAGGTAATCCGCACGCGCTTCAATTCGCTGGTGGAATCCCTGCCTTCAGGAACGTACTACATGGGCGGCACGGCTTTCCCCTTCGCGCCCACCGGCACCAGCGGGAACGACTTCGCTTCACTGCTATTGGGTACAGTGGTGCGCGCCGATTTCACTAAGGCTGTGGCCACCTGGCTGCCACGCTGGTGGTCGCACGCCTGGTATGTGCAGAACGACTGGAAGATTCGCCGGAACATTACCCTGAACCTCGGCCTGCGGTGGAGCTATGAATCCCCCTACACGACCAAGTACGGCCAGCAGGCGCAGTTCGATCCCACGGCGAAGGATCCGCTCACCGGGCGGATGGGCGCCATCGTGCACAAGCCCGGACCCCTTGCCAGCAAGGACCTCAATAATTTTCAGCCCCGCGTAGGCATCGCCTGGAACTTCAGCCCGAAACTGGTGTTCCGATCCAGCTTCGGACTCATCACCCAGGATTTGATGACCAACGGAGCGAACCAGAACTTCGAGGAGTACTTCGGCACGGTGAGCGTGCAGCCGCCTCCCGGCGATCCGCGCGTGGCCTTCCTGCTTTCTCAAGGGCCGCCGCCGGTCCAGTTCAACACCGCCTCCGACGGGAGCGTGCCTTACGTGGGCAGTAACTATGGAAGCCGTGGGGCGTCGTGGTACGACCCGAACATGCGTATGCCGTATATCATGAACTGGTCGGGCGGCTTTCAGTACAACTTCGCCCAGAACTGGCTGACCGAACTCACTTACCAGGGCTCGGCCGGTGTGCGGCTGCTGAACAACTGGGACATTAACGCCATCCCGTTGAACATCTCCACGGACCCTGCGGAGCTGGACCGCATTTACCGCGCCAGCCAGAACTACAAGCCCTACCCCCAGTTCGGCTCCATCCAGCACTACAGCAACTACGGGCACAACACCTATCACGGCGTCACGACGCGGGTCGAAAAACGGTATTCGTTCGGCTACACCATGAACACCTTCTACACGTTTTCCAAGACGCTCAATGATGCCGATTCCGACGGAGGCGTATCGGGCATCACCTATTACAACCGGCGCCTGGAGAAGGGCCGCGCCAATTACGACATCCGGCACCGGTTCGTGAGCGTGAACACTTACGAATTGCCGGTTGGCAAGGGGCGCAAGCTGCTCAACCGCGGCGGGGTGGTCAACGCGGTGCTGGGCGGATGGGAACTCGCTTGGATTCAAACCTTCCAGTCCGGCCCGCCGTTCAGCGTGAGCTTCAGCGGCAGCCCGTACAACTATCTGCCGGGTGTGCTGCGGCCGAACCTCGTGCTTCCCGCCAGCCAGGCTGTGTTCAGCGGCTGGGATATCGGCCCGAACCGTTTCCCCACCAGCGCCCAGAATCCCTATCTGAACGCCGCGGCCTTTGCATATCCCGCTGCATTCACCCCCGGCACGATGGGACGCAACGTGATCGAAGCCCCGGGCATCAACTGGACGCAACTCTCGCTGTCGAAGGAATGGCGCATTCTCGAGCGGGCGCGGTTCATCCTCCGCTGGGACTTCAACAACGCTTTCAAGTGCCCCAACTACGGCCAGCCCGATTCGACGTTCAATACCAAGAATCTGGCGAACTTCGGGCGGGTGGGCACGAGCACGCGCGGCGGGTTCTCCGACATCGGGACGGCGAATACGAATTCGCTGCTCGTGCTGCGGCTGGAGTGGTAGCGCGCTCTACTCCGCGTGCGTGATCTGTAAGGTCCAGGCGTCGCTGGCGGGCGCCGTGGAAAGGCCCTCGGGCAGGACGATGCGAATGCCCTGCCCCTCCCGCTTCCACTGGAGTTCTCCGGCGACGCCGAGCATCCTTACCGTTGTGGCAGGCGTGACCGCGATCTCCTTGACGAGGAATTCCCGGCCGGGCCAGCGCGGAAGCATGGCATACACGGATCCGCTTTTCGCGGTGAAAAAGGCCTCGATGGACGCCACGCCGGGCTGCTTGCGGTCCACGTAGTCGGTCACCTCGTAGCGCGTCATGTACTGGCTGCTGGTGTTCATTTCCGGGATCCTGCCTTCGCTCCACTGGCGCGTGTTGCGCCGCGCCCGGGTTCCGTAGATCGCGTCGCCGTTCACCGCAAGCCACCGGCCGATGTGTCCGAGGCGGTCCTGCATGATGACCGGGATGCGGCCGTCGGCCGTGGGGCCGATGTCGAGCAGCAGGTTGCCCCCGCGGCTCACCAGGTCGATCAACATCAGCACCAGTTCTCGCCCGGTTCGGTAGTCGCCGAGAGCCTCCATGCGGTTGTACCCGTAGGAATACCCGATGCCGCGGCTCTCCTCCCAGGGATGATTCAGGCCGGCGAGTCCTGCCGTGTATTCGGTGGTGTAGTAGCCGCCGTGCTTGTGGCGGGTCTCCTTGCCCCAGCGGTCGTTGATGACCACTTCGTCCCGAACCGGCGACTCGTTGAACAGCCACGCCAGCAACTCCGGGCTGCGCCACTCGGAGCTGGGAAGGTCCCACTCGCCGTCGCTGAAAATGAGGGAGGGCCGGTAGCGCGTCACCAGGTCTTTGAACTGCGGGTGCATGTGCTGGCTGACGTAGCGCGGCTTGTCGCTGAGCCAGAGCGGGTTGTACCACTCGTAGAGCGAATAGTAGAAGCCCATTTTCAGGCCCCTGGAACGCACGGCGGCGGCGAGGTCGCCCGCCAGGTCGCGCCGCGGACCAATATCGGCGCTGGTCCACTTCCGGCCCCAGCTCTTGCCGGCCTGCTCGTTCGGCCATAGGGTGAAACCTTCGTGGTGTTTGGAGGTCAGCACGACGTACTTCGCGCCCGATTTCAGGAACACGTCGGCCCATTGGTTCGGGTCGAAGAGTTCGGCGCGGAACATGGGGGCGAACTGCTCGTAGGCGAAATCCTCGCCATACCAGCGGCGGTGAAAGCGCCACGTCGAGTTGCCCTTGCCGTCCTTCCGGGCGGCGTTGCGGCCGCTGGTGAGCGAATTCCAATACCACTCCGCATAAGAACTCTCGCCCTTCTGGTTCACCGAAGCGAACGCCGGCACCGAATACACGCCCCAGTGAATGAAGATGCCGAACTTCGCCTCCGTGTACCACTGCGGCGTGGGCCGCCGGTCGAGCGATTCCCAGTCGGCGCGGTAAGATTCGGCGGCCGGCAGCGCGGCCCCAAACAGCAACAGGCAGGCAAGTGGTTTCATGGACACAGATAGTCTACCGGAAAGCGCGCAGCGCCAGCGCCCGCCGCAAGTGGGCCGGCCTGCGCAGCCGCCGCGGGCGGCTCATCCGGGTGGCGCGCCCAACATCGCTTTGACCGCGGGAATCTCGTCCCTGGCCGCCAGCACAAGCAAAATGTCTCCTTCTTGGAGCGCCGTCCGTCCCCTGGGTATGATGTGGGCCGCGCCGCGTTCCACCAGCAGGAGCAGGGTATTGGGCGGCAAGTTCAGGTCCACGACCCGCTTGCCGTTGGCCGGCGAGGCCTTGTCGATCCCGATTTCCACCAGGTCCCGCTCCCCGTTTGACACCAGTTCCAGCGGGTCCATGCGGGCGTGGGCGGTTCGTTCCACCAGACCCAGCCGTCCGGCCACGAACCCGATGGAGGGGCCCTGGAGCAGCGCCGAAGTCAGCACGATGAAGAAGACGACGTCGAAGATCAATTCGGCTTTACCGACACCGGCCAGCAGGGGAAAGGTCGCCAGCACAATCGGCGCCGCGCCCCGCAGGCCCACCCAGGAGACAAGCACCCTTTCGCGCCAGCTCAGGCGGCTGAAGAGAAGCAGCAGCATAACCGCCGCGGGCCGGGCGACAAATATCAGGAACAAGGCGATGGCGAGTCCCGCCGCCGTCACCGCGGGCAGCCGCGAAGGGAAGACCTGCAAACCGAGAGTCAGAAACATGACGATCTGCATTAACCACGCCAGCCCGTCATGGAAGCGGATAAGGCTGCGCTTGTGCAGGAAATCCGCATTCCCCAGGACCAGGGCCGCCAGGTAGACCGCCAGAAAACCGTTGCCTCCGGCCGCAGCCGCCAACCCGTAGGTCAGCAGCACCAGGGCCAGCGTCACTGCGGGATACAAGCCTTCGTATTCCAGGTCCAGACGGTTCACCGCGGTGCACATCAGCTTGCCCATCCCATAGCCCAGCGCGCCGCCGATCGCCATCTGCCGCGCGAAAAGCCAGCCGAAGCTCGCCATCCCGAATCCGGCGCTCGACAACATACCGATCATTCCCACGGTGAGGAAGACCGCCATCGGGTCGTTGCTCCCCGACTCCAGTTCCAACACGGCCCTGAGACGGGCCGGCAAGGAGAGACTTCTGGAGCGCAGGATACCGAATACGGCCGCGGCGTCGGTGGAGGAGACAATCGAGCCAACCAGCATGCCTTCGCGGAAAGACATGCCGAGAACCCAACTCGCAAAGCCAGCCAGCAATGCCGCGGTCAACAGGACGCCGGCGGTGGAGAGCAGAAGACTCTCTCGCAGCACCGGACGGACGCTGGCCCAGCGCGTGTCCAAGCCGCCGGCGAAGAGAATCAGGGTGAGGGCGACGATTCCCAGGAACTGGGCCGCCCAGGGGTAGTCAAACTCGATGCCGCCCGGCCCGTCCGAACCGGCCAGCATCCCGATCACCAGGAAAACCAGCAGGGCGGGAACGCCGAACCGTCCGGACGCCTTGCTTGCCACCACGCTTGCCAGCAGGAGAGCGGCTCCTCCCAAAATCAGGTACTCAATCGGCATTCGCCCCTCCCGGCGCCGCGGCAAGCATGGCTGAGAATCTCTATTCTTGCACCGCCATGCTAGGATGGGTACTGGGTTCCGGGCTCCGTGCAACGCGCCGCCGCAAACCCCGCCAGGTCCGGAAGGAAGCAACGGTAGCGGTTCCACGCGTGTGCCGCGGATCACCCGGGGCCTTTTTGTCAGGCCGGTCCCGCCCATGTATCAAGTCATCGCCAGGAAATATCGCCCGCAGTCGTTTCGGGAGGTGGTCAGCCAGGAACACATCAAGACCACGCTCGAGAACGCCATCCTTCAGGGCCGGATTGCGCATGGCTATATCTTTTCCGGCCAGCGCGGCACGGGCAAGACCACGGTGGCGCGCATCCTGGCGCGCTGTCTGAATTGCGTGGAGGGACCCACGGCGCAGCCCTGTGGCGAATGCGCGAGCTGTCGCGAGATCGCCGCCGGCGGCTCGGTGGACGTCATTGAAATCGACGCCGCCTCCAACCGCGGGATCAATGAAATGCGCGAGTTGCGGGAAAACGTCCGCTACCGTCCGGCGAGGGACCGCTACAAGGTCTTCATCATCGACGAAGCGCACCAGATCACCAACGAAGCTTTTAATGCGCTGCTGAAAACCATCGAAGAGCCGCCCTCCTGGGTGGTGTTCGTGCTGTGCACCACCGAAGCGCACAAGATCCCCGCCACCATCGCCTCCCGCTGCCAGCATTTCAGTTTTCGCGCCGTGGATTTCGACGACCTGGTGGCGCGTATCGCCTGGATCTGCGAACAGGAGGGCATTGAGGCGGGTCCGGAGGTGCTTTCCGTGCTGGCGCAGGCCGGCGAAGGCAGCGTGCGCGACTCGCTCTCCGCTCTGGATCAGGCCATCGCCTGCTGTGGGAACAAGCTGGACGCCGCCGAAGTAAGGGCTCTGCTGGGCGCCTTCTCCCTGGAGACTCTGCACCAGGTGACCGAAGCTCTGATGGCTTCCGATTCCGCGGCGATGCTCCGGATTGTGGACAACCTGGAAAAGGCCGGCCAGCACTTGCAGCATTTTAGCCGCGAGCTGGCCCGCTATTTCCGTAACTTACTCGTAGCCAGGATTTCCGGACGGGAAACCAGACTGATTGCCGCTTCCCAGGCCGAACGCGACCGCCTGGCGCAAATCGCGAGCAATTTCTCGGAAGAAGACCTCACCCGATACCTCCAGCTTTCTCTCGACCTGTTTCGGGATTTGCAGTTCTCGTTGCAGCCCCGGTTTCACCTGGAAATCGGGCTGGTGAAGCTGGTGCAAGCCGGGCGCTTGACCAGTCTGGAGGAGGCTCTGGCGAATCTGGGCAATTCTTCGCGCGCCGCGGTTGTCCCCCCGCCGCGGCCACCGGCGCAGCCGCCCAGCCAGGCCAAGCCGGCCACCGGCTCGTGGAAGTCCCGCCTGCACGCGGCTCTCACCGAGCTGGGCATGACCTTCACCGCGGACGCCGTCGAGCACTCCGAGGTTGTGGAGGCCGGCGGCGCGCTGCATTTCACTACGCCTCGCGAGTTTCAATTAGCCCTGCGGCCCGACGAGTTGAACAAGGCGATCAAGCATCTTACCGGCCGCACCATGAAGATCACCGTGACGCTCGGCCAAGGCGCTCCGCCCGATTCGCCTCCCGCCGCCTCTGCCGAAGCGGATGACGAAGTCGCCCGCCGCGCGCTGTCGAACCCTGAGGTGCAACGCTTCCGGGAATTGTTCGGAGGCCAGGTGCGCCAGGTCCGAAACCTGAAGGAGTAGCCCCATGAAGATGCCCGGAAACATGCAGAACATGATGAAGCAGGCCCAGCAGATGCAGGAGCGCCTGCAACAGGAGATCGCCCAGATTCGCGTGGAAGCCTCCTCCGGAGGCGGTATGGTCACCATAAAGATGGACGGCCAGAAGAACGTTCTGGGCGTCACCATCGACCCGGAAGTGGCCGGCGACGTCGAAATGCTTCAGGACCTGGTGCTGGCCGCCTGCAACGAAGCCACCAAGAAAGTGGATGACGAGATCAAGCAGAAGATGGGCGGCCTGCTCGGAGGCATGGGTCTGCCCCCGGGGCTGTTCTGACCTATGCCCGATTTTGCCGAGCCCCTGGCGCGGTTGATCACCGAATTCAAGCGCCTGCCCGGCATCGGGCAGAAGTCCGCCCAGCGCCTTGCCTTTCACATGCTGCGCGCTCCCCGCGAGGACGCCGAGCGCCTGGCTCAGGCCCTGTTTGACGTCAAGGACAAGCTCACCCTCTGCGAGCGCTGCAATAACATCAGCGACTCGGAGTTATGCCAGTTCTGCCGCGATCCGAATCGCGACCCCAAGGTGATTTGCGTCGTCGAGGAGCCGCATAACATTGTCGGCATCGAAACCACGCGCCAGTTTTCCGGCCTCTATCACGTGCTCCACGGCGCGCTTTCGCCGCTGCGTGGCATCGGTCCCGAGCAATTGAAGATCAAGAACCTGGTGGAGCGCATCGGCGCGGGCGGCGTCGAGGAGATCATCGTAGCCACCAACCCTACGGCCGAGGGCGAAGCCACGGCCGTCTATCTCTCCCGGCTGCTCAAGCCACTGGGGGTTCGAGTCAGTCGCATCGCCATGGGCATCCCGGTGGGCAGCGACATAGAGTTCGCCGACGAAGTGACTATCTGGAAGGCGATGGAAGGACGCAGAGAGATGTAGGGTGTCTCTGCTTGAGGCCGTTTTCGCTCAAGCCGCCGATCTCGACATCCACCAGGCAGTTGGGCTTTTCGGGGCGCACCAGTTCCACCGGGAGATAGTTGCTGCTCAAGGCGGCGCCGGGCTCGTTCAGGGTCACCACCGACAGGGTCCGCCCGATCATGCTCCGCCGGAATTGCAGGTTCTTCCTGGCGGCCAATTCCCGCAGAACGCGGTTGCGTTCCTTGCGCACCGGCACGGGCACCTGGTCCGGCATCCCGGCCGCCGGCGTTCCAGGGCGAGCGGAATAAGTGAAGACGTGCAGGTAGGTGAACGGCATGGCCTCGATAAAGGCGCGGTTCTCTTCGAATTCCGCATCCGTCTCGCCCGGGAAGCCCGCCATGACGTCGGCCCCGATGGCGGCATCCGGCATCAGACGCCGGGCCTTTTCCACCCGGTCCGCGTAGTGCCGTGACCGGTACCTGCGGTGCATCCGCCGCAACACCGTGTCCGATCCGCTTTGCAGCGGCGCGTGCACGTGTTTGGCCAGGCGCGGCGACGACGCCACCAGTTCCAGCAGTTCGTCGGACCAATCCATGGGTTCGACCGAACTGAGGCGCAGGCGCCCGACATCGGTTTCCTCGAGCAGGCGCTTCACCAGGCCGGAAAGGCGCATCCCGCCGCCGCGCTCGCGTCCCCAGCGGCCCAGGTTGATGCCGCTCAGCACCACTTCCCGGTAACGCCCGGCCAGATGGCGAACCTGCTCAATGACCTGCCCCGGCGGCGCGCTGCGGCTGCGCCCCCGCACGTACGGGATGACGCAGAAGGAGCACCGGTTGCCGCAACCGTCCTGAATCTTCAGGTTGGGTCGTGTGCGGTCGCCCGCAGCGTCCTCGACCGGGGCGGACAGGAAATCGCGTTGCGCGAAGATGTCGCCTACGTAGATCTGCCCGTGGTAGGGGGTCGCGGTAACCAGATCGGCGATCTCGTGCTTGTGGGAGTTGCCCACCACCCACTCGACGCCCGGCAGGGCGGCCACCTCTTCCGGGGCGCGTTGAGCGTAGCAGCCTGTCACGACAATGCGCGCGCCGGGGTTCTCGCGGCGCACCCGGTGAACGGCGTGGCGCAGGTCCTCATCAGCCGCCGCCGTCACGGTGCACGTGTTCAGAATCACCAGGTCGGCCTGGGCGCGCGCCGGAGCCGGGTCAAGCCCTTTGGCCGCCAGCAGCGATTCCAGCGCCGCGCCGTCAGCCTGCGAGGCCCGGCACCCGAAATTTTGAACGAAGAATTTGCCCACCCTGTACTCGATTATCGCTCGACAATCGGCCGCAGCGCGTGAACGTAGATGTTGCGGTACGCCACCGGGCCGTGATCACCCTGGAGCATCAGCGGATTCATGGGCGCCTCGGGAATGTCCATGGCTGCCCGCGTGGGCCCGTCGACCTCCACGTTGTTCTGGATCGACAGGCCGTTGTGCAGCACACGGATGAAACGCGCGTTTTCAGTCTTTCTCCCGGAGGCGTCGAAGCGCGGGGCGCGGAACCAGATCTGGAACGACTGCCACTCGCCGGGCCGGCGGCTGGCGTTTCGCGACGGCGCCGACCCCCCCACGCCCCGGTTATTGATCCAGCGGTGGTACACGCCGCCGCAATCCGAGGAGGTCACCGGCTCGCTCGAACCCCAGCTATCGAACACCTGAATCTCGTACAACCCGTGCAAGTAGACTCCGGAGTTCGATCCCTTCGGAATCATGAATTCCAGGTACAGTTCCAGGTCGCCGAACTTCTGATCGGTCACCAGGTCGACGGTCCTGCCGTTCGGACCGTTGAGGATGGTGCCGGCCGGTTCGGGAATCCCGAACAGCCGCGTTGGAGCGAGAAGGCGCTCCCAGCGGACTCCCCTGGTGGTGAACCATTCATTCTTCGCCGCAGTGCGTCCGTGCCATCCGGAAACGTCCTTCCCATTCAGCAGAGGTGTCCAGCCGTCTTCCAGCAGGTAAGGCGCGTCGCCGTGCGCGTCGCCGTCATTCAGCTCCGGCCGGACCTGAGCCACGGCGGAGAGCGCGGTAATCAAGAAGAGATAGAAAAGCCGCATCGGATCAGTCCTCCGCACAATGATACCGCGCGCCCCGGCGCCAGGGCTCAGCGGCTCAGGTCTTCCAGGCAGCGGGTGATCAGGGCGGTCCAGCCCGTTTGATGGCTGGCCCCGATTCCGCGGCCGGTGTCGCCGTCGAAGCACTCATGGAACAGCACGAGGTCCTTCCAGTGCGGATCGGAGGCGAAGCGAGGGTCATCCGCTTGCCACGCGCACCGGCCTCCCTCACCCGGCAGGAAGATCCGCGCCAGCCGGGCGCAGATTTCGCGGGCCGCATCCCGCAACGTCATCATCCGGCCGGACCCGGTGGGGCACTCGATCTGAAATGAGTCTCCGTAGAAGTGGTGATATCGCTCCAGCGCCTCCATCAGGAGGTAGTTCACGGGGAACCAGACCGGCCCGCGCCAGTTGGAGTTGCCGCCGAACAATGTGCCCGCCGCCTCGCCGGGCTCATACTCGATCCGCCGCTCCTGCCCGTCTACCGGCGCCGCATAGGGGTGATCGCGATGGAAGCGAGAGAGCGACCTCACCCCAAACGGCGACAGGAACTCCTGTTCGTCGAACAGGCGCCCGAGCACTCGCCGGAGCCGTTCCCGGGATGGAATCGCCAGCAAGCGGTGCTCCCCGTGCCGGGAATCCTCTTGCTCTTCCATGTAGGAAATCTGCGGAGCCAGGTCGGAGCGGTTTTCGAGAAACCATTGCATCCGTTTCCGAAAACCGGTCAATCCCCGCATTGCGCCCTCCTCGAGGACTTCCACGGCAATCAGCGGAATCAACCCGACCATCGAGCGCACCCGCAACGGCGCCGCAACCCTGTCCACCCTTAGTACTACTGGGTCATAAACGCCTCGCCCCGCAAAATGGGCAGCATGGCAGCTGCCGGATCAGCCAGCCGGTGATTCTTTCCCAGATGCTCGCGATTGAACCCGCCTTATACCTCCGGTCCTGCCCCCGGGCTGCCCCGCGGCCGGTAGTCCGCCGGCGGCTCCTCTCCTGCCAGCTTGAGCCTCCCCGCTCGTGCCGAGGGGGAAAAAAGGCTCCTTTCGGCCACCAGGAACCCGTAGGCCGCAATGCACAGCGTCGCGTGATGATGAAACCCTCGCCACGAGCGGCCTTCAAAATGCCCCAGCCCCAGCTCCTGCTTCAGCTCCAGATAGTCCCGCTCCACAATCCAGCGATGCTTGGCCA
>Ga0272446_1000726_pt1 | contig 50207 bp, 41 predicted proteins | sample YNPCB0061_FD_194587 | JGI IMG/M metagenome (GOLD analysis project Ga0272446, IMG submission 194587) | Hot spring microbial mat communities from Yellowstone National Park, WY, United States - YNP-CB-006-1 | ecosystem: Environmental > Aquatic > Thermal springs > Hot (42-90C) > Sediment | place... | reverse complement strand
GGCGAGCGGCCGGCGTCAGTGGTGTCGGCGAGCGGCCGGCGTCAGTGGTGTCGGCGAGCGGCCGGCGTCAGTGGTGTCGGCGAGCGGCCGGCGTCAGTGGTGTCGGCGAGCGGCCGGCGTCAGTGGTGTCGGCGAGCGGCCGGCGTCAGCCGGCTGTTCGTTTGCGCGCGGCGAACAGCGGGCTAACGCCCGCCGCTCGCCCGGGTTTCGCCGCCCGCCGCTCGCCCGGGTTTCGCCGCTCGCCGCTCGCCCAACGCGCTCGCCGGTGCGCTTAGCACTTGCGGATGACGCCGGCCAGCACGCCCAGAATCTGCACGTCCTGCTGTGCCGGATCGACGACGATCGGTTCCATGCTGCTGTTCATCGGGTGCAGCAGGATCTGATCCTTCTTCCGCTGATACTTCTTGAGCGTCATCGATTTATCGACCATGGCCACGACCTTGTCGCCGTTCTCGCACGTCTCCTTCTTGCGAATGACGACGTAGTCGCCGTCGGCGATTTGGCCGTCGATCATGGACTGGCCGCGGACCTTGACGGCGAACAGGTCGTCGCCGCCGAACAGCTCGCGGAGTTCGAGGCGTTCGTCCTGCTCGACGGCCTCGATGGCCTTACCGGCAGCTACGACGCCCTTTAAGGGCAAGCTGAACCCGCCCGCCGAGACACCGGGGATGGTGATGCCCCGGGCCTGGGCTTTCTCGTTGTTCCGCTTGGTGACGCGGTTGATGTAGCCTTTCTTGGACAGCGCCGTGAGGTGGCACATCACCCCGTTGGGCGACGAGATGCCGAATTCCTCGCAGATGTCGCGAATGGCCGGCGGAAAGCCTTTGGTCTCAATGTGCCGGCGGATAAAGTTGTAGATCTTCTGTTGTTTCTCAGTAAGGGGCGGATGTTCGCTCATGGTTAATCTCCTGATCCAGATATCGTTTTCATTCAACAGGTGGCTGGAGTGATCGATTGGCCGGCCGGCGCTCCCTTCGGTCCATTCGGCACAATCGCTACTTCTGTCCACTGTGAATACAAGTATAAGATACGTCTGTTCACAATGGAAGTCAAAAATTGCCAGATTTCGGTGATTTGCGATATTATTTGGTAAGGAAGTTGCGCATCTCCTCCCGTTCCCCAGGTGACGACTTGGAATTGCCACCGCCAAGCTGGTTTGCCGAGCTGTTCCCTCTGCTCCTCGCGGGGCGCGATTTGACTGCCGGCCAGATGACGGCGGCGCTGCGCGATCTGGTGGCCGGCCGGGTTGACCCAGCTCGGGGGGCAGCCGTCCTCACTGCCTTGCGGATGAAGGGCGAAACCGCCGAGGAAATCGCCGCGGCGGCCGGTGTATTGCGCGAACAGATGTGCCGATTGGTTCCCGTCTCCGGCCCCGTGTTGGACACCTGCGGGACGGGCGGCGACGACAGCGGCACGTTCAACATCAGCACGGCGGCAGCTCTGGTGGCCTGCGCGGCGGGGGTGCCGGTGGTGAAGCACGGCGGCCGGGCCGTTTCGAGCCGCTCCGGCAGCGCGGATGTGCTGCGGGAACTCGGGGTGCCCGTCGAAGCTGGCCCGGAGTGGGCGCAAAAGTGTCTGGATCGGATCGGCTTTGCCTTTTGCCTGGCCCCGCACTTCCACCGGGGCATGGCTCACGTCGCGGAGTTGCGGCGGAAGCTCGGCGTGCGGACGATTTTCAACCTGATCGGGCCGCTCGCCAACCCGGCCAACGCCCCGTACCAGTTGCTCGGGGTGGGTAAGGCGGAATTGCTCGATCCGCTGGCCGGCGCGGTGGCGCAGCTGGGCACGCGGCAGGCTGTGCTTGTCAGCAGCAGCGACGGCCTGGACGAAGTGAGCCTGGCGGCCCCGACGCAGGTGCGGGTGGTGCGGGGCACGGAGTATGAAGCGCGGCAATGGCAGCCGGAGGAATTCGGCCTGGCCCCGGTGCCGCTCTCCGCCATCCGAGCCGCCGGCCCGGCGGAAAGCGCCGCGCTCATCCGCGGGGTGCTGCAAGACACAGCCGATACGCCGGCCCGCCGTATCGTGTTGGCCAACGCCGCCGCGGCCCTGTGGGCGGCCGAAGCCGTCGCCACCCTTCGCGAAGGAGTCGAGAAAGCCGAAGCGGCGCTGAAGAGCGGTCGGGCCCGCAGTGTGTTGGATCAGCTCATCCGTGAAGGGCGGCCGACGGCGTAAACCACGGGCCGGCCCAGGGCGGGGGCCGGCGCGTTCCCGTTCAACGCACGAACAGGTGCATGTAGCGCTTGCCGTCCCGACCGGTCACCCACGCCGCACCGGCGTAGGTGTAGTTGTCGTACACGCAGCAGCTCATCCAGCCGTAGCTCGCCGGGTAGGCGGCACAGCCGGCGGCGCTGGCCCACGATCCGGCCGGCACGAACCCAAAATCGTTCGAGGTATGGCCAAACAGCCCGTTGGCGGCGCGGAAAGCCGCACAGGCAAAGGCCGCTTGCGTCAGCCCTTCATCCCGGATGAACGGCCGCAGCCCCCGGGCCACCCGCTGGGCGTTGACCTCATCCAATCCGTCGCCGGATGCGCCATCCGGGGCGACGATGCTGGCCGGCGGCGGGGGGGAAGCAGCGGGAGTAAAATGGCTGACGTACTCCAGGCCCGCTGCCCCAACCAGAACCGTGGCTACCCCGGATCCGCCTCCCGGCACCCCGACCACCGATCCGGGCGGCAGCGACGGGTAGACCGTCGGGGCGGCGGGCGGGTACACCACTTGAGCGCGGCGGCGGGGGCCCGCTTCGGAAACGGTTGCCAGAGTGGCCAAGGCGAGCGTGGCAGTCAAACAGCGAAACAGCATCAACGATCCTCGTCAAGGTGAGGGCGAACTGGGCGACGTACACGTGTTATCGGACGTTGCCCCCTTCGTCACGGGTTGGCGGTGTGATAAACTGAACTTTTTCCCCCGCGTGCCGGGGTCGATCCGCGTGGAAGGCCCGTTGGGGAAAGCAGTTACGGTTTCTTCGCCATGAAACAACTGACCATTGTGGTCAAGCCCTTCCGGGCCGAGGCCGTGCTGCGGGTGATCGCGGAACTGGGCGTGACTGCCTGCGCGGTGCGGGAAGCGAAGGGCTACGGTCGGCAAAAAGGCTACCTGGACCGCTACCGCGGCTCGGAGTTCAGCACGGCGTATTTGCCGAAAGTGGAAATCACCGTTTGGGTGACCGACGAGCAGGCCAGCGAACTGAGCGAGAAGCTGCCGCGGGTGGCCCGCACCGGGCGGATCGGCGATGGCAAAATCTTCGTGATCCCGCTGGCCTGGCCGGAACCGCTGGAATTTTAAGGGGGGGCAAGCCGCGGGCGCTTCTTTGCCCGGCCGACCCTGGAAACTGCTGCCGCGTCTGCGATAATACTTCCGCGAGACCGCGGGGCGGCCCGTGGGTGGCCGGCCCCGAATCCCACCCTGCTCGCTTCGGGTTCGAATCAAGGAGATGAGTACGTGACCAATCCGCTCCGCTTGTTTGCTGGTGCGGCCGCCCTGGGGGTTGGCCTGTGGTTGTTAGCTCCCGCCGGAGGTGCCCCGCCGGCGCTCACGAGCGACTCGTACAAGAAGGTCGCCGAAGCCGACATCGCCTTCCTGCAAAAGCGCCTCGGGGAACTCGCCGCAGCTGAGGAGCCGCGTGACGGCCAGCGCAAGCCAACCATTACCGTCGCCATGACCCTGGCCGCTGCCGCCGAGGCCCTGGGCGATCCCGCTCTGAAGGCCGAGGCCCTCAAGATCGCCGAAGCTGTTTCCAAGAAAGATGTTAAAGGCGCTGCTGAGCTAGCCAAGAAACTGAAAGTTCAACCCGGCACCCCCGGCAAGGGCGATCTGCCCAAGCTGGCCAAGTTCGATGTGGAACTGGCCATGACTGCCTTCCGCAACACCAAGACCGGCGGCCTGAACCTGGAACGCGACCTCAAGGATTACATCTCCATGAAGGACCCCAAGCCGGTGGTGCCCGCCGACGTGGAACTGCTCGCGGCCCGCTCGGCTCTGATGATGGAATACGCCGCCGACCTGCACTACGATGGCAAGTATCCCAGCGGGCTGAGCGTCTCGCCGGCCACCAAGGCGGAATGGACCAAGTGGATGCGGGAATCGGTCGAGCTGAGCCGCCAGATCGCCGACGAGGCCGGCAAGGGCAACGCCGCCGACACCAAGAAAATCGTCAAGATGCTCAAGGCCCTCGATACCAAGTGCTACGAGTGCCATAACAAGTATCGCTTCGAACCGTAAGTGGCTTGAGGCGGGCGAAGTCGCGGGTTGCGGCTTCGCCCGGCAGGTTAGCGGCTTCGTCCAGTGGCCGGGGGGGCTGCCGTGGCCATGCCGGCTTGGGCGAGGGCCTCCTTCCATTTCTTGACCCGTCCGGCATCAATCACGCCGTCGCGTTTGCCGGCCGCACAGGCCGAGGAGCGCACCGCAAAGTAATCCGGCTTCACACCCTTGAGGAGCTTCACCTGCTCCGGTCGCAGCGAGCCGCCGATCGCCACGGTGATGGCCGAGCGCTTCAGGCTGTCCACCAGTTCGGCCAGCTCGGTGGGTTTGAGGAAGTCCAGCAGGGTTTTGCCGTCCTTGCCCCAGGTATCCAGCAGAAAGGCCTTGAAGCGGAAGCGCTTGGCGAAGCGAACCAATTCGGTGGGGGGAATCGATTTGGCGCGTTCCCAGTCGGCGTAGGCCACCGCGACCATTTCCAGGCCGACGGGTAACTGCCGACGGGTATCCAGCAAATCCTCGCCCCAGCCGGGGTGAGCCGTGTAGCCGGCCAGGCCCCATTTGACATAGTTGAGCTTCAGTTCGAGGTGCCAGTGGGCATCGGTAAGGGCGTTGGGGGTCCATTCGCCCAGCGCCGCGCTGACGGGCACCCGGCCGTTCACTTGGTCGAGCACGGCAGCCACCACCTCGGCCTCGGCGGGGGCCAGCGGTCCCTTGGCAGGTTCCTTCACGTCGATCAGATCGGCCCCGCCCGCCAGAGCTGCCTCCACCTCGTCGGCCGACCGCACACTAATCAACAGTCCCGTCGTGGGTTTCATGAGCAGAGAATCCTTCCACGGAAAAAAACAGGGTCTGGCCTGGACAGGCATGATACGCAATTGGGTGCAGATCTTGGAACACGAATCCGTAAAGTCCGGTGGCGACGAACCAGTGGGCCGAATTGCAGTGCAACGGCGCGGCGGCGGCGAAGTCTTCCGGGGTGGTGTACCGGCGGCAGTCCACCAGTTCGCCCACGCCGATCAGGCCGCCCCGCAGCCGCGCCAGTTCCTCCAGCCGGGGGGAGTCGATCAAGGCCCAGCCCTCGGGCCGGGGGTCGGGAATTTTGCTGGCATGGATGAACACCCGGCCCCGGCGGTGGGTCTTCCAGGTGCGAATTTCGATAGTCTTGCGACCGGCCGCCAGCAGCGCGGCCCAGGGCTGTTTCACGGAGATCGCGACCACCCGTTCCTGCATGACAGCGACAATTCGCGCCGGCCCGAAGCCCCCCGGGGCTTTCCCGCCGATCGGTTGTTGTCAACCGGACAATTTTGAACTATGGATTTTTAGTCCGTGTCCGCTCGCCCGTCCGCGCCCGGATCCGTTCCGTTGGCAGGACACCCCTTGATTGGCGGTTGCCCCCCGATGCCGGTCCGTTTGGTCAGCCAGGAAGAATTGCCCGGCCCCCTGCAGGGCTACCGGCTGATCGAGCGCCTCGGTCGAGGTGGGTTTGGCGAGGTCTGGAAGATTGAGGCCCCCGGTGGGCTGCTCAAAGCCGCCAAGTTCGTCTTTGGCGATCTCGATGCCATGGACGAGGCGAGCCGGCCCGCCGAGCAGGAGCTGAAGGCCCTGAAGCGCGTCCGCGAAATCCGCCACCCCTACGTTCTGTCCCTGGAACGCTTCGACACCATCGAGGGCCAGCTCATTATCGTCATGGAGCTGGCCGATCGGAACCTCTGGGACCGCTTCCGCGAATGCCGCAACCAAGGCTTGCCCGGCATTCCCCGCGACGAACTGCTCCGCTACCTGGAGGAAGCCGCCGAAGCCCTGGACTTGATGAACGGCCACTATCAGATTCAACACCTGGACATCAAGCCGCAAAACCTGTTCCTCGTCCACAATCACGTCAAGGTGGGGGACTTTGGCCTGGCCAAACTGCTCGACGGCATGCGGGCCACGGTGACCGGCGGGGTGACGCCGGTTTATGCCGCCCCGGAGACATTCGAAGGCTGGGTGTCGCGCTACTCCGATCAGTACAGCCTGGCCATCGTGTTTCAAGAGCTGCTGACCGGCACCCGGCCGTTCAACGGAGCGAATACGCGGCAGTTGCTGATGCAACACATCAGCGGCTCGCCCGATCTGAACCCCTTGCCCGTGGCCGACCGGCCCATTATCAGTCGGGCCTTGGCCAAGAAGCCGGACGAACGCTGGCCCAGTTGTCTCGAGATGGTGCGCGAACTGAAGGGCGCGGGCTTGCCCTCGGCACCTGCCCCCGCCGCTTCGACCTCCGCCCCGCACCAGGCCGGCCCGGAACCGGCTAGCCCACCGCCCGGACTCAACCCCGCTGCGACTCCCGGGCGTTCCACCATGGTCGCGACCACCGGGCCGGCGGGGGACGAATCCATCCATCCCACGCGCCTGGCGCTGGGGGGGTCCGGCCCGCCAACCCCCGTCCCGACGCCGGGCAGGGCCTACACGCCCGCCCCCAGCGATTGGCCCCCCTTGATCAAGCCGGGGGGCAGTCATCCCGGCAGCCCAACGGGAACGCCGTCTCCCGCGGGTGGGCTGAGTTCCCGGCTCATCACGCCGGCAAGTGTCGCCAGTAGTCCGCCGAATCCGGACCAAACGCTGCAACGGCCCGTGATCTTCCAAACGGGTCGCATGAGTAGCCTGGGGATTGCCCCACCGGAGAAGCACGGCGAGGGGGTGCTATTCCCGGCGCTCGTAATCGGATTGGGACACACCGGCCGGCGGGTGCTGGAATCGTTCAAGCGCTTGGTTGTCGATCACCACGGCAGCCTGGATAAGCTGCCCCATATTCGCCTCTTGGCCATTGATACCGACCCGGAGGGGCAACCCCAACCTCCGTCGCCGCTCGACGATCCCGGCACGCTGACGCCCCGGGAGCTGGTTCTCGCCCGGTTGAATCGCCCCGCGCATTACCTGCAACGTGAGTCGTTGCCGCCGATCGACCAGTGGATGCCGCCCCGGCTGCTCTACACCTTGTCGCGCACGCCGGGCTCGGCCAACGGGGTTCGGGCGTTCGGACGACTGGCCTTGTTCGACAACTACCGGCTGATTGCCCAGCGGGTTCGCCAGGAGATCGAGACGTTTCTGACCGATGCGCCGCTGCAGGAAGCGGATAAGAACACGCGCCTGGGTTTGCGGAGTAACCGCCCGCGGGTCTACCTCATCGCGGGGCTGGCGGGGGGAACCGGAAGCGGGATGTTCCTGGATCTGGCCTTCCTGCTGCGGCAGGAATTGCGGCAAGTGGGCTATCTGCGGCCCGAGGTGGTGGGACTGTTCTTCGTGCCGCCCGTGGGTAAGTCCACCGGCAACAGTGTCGCGTTGGGCAACACCTACGCTGCCCTGTGTGAGCTGAGCCATTTCCAGGCGCGCCGGGAACGCTATCAAGCGACTTTCGATCGCTCCGAAGCGCCGGTGGTCGATACCGAGCCGCCTTTTGGCCGCGTGACGCTCCTGCCGCTGCCCCGGCGGAACACGCCGGAGGACCAGGCCGCGGCCGGCTTGCTGGCTAGCCGGGCCTTGTACAACGAACTGCTCACCCCAGCCGGCCGGGTGATCGATACGGCGCGAGCGAACCAGTGGGCCGCGCATCCGGACGCCGGGCCGACTTGCCAGACCTACGGGCTGTTCCGCCTTCGGTGGCCCCGCCCCGAACTGCTCGCCGCGGCCACCCGGCGCTTTGCCCAGCGGCTAATCCAGCGCTGGACGGCCAAGGAAGCCGCCCACCTGCGCGAGCCGATTGCAACCTGGCTGGCCGAACAGTGGCGGTCCCGGAAGCTCGAACTGGACGAGCTGATTGCTTCCCTGAATGGGGCAGTCCGCGAAGCGCTGCGCGATGACCCCGAGCGGGTGTTCGATGCCTGCACCGATCCGTTGCGCACCCGGACGCCGGCCGGTGGCAAGCTCGACGCGGCCGGGGCCTGTGCCGTCTTCGATCAGCTCATCAAGTTGGTGGGCAAGCCCGATTGCGAAAATGACTCCCAGCCCGGCACCGTCGGCGAGCCGCTCACTGCTTGCTACCACCAACTCGTCAAGGATGTCGAGGGCCACGTCGCCGTGATGGTGGCGACCTTCCTCGAAGTTCCGCAGTATCGCTTGCCCGGGGCCGAGGAAGTGGTCCGCCAGCTGGCGGATAAGCTCAAGCGGCAGGTCGAGATTCTCGAACCGCTCCGCAGCGAACTCGACAAGGAAGTGCGAAGCAGCTTTGCCCGGCTCTTCCAGGCCATTGGCACCTTGGGGACCAGCAGCGGGTTTAGCGTGCGCCGAGCCAGCCTGACGGTGGAGATCGTGGACTTGATGCGGGTCTACCCCCGCAAGCGGCTGCAACTCCACGTGCTGGACCGGGTTCTCTCCATCTATCGCAGGCTCCGGGACAACGCACCGGAGTATTTGCGGGAGATCAGTTATTGCCGATCCACCTTGGCCGATCTGCACGCCGCGGTGGCCAAGCTGGCTCCCACGGCCCCGACTCCCACCGCGTTGGGCAAGTTGATTCTGCCGGACGGCTGCACGAACCTGGACGAGGCGGCCGACCAGTTCCTCGCCGGGCTGGCCCCCGAAGATCTGCTTAGCTTTGAAGAGCGGTTGCAGAAGGAGACCACGAAGAAATTCCGCGGTCTGGGCAGCGTGTGCCTCAAGCCGGCCGAGAAGCTCGCGCCCTTCCGCGAGCTGCTGCTGACGCGCTGCCGGGAGTTTCTCGACAGCAAGCTGGATCGCTCGGACCCAGCCACGGTCTTTTTCCGCTATCGCACGGCCGATGGCACGGCGGAACCGCTGATCGGCGAGGCGTTCGACGAGGCGGCCCCGGAACTGGCGGCCCTCGGGGGGAATCCGCGGGACGAACTGGCGGTGCTCGGTGTTCCACCCGGACCGGCCGGTGAGCAATTGCAAGCCCTGGCGGCGCAGACGCTGCCGCACGCCCAGCTCATTGCCGCCCCGCTGCCCGACGACATCTGCTTCTACCGGGAGTCGCCGCAAGTGCCTTTGGCCGAGTTGCCCCAGCTGGGGCCGGCGTTCCACGACGCCTATCAGCAGATGACCAGCCCCGAACACCCCCCGCATGCCCGGGTGGATGTGGCCTGGACCCAACCGCCGCTGATGCCATCTTCCCGGCGGGTGTAGTTAGGGCGTTCGACCAGGGAAGCGGCCCACCGCGTCGTCCCCTGCTTGCGCCGCTGGGCCCGAGCCTCCGGTCAACCGACTGAGTCGGCCGTCGGAGCAAACTCGCGGATCTTGAGCCGGGTTTGGTGCGATTCCACTTCCCGTCCGTCGGGGGTGCGGCCCTGAAAGTAGTCCTTCTGCCAGCCTTGTTTGAGCGTGGCCGGGTCCTGAGTGGAGAGGCCGTGGAGAAAGCCTTTGCGGCTGGCTTCCCATTTCTGATACTGCGCCTGCAGGTCGGGGTTGGTGGCCAACGGTAAGCGGCGAGGCACGAGGCTTTCGGCCAGGCCTCGCGGCACCGGGACCAGCATGCAGAAGGGTTCACCTTTCTTGAACTCGACCCATTCGCAGATGCGGGTCATCTTCCAGTTCATCGTGAACGTGGAGGCCAGCCAGTCCGTTTCGACCACCCCTTCGAGCGGCTGAATGCCATCCTTGACCCAGTTGCTCGGTCCTTTGACCCACAGATTGATGCCCGGCGGTGTGCGGAACAGATACGGAATGGAGAAGGTAATGACGCCGCTGCCGAAGTGGCTGACAATGCGGTTGTCGGGCGGGCCATCGAATCGCAGTTCGAGATCCTCCTTGTTCGGGCCGCCGTACCAGTACGCGCGGAACGACGCGGTGGACCGCAGCACCCAGCCGGACTGGTTGGCGATCACCAGCGGCAAGCAACGGTAGGGGTGGCGCAGGTGGGCGGCATCCATCCAGTCGCGGGTGATGGGGGCCGGTTCCAAAGGGGTTTCCGCGGTGGGGTACAGTTCGTAGGCGATCAAATCCCGCGGATCGGTTGACGGTGCAGGTTCCATCCCGGACTCCGACGAACGACCGGCTTCAGCCGGCCAAGGGGCAAGTCAAGTAATACTGCCCCGATTGGCTACCACCGACCAGGCGGTGCCGTCAAGTGCGCCCGGTCTCGTTCACGGAGCATACGAGCGGCTCAGGGGGGCGGTCGTAGGTGCGGCCGGTGTCGGTTCCCGTGGTGTGGTTCCGCAGCGCCAACTGGTAGAGTTGCTCCCCCATGGCGGTAGGATACTCCCCGGTGATACAGGCCCGGCAGAGCCGATCGGCTGGCAAATCGATGCAGCGAGCGACCGCCTCCAGGGGCAGGTAGAACAGGCTATCGGCTCCCAGCTCGGCAGCCATGGCGTCCTGCTCGGCAACCGTGGGCACCTTGCCGGCCATGAACTTCGGGGCGAACAGCTCGCCCACTGTGCTCATGTCAATGCCGTAGAAGCACGGTGCCAGGATCGGCGGGCAGGCCACCCGCACATGGATTTCCTTCGCGCCGCCCTGCTCCCGCAGGTGATGCAGGAGACTCTTGAGCGTGGTACTGCGGACAATCGAGTCTTCGACCAGGAGAACCCGCTTGCCACTGAGCACTTCCCGCAACGGGGTGAACTTCAAGCGCACGCGGTCGGCCCGGTTGGCCCCTTCGATGAAGGTGCGGCCGATGTAGCGATTGCGAATCAGCCCTTCCACCGCAGGGATGCCCAGGGCGAAGGCCATGGCGTCGGCGGCGGCCTTGCCCGTGTCCGGCACGGGGACAACGACTGTTTCCGTCGGATCGAGGGGCACGCGGCCCAGGGCCTTTTCTTGGCGGGCCAGTTCCTGCCCCAGCCGGGAGCGGGTCAGATATACGCTGCGATCATCGAGGGTGCTGGCCACGTTGGCGAAGTAAACCCACTCGAAGAAGCAATGGGCGGTGCGACGGCTCTCGGCAAAGCGATGCAGGGACAACTCGCCGTTCTGGATCAGAATCAGCTCTCCGGGTTGCAAGGACTGGATGGCGCGGAAGCCAATGTTCTGGAGAGCGACACTTTCGCTTGCAGCTCCGAACACCCCACCTTCGACGGCGTAGCACAACGGCCGCAGCCCCAAGGGGTCGCGCAGCACGACCATATCGCCCATGGCATTGAGGAACACGAGGTTGTAGGCCCCGTCGAACTTCGTGGCCAGGCGGCGGAACACCTCGACCAGATCGGGCCGCTCATCCCCCCGCATCTCGTGGGCGAGGTAGTGCATGATGACTTCGGTGTCGTTATCCCGCGTCAGGTGGTAGTCGTGATTGGCGAGGAGTTGCTGGCGAAGTTCGGCGAAGTTGGTGAGTTGGCCATTGAACGCGAAGGCGAACCATTTCCATTTACAGCCGTGCCGCCGCTCGAAGGGCTGAGCATAACTGCGGCTGGTTGATCCGCAGGTGGCATAGCGGGTATGGCCAATGGCGGCGCGGCCGGCGAACTCCTCCATGATGGAGGCATACTTGGACGGCTCGTTGAGGCGGAAGGCCTCGATCACCGTGCCGATTTCCTTGTACGTATCGACCAACTTCTCCCGTTCCGGGTGATAGCTGGCCATACCGGCCGCCAGTTGCCCCCGGTTTTGCAGATCCAGCAGCATCCGGGGCATCAGCCGGGAAAGTTGATCCGGATCGCCCGACCACACCGCTGATCGCTCGCCGCGGGCGACCAGGCAGTACAACGCCGCCACGCCGCATTCGTGGTGCAACTCATCCATGTCATCGCCGCTGCGCAGGTGAAGTATGACCGCACGCTGGTGGCAGTATAGAACCTTTGGAACAGCGATCCAAGCACCGAATGGCGGTTCGGCTCCGGATAACTCGTTGCCACCGCGCGATTTGCCAGAACCGGCGCAAATCGCGCAATCCGTTTCCTGGGCTGATTCGTCGAGATTGGTGGTGTCCGTTCCAACCATTTGGAGAGAAGTGTCATGCGAAACATCGTGATGGCGACAGTCGCGCTGGTGGGCCTCTCTGGCCCCGCTATTGGTCAGCAGAAGCCGAAAGCCGACCCGGAGGGAACGCCGTTGGAACTCACCATCACCGGCAAGAACACCAGGTTCACACTGGACACCGGCGGGCGATCCCCAGCCGAGTTCCAAAAGCACATTGAGAACGCCGTTGCCGAGGGCGGCCGTCCGCCGGCCCCGCCAACCGTGGACCTGACGATCGCAATCAAGAACACCTCCGACCAGCCCATCCAGGTGTGGGTCAAGGGCGACCCGGTGGTGCTGGAGGTGGAACTCAAGGGCAAGGGGGCGATCAATGCGGCTCCGCTTCTGGCCTTCACGCAAGAGTTTCGCAGTCCGGAGGCAGTGACCATCGAGGCCGGGAAGACGCACACGCTGCCGCTCAAGTCACTGACCAGCGGCTTCCGGGGCATGTCGAAGTTCGCCTACTGGACTCAAGCGGGTGAGTATGAACTGGTTGCCACGCTCAAGACGGGCGTCGCACCGGCTCCCAAGGGCGCACGGGAAGGGATGGACGGCTTCGGCATCGTGACGCTTACCAGTGCGGCGTTCAAGGTCACGGTTGAGGAGAAAAAGTAACGCAAGCGTTGGAATGGCAGGATCGGCGGGATGCGAGAAAACGATCCGGCCTGAGTGCGAACTATGAGCTACGTTGGTGTAGACCGCAATCGCGACCTCAGGCCATCCCGCCCTCGCCATGCCACCGTTCCACGCTATCCTCGTTGGTCTGACCGACCCGCTTGCCGCTCAATTGAAACAGGAATTCGCGGCGCGCGGAGTCCCGGTGGAGCACGAATTGCCGACGGCCGAAGCGGTCGTCAGCAGTTTTGCGGGCGAGCTGCCGACGCCTCGTCTGGTGGTTCTTCATGCCCCAACCCGCGAAATCGCTGCGGCCATCAGTTGCGTTCGCGATCACTTTCCCAACTGGCCGATCATCGCGGTGCTGGACCGGGTCGATGCCTCGGGGGTGCTGCTGGCGGTGAATCGGGCCGGTGCGGAACAAATTGTCAGCCTGCCGTTAAACCACGCGGACTTTGGCGAAGCCCTGGCGCGCATCATGAGCCGATTCCGGCCCATCGGCCAGGCAGGGCAGGTGCTGGCGGTCACGGGGGTGATTCCCGGTTCCGGAGCCACCACGTTGGCTGCTGCATTAGCCGGTGAACTGGCTAGCACCTATGCGATCCGCACCCTACTCATCGAGGCCACCTTACGGATGGGGGTCCTCGCGCTGCACCTGAACGTACAGCCCAAGCTGTTTCTGACCGACCTATTGCTGGAATCGGACAAGTTGGACCTCGACTTGTTCCGCAAAGCCGTTACACCGGTGGCTCCGCGACTCGATCTCGTCGCGGCCCCTCCAGAACTCACCCGCACGATTCCTCATCCCGTTCAGGGCATGCTTCAGGTCATCAATCTGGCCCGTCAGGTGGCCCCAATGGTCGTGCTGGACCTGCCTTGCACTTTCGACGATTTGCAGTTTGAACTACTGTGGACAGCCGATCAGATCATCCTGGTGGGCGAGCAAAGTCTGCCAGCCATACGTACCCTGCGCATGATTCTGGATGCAGCGCAGCAAGCCAATGCCGTGAAACGGGTGCATGTGGTGCTCAACAAGTACGACCCGTCGATTGCCAACCTGACGGCGGCTCAGGTGCGGGAGACGCTGAACCAGCCGGAAATCCTGACCATTCCGAACGATTACTCCGACATTATGCAGGCCGTGAACGAGGGGTGTTTGTTGCGTAATTACGCGCCGTTGTCCCCGGTGCTGACGGGTATCCGCAAGCTGGCTCAGGCTGTTGTGGGTCCGCCGCGTCCCCAACCGGAGCACCGTCACACCTTCTTGAGCCGGCTCTACGAATTCTTCCACCCCACGGCCTCCGCAACTTGACCCTCCTTTTGCAATGGAACTCGATAAGTATCTCGGCAAGCTCTTCCAGCAACGCTCGATCGGGCGAACCCTCGAAACCCCATCCTGTCCGGATGGTTCGGAACCGGTCGCGGTGGTTCGGTCCCCGTTGGCGGCCGGACGCTCCGAGGCCCTGCAGCCGGAAGCGCCCCTTGCCCCACCCGATGACGAGGAGACGGCCCGGGTGCGGCAAGTCAAAAAGCAAATCCACACCGCGGTACTGCAGGCGTTGAAGCCGGAAGAGTTGAGCCGACTCGAGGATGACCGCCGCCGACCCGAACTCCGCACCGTGCTGGAGAAGTTGCTGGACACCGGCAACTATCCGCTGGACATCCAGCAGCGGCATCAAGTGATCGATGAACTGCTCGACGACATGCTGGGTTTCGGCCCGCTGGAACCGCTGCTGAAGGATCCCTGCGTCGGCGACATTCTGATTAACGGCACGTGGAGCATGTACGTCGAATATAGCGGCGTGCTGCGGGAGGTACCCAATCCGTTCGCCCATGTCGAGTATCTGACGGAGATCGCCCGTCGCATCGCCACCCGGGTGGGTCGTCAGGTGAACGAATCCACGCCGATGGTGGATGCTCGACTACCGGACGGCTCGCGGGTGCATGTGGTGCTCCCGCCGGTGGCCCTCAACGGCCCGTTGGTCAGCATTCGCCGCTTTGGTGCCAAACCGCTTCGTATCCCCGATTTACTCGTGCTGCAGTCGCTCAGCGCGGAGATGGCGGTGTTCCTGGAGGCCGCCGTCAGGGCGCGGCTGAACATCATCGTGTGCGGGGGAACCGGCAGCGGGAAAACCACTTTGCTCAATGCGTTGTCCGCTGTCATTCCGGCCCGTGAACGGATCGTGACCATCGAAGACGCCGCGGAACTGCAACTGCAACAGCGGCATGTGTGCCGGCTGGAAGCGCGCCCCCCGAATATCGATGGCAAAGGGGCCATCCCCATTCGCGAGTTGGTGCGCAACACCTTGCGGATGCGGCCCGACCGGATCATCGTCGGCGAGTGCCGGGGGGCCGAATCGCTGGATATGCTGCAGGCCATGAACACCGGCCACGACGGCAGCCTGACCACGCTGCACGCCAACAACCCCCGCGAAGCGCTGTTGCGGCTGGAGACCCTGGTCCTGCTCGCCGGCGTCGAACTCCCCTTGATGGCCATCCGCCAACAGATTGCCGCGGCGATTCATCTGATCATCCAGATCGAGCGCTTGTCGGGCGGGGCACGACGTGTCACCCGGGTCACCGAAATCGTCGGCATGGAGCGCGACATCATCACGACGCAGGATCTCTTCGTCTTTACCCAGACGGGTGTCGATTCCTCGGGCAAGGCGTTGGGCCGATTTGAAGCGACCGGTGTGGTCTCCCACTTTGAATCCCGCCTCCGCGCGGCGGGGGTTGCCTTGCCTCGCGATCTCTTTGCTCAGCGCGTGTTGCTGGAGATTTAACCCGCGGGGCAATTTCAGCCGATCGGGAGCCGATCGTGGTCCATCGACGGCCCCGGGTCCGCCTGCGGAACTACCCCGAGAAGGAGTCGAACCTTCACAACCGGGTTTCGTAGACCCAGCGCCGCAGGCCCTCGGTCGGGGTAAGGAGTTCGCCGTACAGGAGTCGAACCTGTTAACCGGGCTTCGGAAACCCAGCACCGTGGCCCTCGGACGGCGAATCAGGAAGGCCGGAATCGAACCGGCTTACACGAGTTCCCAAGACTCGCGGCCTGCCAATGGCCCACTTCCTGTACGGACGCATCGAATCAGTCCCGGTGGCTCGAGTCGAACCAGCTTCTCCGGGGTTTCCAGCGGCGATACTCAGCCGCGCAAGCTGCACTGGGGAGTGAGGGTACCTCGCCAGGGGATCGAACCCTGCATCAGCCGGTTAAAAGCCGGCGGCTTCACCCTTGAAGCATGCGAGGCCAGTCCGGAAGCGGCCCACCAGCGCAGCCGAAATTCCCCTGTTCCCCTTTCCCGAAGGTTCCGGGGGCTGGAATCGAACCAGCGGCATCCACCTTCAAAGGGTGGCATCAGTACCAGCACTGAATCCCCCGGCAAGCGGAGCAGCGGTGGTCGGAAGCGAAGGGACAATTTCTGCTGGAACCGAGCGGCGGCCGCTGGAGGTTGGCAGGTTGGTTGCCACAGCGGATCAGGGCACGTTGCTCCAGTTCAGCTTGCTATCCGGATAGACATCACCGGGCCGAAGTGGTTCGCTCGAAATTGGGATTGTTTCCATAGGGAACTGGCGGAAGTGGGTGGCGATTGGCTGGGTGGCGGCACGCCGGGTGGCCCGGGTGCGGGTCGAAATGGGCGAGGAATTTGCGCACGGCTGTCCAGTTAGGGTGCGGGGGGTCTGTATTGACCCCATTTTCCAAGCTTCTTACAGTGAACTTTTTGAATGGCCCGCGTTTGCGCGCCGTCGTCCGAAAGGGACGGGTTGCAGGAGGAAAGTAATGGCAACCGGACAAATCAAGGACACCATGCAGCCCGGCTTGCTCGAACGCCTTGGCGACAAATTTAACTCCTTTGTCGAGGGGTGCGTCAATGTCATCGCCCGCCTCATGGGTGGCTCGTCCAACGAACGCACCATCAAGGCGCTGGGATACTATCGGCCGAAGAACGCGGAAACGCATACCGTGCTGCCGGGGTCCGTGCTGGCCCGGGTGAATGATCTGGAAGCCCGGATGAAGACCCTCAGCGACGAGGAACTCAAAGCGTTGACGCCGCAATTCAAGCAACGGCTGGCCAAGGGGGAAACGCTCGATCAGCTTTTGCCGGAAGCCTTTGCGGCCTGTCGGGAAGCGGCCCGCCGCACCAAGAACATGCGGCACTACGACGTGCAGATTATTGGGGGAGCGATTCTGCACGGCTACGGGGAGAAAAACGGTGCCATTGCCGAAATGGTCACCGGCGAGGGCAAGACTCTTGTCGCCACGCTGCCGGCCTACCTCAATGCTTTGGAGGGCCAGGGGGTGCACGTCGTCACCGTCAACGACTACCTGGCTCGCCGCGACTGCGAGTGGATGCTGCCCATTTACAACGCCCTGGGCGTGACCGCCGCCTACATCCAGAGCGATAGTGACCCGGAACGCCGTCGCCATGCCTATGAATGCGACATCACCTACGGCACCAGTTCCGAGTTCGGCTTCGACTATCTGCGCGACAACATGAAGATCGCGCGGCACGACGACACGAACTACCACCCCTACTACCGCCAGGTGCAGCGCGGCCACCATTACGCCATCATCGACGAGGTGGATAACATCCTCATCGACGAGGCCCGCACGCCGCTCATCATCAGTGGTCCGGCCTTCTCCGATGCGCGCCGCTTCGCCGAGGCCGACAAGGTGGCCCGCGCCCTGACCGAGCTGGAACGCAAAGCCCGCCGCGACCTCATTGCCCAGGGCACCACCGTGAAAGCGACCGGCATCGAGGGTGATAACCTGCCGACCTTGGGTCCGATCGACCCCGCGAAGGTGGATCCGCAGAACCCGCCGCCCAAGGGGGTGTACTTCGAGATCAAGGAAAAGGAACGCACCTGTCACCTGACCGATATCGGCGTGCGCGAAGCCGAACGGCTGGCCGGAGTGGAAAGCTTCTACACCGCCGGCAACATGGAATGGCCACACCTGATCGATAACGCGCTCAAGGCCCACCACCTGTATCATCTGGACCGCGACTACATGATCGACCGCGATCAGCGGGAGAACAACGAACTGTCCATCATCATTATCGACACCCATACCGGCCGCGCCATGTACGGCCGGCAATGGTCGGATGGCCTGCATCAGGCCGTGGAAGCCAAGCACCAGAAAGATGGTGTGCAGATCAAGCAAGAAACGCAGACGATGGCGACCGTCACCCTGCAGAACTACTTCAAGCTCTACAAGAAGCTGGCGGGTATGACCGGTACGGCCAAGACCGAGGAAGCCGAATTCTGGAAGATCTACAAGCTGGACGTGATCGCTATTCCCACCAACAAGCCGCTCCGCCGCATCAACCATCGCGACCTGGTGTATCGCACCGAGAAGGAGAAGTGGGACGCCGTGGTCAACGAGATCGAGGAAATCCACCGTACCGGCCGCCCCATCCTGATCGGCACCAAGGATGTGGACAAATCCGAGAAGCTCTCCTCGATGCTGAAGCGGCGGGGCATCAAGCATGAATTGCTGAACGCCAAGCCGGAGAACGTCAGCCGCGAAGCGGAGATCGTCGCTCAGGCCGGTCGCATTGGGGCGGTCACCATCAGTACGAACATGGCCGGCCGCGGTACCGACATCATCCTGGGGGGCAATCCGGAAACCTTGGCCTGGGCCCGGCTCAAGCAACTCAAGGACGCCGACGGCCGCCCCCTGTACCCCACGCGCCTCGAAGTGCCCAATGATGTCTGGACCAAGACCGTGCAGGAGATTGAAGCCAAGGAAAAGATGAAGGAGGAAGGCCGCAAGGTCGCCGAAATGGGCGGCTTGCATATCCTCGGCACCGAGCGCCACGACAGCCGCCGCATCGACAATCAGCTCCGGGGTCGGGCCGGCCGCCAGGGCGATCCCGGCTCCTCCCGCTTCTACCTGTCGCTGCAGGACGAGCTCATGCGCCTGTTCGCCGGCGAGTGGGTGGCCAATGTGCTGACGCGACTGGGCATGAAGGAAGGCGAAGCCATCGAATCCAGCATGGTCACTCGCCGCATCGAAAAGGCTCAGAGAAAAGTCGAGGAATGGCACTTCGAGCAACGCAAGAACCTGCTCGAATACGACGAGGTGATGGATTACCAGCGCAAGCGCGTCTATGGTGCGCGCCAGGAAATTCTCGACGGGAAGAACCCCCGGGCCTTGATCCTCGACATGATCCACAAGCAGATCGAGCGGGCGATCACCAAGTTCCTCGACCCGGACTACGGCCCGGCGAGCTTCGCCGAGTATGCCTCCAACCGTCTGGGCATCGACTTTGAAGCGCGGGAATTCCGAGGCACGTTTGAAGATGCCAGCAAAGATGCTCTGGAAAAGGCCATGAGCACAGCGCCCACGATTATTCAGGAACTCATCGAGGAAAGTCTCAACCCTGATGAGGATGAAAAGGACTGGAAATGGAGTGAGCTGTGCCGGGCGCTCAAGGCCAAGTATGGGCTGACGATCACCGAGAAGGATCTCAAGAAGATTCCCCGCGAGCAACTCGTGGAACACCTCGTTGCCAAGGCCGAGGCGGCCATTAAAAAGGTGGAACTGACCGAGGGCCGCCGCTATCTGAGCAAGACCTACGGGGCCGAAGCCCTTGCCGACTGGCTGCGGCAGAAATTCGGCGTCAAACTACCGGTTGAGGAGATTGCCGATCGAGTCGGCCCGGAGTTGCACGCCTTTGTGTATCGCAAGGTGAAGGAAGCCTATCGCCAGAAAGACATCGAATTCCCGGTGCGCGTGGCGTTGCAGAATTTCCTGGCTGACAAGCCCAATGCCGCTGGGCATCGCTATGACCGCGACGGCTTGTTCCGGTGGGCGTCGCAGCGGCTGGGCATGGTGCTGGCCATCAAGGCCGGCGGAGTCGATGCCCTGGCCGATCCCGGCGGCTTCTTCGCGGCCACCTACAAGGCCATCGAGGCCGAGGGCTTGACCGAGGAATTCATTCGCACCGAATCCCGCTCCCGCTTGCGCGAGAAGCTACTGGAGATCGCCCCCAAGGCGGTGCCCAACGCCGATATCGACGAGATCGACGCCAAGATCACCGAGGTGTTCGCCGGGGCCAAGATGGCCGAGGCGGAGGACGCCGCTGAACTGGCCGAGTGGGCGCGCACCGAACTGGGGCTGACGCTGGACCCGGCCCGGTTGACCGGCCTGACCCCCGAGGCCGCCCGCCATAGCTTGCTCAACGCCTACGACCAGAAGTACCGCCCCGAGATGCACGATGTGGAACGCCGGCTGGTGCTGGACCAACTGGATAGTGCGTGGAAGTCGCACCTGCTGGTGATGGATAATCTCCGCAGCGGGGTGGGGTTACGCGGCTATGCTCAGGAAGACCCCAAGATCGTGTACAAGCGGGAGGGGATGAAAGAGTTCGAGACGATGTGGGAGGGCATCCGGGATCGGGTGACGGAGGCCGTTTTCCGCATGGAAGAAATGGGCGACGAGGAAGCCCAAGCGGCCCTGTGGGCCGGGGCACGCGAGTCGCAAGCGGCGGCCATCTCCGCCCTGCAGGCCAAACAAGCCCAGGAAGAGGCCGCGAGCATGCAGACCAACACCGGTAGCGAGAAGAAAAAACCCGAACCCATCCGTAACCTGGGCAGCAAGGTGGGCCGCAACGACCCCTGCCCCTGCGGCAGCGGCAAGAAGTACAAGAACTGCCACATGAAACTGGAAGCGGGGAAAAAATAACCCGCATCCGAGGCTCTTGGGAACGGATTCCCCATGCTTCTGCTCAACCTCGTCTACCTGTTCGCCCTGTTGCTCGTGTCGCCCTGGCTGGTTTGGCGAGCAGTGACGACGGGCCGCTACCGCCGCCACCTTGCCGCGAAACTCCTGGGACAGGTGCCCCGGCCGTTGCCGCGCGGCCGGCCAGTGGTCTGGTTCCATGCCGTTAGCGTTGGCGAGATTAACCTGCTGGGCACACTCGTGCCGGCCTTCCGCCAGCGGCATCCCGATTGGGTTGTCGTCGTCTCATCCACCACGGATACCGGGCTGGCCGAGGCCTGGCGGCGGTTCCCCGATCTGGCCGTGATCGCCTGGCCGTTTGATTTCTCCTGGGCCGTCACGGCTGCGCTCGACGCCGTGAACCCGACACTGGTGGTACTCGCCGAAAGCGAAGTGTGGCCGAACTTCCTGCACGTTGCCCGGCAACGGGCCATCCCGGTGGTGGTCGTGAACGCGCGGCTCAGCCCCCGGAGCTTCCGCCGGCTGCGCCGCTTGCCCGCCGGGATCCGCCGACTCCTCCTGACCAACGTGACCCGCTTCGCCGTGCAGGAAGCCGAATACGCCGATCGCCTCCGACAACTTGGGGTCCCGGAACCGAAGCTGGTGGTCACCGGGTCGATCAAGTTCGATGCGGCGTTGCGATCACGCCAGACTCCGGAAACAGCGGCCCTGGCCGCGCTGGTGGGGCATCCCGGCCGGTCGCTCGCCGAGGTTGCCCCGACGAAGCCCGGGGGGAACGCCGCGGTATGCTCACCCCGTGTTTGGCTGGCCGGTAGCACTCATTGGCCGGAAGAGGCCATCGTGCTGGGGATCTTTGCCCGCCTCCGGGAACGGTTCACGAACTTACGGCTGATTCTGGTGCCTCGGCATCCGGATCGCTTTGAGGAAGTCGCCCACTTGGTCGAGCAATCGGGTTTGTCCTTCGTTCGTCGCTCCCAGCTGAAGCAACCGCTTGTGGAGATGCCGGCCGTGGTGCTACTGGACACAGTGGGTGAACTGGGCGCAGCGTGGGGTTTGGCCGATATCGGGTTCACCGGCGGTAGCCTGGACGGCAAACGGGGTGGGCAAAGCATGATCGAACCGGCCGGCTACGGCGTACCGTGTGTGTTTGGTCCGCATGTGTGGAACTTCAAGGATGCGGCCCGGCGGCTCGTGGAGATCGGCGGGGCCATCCAGGTGGCGAACGCTACGGAACTGGAAAACGAGTTGGCCCAATTGCTGGCGGACGCCGCCTTACGGCAGCGCATGGGCAGTGCGGCTCAGGAACTCGTCCGCCGGCAACAGGGGGCGACGACCCGCACCCTGGATCTGATCGATGCCCTTCTGCCGTCGCCGGCGCTGACCCGGGCGGCCTGAATCGGGTAAGATGCCCCTATGTACCGCATCACCCAGGTTCTGTCGGTTGGTCCATTCGCCACGCTGGAGCGAGTCGGGCCGCTCCGTGCTGCCGGGGTGACGCATGTGCTGAACGTGGCCGATACGCCCAGCCTCATCACTGCGACCGAGCAGGGGTTCCGGGAAGTGGTCTGGTCGCCCCTGGAAAATGACTCCCGCATGCCCCTGCATCGAGTGATCCCTACGCTGGACACGTTGCACCGGCTGGCGACACAACCGCAAGCCCAGGTCTATGTTCATTGCCACGTGGGGCATTCGCGGTCGCCGACCGTGGTGTGGCTGTATCTGATCGCCCTGGGTATTCCGCCCGACGTGGCGCGCAACTGGATCGAGGAGCGATCGCCAGTTGCCGCCCCGGGCCATCGCCGGCTCGTGGATCACGAACATATTGGGCTGGCCCAACGCCACGGTTTGATGAACTACTTTCCCCACCCGCGGCCGGAACTGATCGTGCCCGCCGCGATCGAGGGTCAATTGCCCGCACGTTCCGGTTAACTGGTCATGGCCACTCCACTGGCGTTTCTCAATGGTCGGTTCCTCCCATTCCGCGAGGCCGCATTGCCCGTGCACGACGCCGGGTTCGTCTCCGGGGCGACTGTGGTCGATACCGCCCGAACCTTCCGCCGCTCGCTGTTTCGGTGGCCGGAGCATCTGGCTCGTTTCCGGGGCGATTGTCAGGTCTGTTATGTCCCGCTCGAAGCGAGTGACGAATATCTGACGGTGACGGCCGAAGAACTCATCACGCACAATGAGAAGTTGCTGCCGCCCGGGGGGGAACTCGTCCTGGTCACGTTTGCGACCCCCGGCCCGCTCGGGTATTACCTGGGGGAACCAACCCTCGGTCCGGCGACGCTGGGTATGGTGACCTACCCGCTACCGGTGGCCCGCTACCGACCGTACTTTACGGAAGGGATCACGTTGGTGGGCGTGGCCGGGCAAGTCACCCGGTCCAAATCGGTGTTGCCGGCGACCGTGAAGCATCGCAGCCGAATGCTCTGGCATGTCGTCGATCACACGGCCCGTGCGATTGCGAACACCGGCGCGACGCTGGGTATCCTGCTGGGGCCGGGCGAACGGCTGCTGGAAACGAGCGTGGCCAACTTCCTGGCCGTGATTGAGGGCGTGGTTATCACCCCCGAACGGAAGCAGATTCTGGACGGAATCAGCCTGCGGGTGACCCAGGAATTGTGTGAAAAGCTGGGGCTACCCTTCGTGGAGGCTCCCGTCTTGCCGGCCGACCTAAGGCGGGCCTCCGAAGCGCTACTCACCGGCACGGCCTTTGGACTGGCGGGGGTGCGGCAGGTGATCCACCCGTCACTCGACCAACCTCAACAATTTGAGTGGCCGGGGCCGGTCTTTCGCCAGCTCCTCGCCGCCTGGAATGAGTTGGTGGGGGTCAATCTCGAGGAGCAGTTCACGGCGGTCGAGTGAGGGTCGCCCCCATGGCCAGGTGGAAGGGCTGTCCGCGGCCGGGTGGGGGGGAACGGTGGACGGTTCACGGGGATTAATCTATTCTAGCCACTCTCACGGCTTGTTGGCCGTTGCACAACTGATTCCGTACCGGTTTCTGCCGCTGGGGGGGGCGAAGCTCTCGCCGCTTCAACTTGCCCCCAACTTGCGGCTCCGGATTGATTTACGTTGCTTAGGACTGCCAAATGCCACCCCGTCGTTCTCGTCGCCTCTCCCGGTTCCCCTGGCTGTTGATACTCATCTGCGCGCTACCCGTGGGGCTGCTCGGCGCGGCGGACGCCTCCGGTAGTTCTGGGTCGGCGGTGGCTCTGTTGGGAGCGGGGTGGGAACCGTTCGGTTTTATCACCTCCGGGGCTTACGGCTTCGGGGAGAAACTCGGTTTGTTGGCCTGCCTGGTAATCGCCATAGCCGGGTTGGGCTATGCAGCGTCGCTGATGAAGCAGGTGTACGCGGCCGATACCGGCACCCCGGCCATGCAGCGTGTGGCTCAGGCGGTTCGGGAAGGTGCCAACGCGTATCTCCGCCGGCAATTTACGGTGGTCGGCCTATTGATCGTGCTGCTCACCGGTGTCATTGTGGCGAGCAAATGGCCCTGGACGCTGGAACCGGGCCAGCACTCGGCCGCGGAACTGCAAACCATCGCCGTGGGGCGCGGGCTGGCCTTCTTCCTGGGCGCGTTGTTCTCCGCCGCGGTCGGCTTCACGGGAATGCGGCTGGCCACCGCCGGTAACCTGCGGGTGGCCGCGGCCGCAAAACGCAGCTTTGGCGAGGCGATGCGCCTGGCCTACCGGACCGGAACCATCACGGGCATGTTCACCTGCGGGCTGGGGCTTCTGGGCGGGGTGCTCATCCTGCTGGTGTTCGGTGAACTGGCCTATGAAATCTTGATTGGCTACGGCTTCGGCGGCTCCTTGTTGGCCCTCTTCATGCGGGTCGGCGGGGGCATCTACACCAAGGCGGCCGACGTGGGGGCCGATCTGGTCGGCAAGGTTGAGAAGAACATGGCCGAGGATGACCCCCGCAATGCCGCCACCATCGCTGATAACGTGGGCGACAACGTCGGCGATTGTGCCGGCATGGCCGCCGATGTGTTCGAAAGTTACTCGGTCACGATGGTCGCGGCTGTCATGCTGGGCTACGCGGCCTTTGGCTACAAGGGGATGATCTTCCCCCTGATGGTGCAGGCGATCGGCGTGATCAGCAGCATGATCAGCACAGCACTGGTGGGCCGCGGCATGACCACCGGCGACTCCACGACGGCCATGCACTCGATCAATCACGGTTTCTGGCGGAGTGCCGCCATTAGCACGGTGGGGTTCCTGGCCATCGGCGTCATCTACTTGCAATTCGATGCGGCTTACATCGTGGAACGTGGCATCGACAAGGGTATGTACCAGGAACTTTATGACACCCCGGCCCTGCGGACAGCCCTGAGCTTAAACGACCCCGGTACCAACGTCGCTCAGCAAGTTGCCCGGCTTCGCGAACTCCGCAATGGCCCGGAGCGCAACAGCGAAGTCACGCTGAAGCTGGAGGAAACGGTTGATGGCTGGCGCACCGCGGCTCTGACAGCCTGGCGGAAGCTAGACGACAACAAACAAGCCGAACTGGCGGCCACGGCTGTGACCGTCGTGAACCTGACACCCACGGAACGGGGCCGGTTGGGCGAGTATGGGCATACGCTGCTCGAAGAGACGAAATTCGATTTGACGCTGCTGCAATTGGCCCAGGCCCGGTACCACGTTCCGCTGGCAGTGGGTTTGAACTTCCGGGTGGTGCTCTGTTGCCTCATCGGCATCCTGCTGGCGGTGGCGCTGAACAAATGCACGGAGTACTGGACCAGTACCGAGTATAGCCCGGTGAAGGAGGTGGTCCGGTCCAGCCACACCGGGCACGCAACCAACATCATCTCGGGGCTGGCCCTGGGGTACGAAAGCTCCGTGTGGGCCGTCATCATCATCTCCGCCGCCATCTTTGGCTCCGTCTACGTGGTAGGTCACCCGGACCACTTACTGTTCATGGCGTTCGGCGTGGCCATGTGCGGCATCGGCATGCTGACGTTAACCGGCGATACAATCAGCATGGACGTGTTCGGCCCCATCGCGGACAATGCCAACGGAATCGGTGAGATGGCGTTCAACAAGGCCCTGGATGGTACCGAACTCCAGCCGGGCGACCCCGGATACATGACCACCGCGCAGAACACCGCCGCCCGCCAGATCCTCGCCGACCTCGATGCCGTAGGTAATACCACCAAGGCGATCACCAAGGGCATTGCCATTGGCTCGGCCGTCATTGCCGCTGTGTCACTCTTTGCCAGCTTCATTGCCGTGCTGGTCACCGGCAGTGAGGAGAAGATTGGGCAATTGCTGATCGGTGATTTTGTCGCCGGTGCCTCCCGCCTCACCGTCGCCGAGCCGCTGGTGTTCATCGGCATGCTGATCGGCGGAGCTGTCCCCTTGCTCTTCAGTGCGATGACCATTCGAGCCGTCGGGCGGGCGGCGTATCTGATCGTCTTCGAGTGCCGTCGGCAGTTCAACGACCCCGAGATCATGAGTGGCCAGAAATCTCCCGACTATGCCCGGGTTGTCGCCATCTGCACCGCGACCGCCCAGAAGGAACTCATCGGCCCCGGCCTGCTGGCCATTGGCACGCCTTTGGTCGTCGGGTTCCTGCTGGGGCCCTTTGCGCTGGGCGGCTTCCTGGCCGGGATGATCCTGGTTGGCCAGCTGCTTGCGGTGTTCATGTCCAATGCCGGGGGGGCCTGGGATAACGCCAAGAAGATGATTGAGGACGAGCCGCGCACCGAAAAGGGCGGCAAACACTCGGAGAAGCACAAAGCCAGCGTGACCGGCGACACAGTCGGCGATCCGCTCAAGGACACGGCTGGCCCGGCGATCAATCCGCTCATCAAGGTGATGAACATGGTCAGCCTGTTAGCGCTGCCCTTGGTCATCCTTTACAACCTGAAAGACGGAACCGGCACGTCGATGGCTGGCGGCCTCATAGCTGTCGTGGCGTTGCTCGCGGTTGCCTGGGCCTGGTGGCAGTCGAAGCAAGAATCGGCCGAAGTGAAGCAAATCGAAGACGAACTGGAAAAGGAAGCCGCTGCCGCCGCTCAGAGCCGCTAACCCCGATTGATGAGCCGACGGCTCTTACGCATCCCCCATCGGCTCAGCTGCACCTTGGCCGGAGCTGCCCTGGTGTGGTACTCTGTCTCCGCGTTGGTGTTCCTCGAACCCGCAGACCGACCATGGCCCTTTTTGCTGTCAGCCTGTATCACACGGTCACCGCGCCGGACGGTACCACCCGCCTGGTACTGCACGGGATGCCGGTGATGCTGCTCGTGTTGCTGTGCCTGGCGATTGCGTATCGGTACTACTCGGCGTTCCTGGCGGCGAAGGTGGCCGCGCTCGACGATTCCCGCCAGACTCCCGCTTACCGCTTCGACGATGGCCAGAATTACCATCCCACCAATCGGTGGGTGCTGTTCGGCCACCACTTCGCGGCGATTTCAGGGGCCGGGCCGCTCATCGGCCCGGTGTTAGCCATTCAGTACGGCTACATGCCGGGCCTCTTGTGGTTGGTGATCGGCGTGTGCCTGGCGGGTGCGGTGCAAGATATGCTGGTGTTGGCCGCCAGCGTCCGCCGGGATGGGAAGTCGTTGGCTGAAATCGCCCGGGCTGAGTTGGGCCGCCCGGCGGCGATCATCGCCTCGGCCGCCATCCTGTTTATCGTCATCATCGCACTGGCGGGCCTCGGCATCATCGTGGTCAAAGCCCTGGGCGGTGAGGAAGCCAAGCTGCCCGCAGGGATGACGATCACGGTTCCCAGTGGAGCCGAGCAGCCGCAACCGCAGCCCCAGCCCGGCGAGCGGGATCTGTACCGCTTCCCCGCGGAGTGTGAGGTGTGCTACACCCCGGGGGAAACTACCTCCCGGCGGCCGGAGCCATTTGCCGTCGCCGTACCGACCGGCCAGGCAATCTTCGCCACACCCCAGCATCGCACCGCGATTCTCCCCGCCGGCTGCACTCAGGTGGTGCCCGGCAGTTCGTGGGGCACGTTCACCATCGCCTGCACCATTCCGATTGCCTTGCTGGTCGGGCTGTGGATGTACCGCATCCGGCCTGGCCGCATTGTTGAGGCGTCGCTCATCGGCGGGTTCCTCACCCTGGCTGCCGTCGTCGCTGGCAACTGGATTCCCGGCTCGCCGTGGGAAAGCTTCTTCGCGCTGACCCGCGAGCAGACCATCCTTGCCCTGTGCATCTACGGCTTCATTGCGGCCGTGCTGCCGGTGTGGCTGTTGCTTGGGCCGCGCGATTACCTGTCCAGCTTCCTCAAGATCGGCACCGTGGGACTGCTCGTTGCCGGGGTGCTGGTGGCGAACCCGAGCTTACGGTCGCCACCCATCAACGAGGTGTTCCTCAACGGGGGGCCAACGTTCGCCGGCAACCTGTTCCCGTTCGTGTTTATCTGCATCATGTGCGGAGCGATCAGCGGGTTTCACTCGCTCGTCTCATCGGGCACCACGCCCAAGATGGTTGAAAAGGAAAGCCATATTCGCTCCATCGGTTACGGGGCGATGCTGATCGAAGGGCTGGTCGGCTGCGTGGCGTTGATCGCCGCGGCTAGTCTGCCCACCGACCTGTACAACGCAATGAATGTGCCCATCGACGCTGTGGCCCGCTGGCAGCCGCAACTGAACGAGGTGGAGGCGAAATACGGCATTCAGCCGCCTCCCGAGGCCAAGGATCCAGCGCATGCGGCCAACGTGGAGAGTGTGCAGCATCTGAACCTCGGGCAGGTCGAGGAACTGGTCGGCGGGGAGTCGTTGCGGGGCCGCACCGGGGGAGCGGTGACGCTGGCCGTGGGCATGGCATTCATCTTCCAGCAGGCCCTGGCCTTCACCGGCCTGGGTATCGACGTGCTCCTCAAGTACTGGTACCACTTCGCCATCATGTTCGAGGCGCTGTTCATTCTCACCACGATCGACGCCGGCACCCGCATCGCCCGCTTCCTGCTGCAAGAATCCGCGGGCCGGATCTACCAGCCCTTCGCCCGGCCGGACTGGCTACCCGGAGCGCTCTTAGCCAGTGCGCTGGTTACCACCGCTTACGGTTGGCTGATCTACACCGGCAGCATTGCCACCATTTGGCCGATGTTCGGTATCGCCAACCAACTGCTCGCCGTGCTGGCACTGGCGCTGGTGACCACCTGGCTGGTGAACAACGGCCGCGGTCGGTATGCCCCGCTGACTGTACTGCCGATGCTCTTCGTCACCAGCACGACGTTGACCGCCGGGACTAAGCTCCTCCTGTTCACCTTCAGCGGAATGATTGCCGATGGCCGAGCGCTGATCGAAGCGGGGCAGATCGCGACGGGGCAGAAACTCCTCCTCACCGGCTATTTGAACTCGGCGTTGACTCTGTTCGTCATCACCTGTGTTTGCACGGTGCTGGTGTGGGCAGTTGCCCGTTGGATCGCGGTTGGGCTGGTCAGCCGCGCGCAGTTGCCCGGCCCCAGTTGAAACGGACCGACTGCTGTACGTGGGGCCCGAGTGAGTTCTGGTCTTGACACGAACGGCTTGCCACGGCATAGCCCGCCCGCGCGAATATCCGTTCCGAGCGGGGGGCAAACCATGCGTCAACTGATGTTGACAGTAGGCGTGGTGTGCGTGGCAGCGGGGGCAGCCGGTTGGGTGGTTGCTCAGAACCCGACGATGCCGGGGCAATTCGTGGGCACGGGGTATACGCTCAGCCCAGTGGGGCAAGCTTCACCCAAGGTCGGCCAACCCATTGGTCAGCCGATTAACCTACCGGTCAGCAACCCGCTCATGCGACCCTACGACCCCAGCCGCCCGCTCGACGCCTTTAAAGGAACCAACATCGACCCCAAGCTGGTCATCGCCCCCACCATGGGTTCGGCCAATTCCAATCTGTTCACGCGCAGCCTGGATCAAGTCAAGGAAATCCTCGGGTTGTCCAAACCGGTGGCTCCGCAGGCGATGGTCACCCCGGGGATATTCCGGCGGAGCCGAGAACGCATTGAACAACGGATGTGGCGACGGGACTGATGCCCCCCGACCCCGAGCGATCAATCGATCACGGGGTTCTTGTCGGTGATCACGCTAACCGTTGTGGTCTCTTGCTTTAGCTTGGCGTCGATTTCCTGACCGGCTGCACTGACGGTCATCGTACCGCTCATGTCCATGGTCACCTTACTCTCGACCAGCCGGCCCAAGGTCATGTTGAAGCGGTGGGTGCCCTCGAACTTGTCCGCGGTCAACTCGGCCTTGGTAATTTTGAACGGCAAGCCGCCATTGCCTTCTCCTGGTGTGAAGCTCAACTCGCCCTTGACGCCGATGGTAGCCGTGTCGCCCTTGACGCTCTCGAGTTTCATGACCTCCTTGGTTTTCACGCTGCCCAGGGGGCCCATCGCCAGTTTCATCGTACGATCCCATTGATCCCCCACGGCAATTGGCTTGGGTGGCCCGATCACGAAGGTTTGGCCGAACATTTGCTGGATGGCGGTTTCTGGCATCATGGCCTTCATGAGTCCACCGAGTTCCTCGTTCCCCGCGCCCAGCGCCTCGAGGAATTTGTCGTACCCCTCCAGCTTGGTGACTTCCAGCTTGTCGTTGAGGGTGGCAGTGAAGCTCACATCCTTCAGATTGTTGACGGGGTTCACGCCTGGCAAACCTTGGGCATCGATTTCGTTTTTGAGATAGGTCATCTCGACGACCGTGCTGCCCCGTTTAACCGATTTCACCTTGAAGCGCAGAACGGTCATGATCGACATTTTCTGGTCAATGCTCTGACCCATCACTTCGATCGTCTGCTTCATCGAGACAGTGGTCTTGTTGTAGAACACGTCACCTTCGTTGAGTTTCCATTTGAGCGTATGGGTATCGGCGTGGGCAGCCAGCAATACCACCGTGATAAGCGGGACGGCAATCATGGCATCTCCATCGGATGGGAAAGGCGGTCCAGTCAACATTCCGAAGTTCATTCTAGCCGGCGTTCGAACGGTGGACAAGCTAGCAACTGGCTCCTTGCCCGGTTGCCGGTGTCGGACTACAACTCAGTGTCATCGAATGGGAGCTGCACATGAAGATAACCAAGGACACGATCGGTGTGGGATTTCTCGGAGCAGGCGACGTTTCCATCCTGCACGCCAAGGCAGTCGCGAAATGCCCGGGGGCCCGCCTGGCCGGGTTATGGAACCGCTCGCCCGATCGAGCCGGGCAACGTGCGGCTGAGTTCGGTTGCCGCACCTACTCGTCGCCGCACGAGCTGGTAGCCGATCCCGCGATCGACGCCGTGTTCGTCCTCACGAATCTGGAAAGTCACCTGGAGTACACGCAGTTGGCCCTCACGGCCGGCAAACATGTGCTCGTCGAGAAACCGGTCGGCGTGACCACGCACGAAATCGCCCAGATGAAGACACTGGCCGACAGCCGCGGTCTCATTTGTATGCCGGGGCACAACTACATCTATGAAGCGGGTATGATGCGGACCCGCGAGCTGGTCGATGCCGGCGATCTGGGCCGAATTACTTCCGCATATGTGATGTATAATATTCATCATCCTGAGGAAGTCGCGAAACGCTACCCCGGAGTCATTCGGCAGATACTCACGCACCATTCCTATATATTGCTTTATTTAGTTGGCCCGCCGGTTGAATTATGTGCCATGAAGGCCACACTGCATTATCAGGAATATACCGAGGAAGATATTGCGATGGTGCAGATGCGGTTGGCCAACGGGGCGCTGGCCCACTTCTGTGCGAGCTTTGCGGCCGACGACCACGCCGCTGACCCGTGGACCGTGATGGTCAAGGTCATTGGCACCGCCGGCAGTACCCGCTACAGCTATCGCGATCATGTTGAGATCAAGCCCGGCATCGTTCACAGCCAGACCTATACCGCTTATCAAGGGTCGATTACCAACGAAGTCCGTCACTTCCTTGTCGATTGCTTGCGGATGGGAGCGCGGCCCCTCTCCACGCTCGACGATGCCATCCTGGCGCAGAAGATGATTGAAGCCTGCGAGGAATCGATCCGCGGCTCGAAGATCGTCAAGCTGTGACAAACGGGCCTTGAAAGAGTCGATTTGGGTGCTGTCCGCGGGTTCTTGCTGGAGCTGGGAATGCATTATCGCCAATTGGGCAAAACGGGCCTGTCCGTCTCGGTTCTTGGCCAGGGCGGGGCCGCGTTCGGGCAGCAATATGGTGCGGTGACGGATGCGGAGGTGACCGAGTGTGTTCATGCCGCCATCGATGCGGGGGTGAACCTGTTCGATACGTCGGCATACTACGGAAAGGGCACAGCCGAGGAGTTTCTCGGCCGTGCCCTGGCCGGCGGCTGGCGGGACAAGGTTTTCATCTGCACGAAGGCCTGTCGGCTCGACAAAGCGGAATTCGACTTCACCCCGGCCGGCACGCGGAAATGTTTCGAGGCGTCCCTCAAACGCCTACGGACTGATTATGTGGACATTCTCCTGGCTCACGATATCGAGTTTGCCACGGATTATGAGTATGTATTCAACGAAACGTATGCGGTATTGCAACAACTTAAGAAGGAAGGTAAGACCCGATTTATTGGCATGTCCTGCTATCCACTGGGGTTGCTAAAGCAGGCTATCGAACGCTGCGAACTGGATGTCGTCATCAGTTATGCGCATTTCAACTTATATAACGCACGGCTACTGACAGAACTGCTGCCGACTGCCACAGCACGGGGCGTCGGCGTTATCAACGCCAGCCCGCTGGCCATGGGCTTGCTAACCAATCAGGGGCCGCAGCCGTGGTTCCCCGGACAACCCGAACTCGTGGCGGCTTGCCGCCAAGCCGCTGAGCTGTGCCGCAGCCGCGGTACGGACATCGCCTTTTTAGGCATGCAATATTGCTATGCCGAACAACGCATTCCGTGCACACTCACCGGGGCTGCGCGCAAAAACGAACTCGAGGCGAACCTCCGGGCCTTGACGACACCCATCGACGCCAATTTGCTGGCCGACGTGATGAAAGTGCTCGACCCAGTTCGCGACTGGACGTGGCCCAGCGGTAACTGGATCGAGTCGGGCCAGCGGCCGGCGTGAGTCGGCTGTTCCATTTGGGCCGGGAGCCGCCAACGCACACCGGCCGCTTCCCGTTTCATTTCACATCGCGCCACAGCCAGCGGAGGGAATCCGGCAGGATCACGCCGCCATGTTTGCCGTTATGGGCCCCGTCGCCATAGACGAATTTGTAGTCGTAGCCCATGAAGCGAAGGGCAGCAGCCATTTGCAGGTTGCCCAGCGGCCAACTGCCGTGTTCGTTATCCAGGTCGCCGCTGCCATCCTGCAAAAAGACCCGGATCGGCTTGCGTTGCGACTTGCGAATCACCCCAGGGTACACGTCGCCGCCGCGGATATTGGTAAAGCTACCAACGTGGGAAAGTACCTTGCTGAACAGGTCGGGCCGTTCCCAGGCTGCCGTGAACGCACAGATGCCGCCCGAACTGATGCCACCGATGGCCCGCCCGGCCGCGTCGTCCCGCAGTTTCACACTTTTGCCGACTTCAGGCAAAATCTCCTTTTCCAGGAACCGCGCATATTGATCCGAGAGCGTGTCGTACTCGAAGCTGCGATTCGACCGGGCCTTACCCGCCTTGTCAAGCTTGTCGGGAAACACGCCAGGGTTGACGAAAATGCCCACTGTCACGGGCATCTCTTTCTTGTGAATCAAATTGTCGAAGACGATCGGCACACGGAATTGGCCTTTTTCATTAACGTAGTTGCCGCCATCCTGAAACACCATGACACACGCTGGGGTTGTGCCATCGTACTGGGCTGGAACATACACCCAGCAATCCCGTGTCGTACCGGGGTAGACCTCGCTCTTGTCCCATTTGAACTGGGTAATTTTACCCTTGGGCACGCCCGGCTGAGGGTAGGAGTCCGGTCCCAGGACGTAATCATCGGCAGCCGGGGCCAGGTGGAGCACCCCCGCAAGCAGAACCATCGCGGTAAACCATCGCATGGCAACAATCTCCCCGAACAGCACAGCGGTGACGGACAAGCGGGGGACGCAGTTCCCCCAAGTATCTTCCAAGAAGGTATACAATCAGCTCATGGCCGAAACCCCCAAAAAGAAGAAACGGCCCTTCTGGCGCAAACGCGTGCGGCGATCGACCGCCGCTGGTGAACACAAACCCGTTCTGCTGACTGAGGTGTTGGCTGCTCTCAACCCGCAGCCCGGGCAAGTGATCGTCGATTGCACGCTGGGCTTTGGTGGCCATTCACTCGAACTGCTGAAGCGAATCGCCCCCGATGGGCTACTGATCGCTCTGGATCTCGACCCGGCCAATTTGGAGCCGGCCCGGATGAAACTCGAGCCGGTCGGCGGCCTGTTCAGTGTGCATCACACCAACTTCGCGGGGCTAGCCAACGTTCTCGCTGCCGAAAACGTTCCGCACATCGATGGCCTGCTCGCCGACCTCGGCATGTCGAGCATGCAGGTCGACGACCGTCAGCGGGGCTTCTCGTTCATGCGGGATGGCCCGCTGGATATGCGCATGGACCCCAGCCGCGGCCGGACCGCCGCCGAGTTGCTCAACACTCTGCCCCTGCACGAATTGGCCACCTGCTTCCGCGACCTGGGCGACGAGCCGCAAGCCGAAGTGATTGCCCAGGCTATTGTGGAGCAGCGGAGGCAGAAGCCACTGGAACGGACCACGGAATTGCGCCAACTGATCGAACGGGCGGCACCGGTGCAACCGCGGCGCGGACCAGGGGCCCCACCGGAGCGGAAACAAAAGCTCGCCCCAATTACCCGGGTCTTTCAGGCGGTGCGGATTCTGGTTAATCGTGAATTAGCGAACCTGACTCACCTGTTGCGGATAATGCCGACGTTGCTGAAGCCGGGTGGAGTGGCCGCAATCATTAGCTTTCACAGTGGTGAGGATCGCCTGGTCAAAACTGCATTCCGCGACGGACTCCGTGCTGGACTTTACGACGCCATCAGCGAGACACCGATTCGACCGGGCTTCGAGGAACGCACGGCCAACCCCCGCTCCCGCTCCGCCAAGCTGCGCTGGGCTCGCCGCACGATTGCTCGGCTGAGTGGTTTGCATCCATCGCTTGCTGAATTACCATGAATGCGGAGTATTCTCTCCCGCCCGTCTCGCGGACCACGGCATGGCTCGACTCAACCAGAAGACGTTGGTGATGCTGGGCCTGATCCTGTTCGCTGTCACAGGGGGAGTGGTCTATCTGGTGGTCGCAGCCAGCCCAGGGCCAAACTATCGGGCAGCCATCGCGGCACTCGAACGCCGAGATTTCGCTGCGGCAGCGGACTACCTGGACAAGCACCTCGCCGATCACCCCACCGATCGGGAAGCCCGTTTGCTCGCGGCCCGTACCGCGCGTCGACGAGGGGCGGACGACGAATTTCTCAACCATATCGAAGCCTACAAGCAAGCCGGTGGGTCGGAGACGGCCCGCGCCGCCGAGTACCGGTTGCTGCGGGTGCAGCACGGCGATCTCTCCGAGGCGGCCGTACTGCTGCAACAGTGCCAAGCGAATTCGGCGGCGGCAGACTCCGCGCTGGCCCTCGAAGCGGTCATCGAGGGGGCGCTCCTGGTTTTGCGGCCCCGGTCGGGGCAGTCGTGGACGCTGCCCGCCGGGGTCACCGATCCCGTGGTTGCCCTGGTTCGTCCGGCTGTTGAACTGTGGTTGCAATCCCGCAGTCACCCGGCGGATCGCTTGCAGGGATGGGTTTGGCGGGGGCGTGTGCGGGCGGCGGCTGCCGAGTACCCCGACGCCGTCGCCGATTTCCGGGCCGTGCTTGCCGAGGATCCGCAGCATTTCGAGGCCCGCTTCAATCTGGCCATCACCATCCTGCAGGAGAATCCCGTTGAGGCGGCCGAGCATTTGGCGCAACTCCGTGAAGCGCAACCCGACAACAGCGCCGTCCTCGCCGCCCTGGCCCATTGTTACCGGATCATTGGCCGGCACGATGACGCCCGTCGGGTGCTCAAGGACATGCTGGCCCGGCGGCCCAACGATCTGGCGGCACTCATTGAATTGGGCTTGCTCGAACTCGACGCCGACCGCCCCGTCGAGGCCGAAGGGTATCTCCGGCAATCGCTCGCCCAGGCTCCGAACGACGCTCAGGTGAACCTGGCCCTGAGCCGGTGCCTGAGCCTACTTGGTCAAGCCGAGCCAGCCAACCAGTTCCTGCGGCGCGCTGAGGAAATCCGTAGTCAGCGGAAGTTACCCAAACAGTAATTGTTCCCCCACTCTTGACCCTCGAGAACCGAATGATGCCGGGTAACGATTGGAGAGTAGTTCCGGGAATACTGCTGGCATTGGCAGTCGTGGGGATTCCGGTTGGTTGCAGTCGCAGCGAACCGTTGCCCTCACCGCCGCATGGCCTGTCCATTCCGCCGATACCCGAGGTGCCAACTGGTCCGAACTGGTTTCGTGACATGACCACCGGATCGGGATTGGAGTTCACTCACCGCAATTCCGAAGAGACGGGTCTTTTCACCATTCTTGAAACACTGGGCGGTGGAGTCGCCGTGCTCGATTACGATGGCGACGGCCGGCTCGATGTCTTCGTGACGGGCGGCGGCTACTTCGAGGGGGCCGACCCGTCCCGGATCAAAGGCTACCCGTGCCGATTGTACCGCAACCTGGGTAATTGGAAGTTTCAGGATGTTACTCGTGAGGTGGGGCTGGACCGTGACTGGTGGTACACCCACGGAGCGGCGGTGGCCGATTACGACCGCGACAGCTTCCCGGATTTGCTCGTCACCGGCTACGGGCAGATTGACCTGTTTCGCAACGTACCCAACGGAGCCGGGGGCCGCAAGTTCACCGACGTGACCGCAGCGGTGAAGCTCAAGGACGATCTGTGGAGCACCAGCGCCGGTTGGGGTGATCTGGACGGCGACGGCTTTCCCGAGTTGTACCTCTGCCACTATGTGGACTGGTCGTTCGCCAACAATCCCCGCTGTACGTTCGCCCGGGACTTCGCCACCCCAGAGGTGTGCCCACCGACCAAGTTTAACCCACAGTCCCACTCCCTGTTCGCCAACGACCGGGGCACGGCGTTCCGGGATATCTCGGCACAGCTTCGCCCGGCCACACCGGGCCCCGGGCTCGGGGTGCTTTTGGCCGATCTCAACGACGATGGCCGACCGGATGTCTACGCCGCCAACGACATGTGGAACAACTATCTGTTCCTGAATCGCGGCGGCGGTAAGCTCGATGAAGTCGGGTTACTGGCGGGAGTCGCGGCCAATGATCGGGGCACGGCCGATGGTAGCATGGGCGTCGATATCGGAGACTACACCGGCTCTGGCCGACCGGCGATCTGGGTCACCAACTTCCAGGGCCAGTGGCATGGATTGTACCTGAACAAAGGCAACGAGGTGTTCCACTACCAGTCGCAGGCGGCGGGTGTTGCGGCCTTGGGGCAGACGTTTGTCGGCTTTGGCACCGGCTTTCTGGACATCGATAACGACGGCTGGGAAGACCTGGTCATCGCCAATGGTCATGTGAACCGTAACGAGTACATGGGCAGCACGATCAAGCAACGACCCGTCCTGCTCCACAACGTTGAAAAGGATGGCCGTCGCTTCTTTCGTGACGTCAGTGTTCGCGGCGGCGCGTTCTTCCGAGTGCCGCAGCTGGGCCGAGGGCTGGCCATCGGCGATCTTGATAACGACGGCTGGCCGGATCTGGTCATCACGCATACCAACACCCCCGTGGCGCTGTTGCGGAACGTAGCCGGCGAGTCGGCCCCGCTACCGTGGATCGGGGTCCAACTGGTTGGCAAAGGTAACCGCGACGTGGTGGGTTCCACCGTGATCGTGCAGACTCCGACGCGCAAGCTGACGGGCTTCGTCAAAGGCGGTGGGAGCTACCTGTCCGCCCGTGATCCGCGTTTGCTGTTTGGGCTTGGCGAGAACAGCACGGTTCAGAGCGTGACGGTGAAGTGGTCGTGGGGACCAACCGAGATCTTTACCGGTTTCACCCCCGGAGCGTACTGGGAACTGCGCGAGGGCGACCCGGTACCCAAACGAATCACGGCACCCTGAGCGTGACCTCGGCAACCGCTCCGGATGCAACGTTGGTGGAAACGCACCGTTCCAGCGGTGGACCATAGCTTTGCCGCGTGATCGTGGTGCTGTCCGGGTCACGTTCCTGTCGCGTGGGTGTCCACCCCGGCAGCCACACGATCACATCCACCGGCCCAACCGGGACCTGGTCGAAGGCGAAGTGACCGTTGGCGTCCGTTAGCGTGTAATATGGGTGATCGGTCACCAGCAGATCGGCACTGGCCCAGTACAGGCCCGTACCGCTGGACAGTTCGACGCGGCCCAGATTAGACAGCGTACGGACGATGGGGCTGTTCGGTTCCGGCAGCGTCAGGCTGAAAAAGGCAGCACCCCGTCCGCGCAGGACATGATAAACCGGCTCAGCCGACGACACGCTGATGACATCGCCGCGGCGGACGAATCCCACGCGGCTCCGGCGATCGCCTTGTACGACCGTGATGCGGCCGTCGGCCATCTCGACCCGCACCGGCGGCAAGTTCCAGGGCCGCCCGCGGGCCGCATCGAGCTGACGCAGGAACACGACGGCGTCGGCCAGCGCCTTGGTGGTGGCATCGATGTGAGGGCGGTTGGGGTTCTCCGCCATTCGAAAGGCGAAACCGAGTCCGTCGTCGCGCGGCACGCCGTACAGGAACCCGGGGGTCTCGGGAATGGCCGCGGTCCACACCACCTTACCCTGAAGCCGGCCAACCTGCGTGGCATTGAAGGCGGTGCCGGGGATAGCTGGGGCGGGCGGGACCAACCTCTCGTCACTGGTTGGCGATTCGGAGCTGCAGCCGCTGGCCAACAGTACGAACAGTGGCCACAATCGTCGGGTGTTGGTCCGATTGGTCGGTCGATTCATTCCGGAGTCCCTTCCGATGTCCCTTGCTGCCTCGCCGGGCTATGTGATTCGCAAGCTCGCAGACGCACCGAGTGTGCCGTGCCCCTGTGGTGTTAGCACCCGCCCACTCACCGCCGCTGATGGCGCGCCGTGTTCTCTGCACGTTACGGCGATTCACGATTCGGTTCGCCACTACCATCGGCAAACCACGGAGGTGTACTACATTCTGGAAGGAACGGGCAAGATCGAGTTGAACGGCACCTGGCATGACCTGGAGCCGGGCACCTCGATCTGGATTGAACCCGGTACCCGGCACCGCGTGGTCAGCGAGACCGGGTTGAAGACCATCGTGTTCGGCGTGCCGGCCTTCGACCCAGCCGATGAGTGGTTCGATTGACGGGTGTCAGTTCTCGTCGAAGAGTTTCCCCAGGTCCAGCTTGTGGGGGGTGGCCCGGGTCGCGTTTCCTTGGCTATAAGCCAGGTGCAGCACTCGTGTAGCGGGTTCGAAGACCATACACTGCAGCGTGTTCTGACCTTGGTTGACCTCGTCGAGCCGGGCGAACACATCCTTGATGCCGAGCTTAGGCCCGTTCTTGGCTTGCAACGGGGCCAACTTGGCGTATCGCCAGCACTTGTCCTCCACACAGAGCTTTTCCGTGCGAAAATGATTGGTGCAACAACACACGCCGTTTTCCGCGGTGCGCACTTCCAGATTGGTCGGCGTGATCTCGAAAACCGCCCCGCCGTTTGGATCGCACAGGGTCAGGCAACACGTGGTGGTTCGGGGGATCTGCCGAAGCAATTTCTCGGCCTCAGCCACGCTGCCGCATTCCTCCAGCACCCGACGGAACGCCAGCAACAGCGGTGTTCCCTTCCAATTGAACGCGGCCTTGTCCTTGCTCTTCTTGATGCTGATCTCATTGATGGTAATGGCCAGGCCGGCGTCGTTCATGCCGCTGATCACGCCGCTGATGGGTGAAATGGTGACCGCCGCGAACGCCCGCTTGCCCTCGCCTTTGTAGACGACGACCAGTGTGTGGTCGGTGATGCCCTTGGTGGGGAGCCAGTCGAAGTTGCGGCCAAACAAGGGAGCGCCGGTTGCGCTACGCTCCTTCTCGACCACCACGGTGGAACAGCCCAGCCCACTCGAAAGATCAGCCACGGTATTGGCGAATAGCAACAATGAGAGTTCGCGGTCGGATTCCTTGGCAGCCGCTTCGATTTCCGTCAGCAGGTGCGGTGGAAAGTTGGGCTTCAGCGTTTGGGCCATGGCCGCGATGAGGGGGTAACGCTTTTCCTGGCCGGCATCCTTCAAAAACCGATCGTGCAGGCCAGCCAGATCCGGGGCATTAAACACTGCCAGCTTGCCGAACTGCTTTCCCATCTCGGCCGGCTTGCCCCGCACGATCAGCACCGGGACTCCGTTGAGATAGCGGAGTTCCCCTTTGCCGTGCTTGGCTTCGGGGAAGGGTTTGGGGTCGGCTCCACGAGCAAGCGGGGCCAGCAGAGCCACGGCCAGAAGCACGAGGAATCGTGGCATGAGGAAGTTCCTGGTTAGTAATACGGAAGGATTGCGTGTCCGCAAGCATACCTTAACTGGCTCGGTTTTCCAACCGAATGCTGACGGTGAGCCGAATCCGATCTGATAGCCTGAATTCGCCAATTCCGCACTGGGGGGGACTAGATCACCAGCACCTCGACGGGGATGAGATGGTTGATCATGTAGGTGCGACGGTCCGGGTCACGCTGATCCGGCTGGGTGTTCCCGCGCGTGTCGGTGCAGCGGCTCACCACGGGTACGCTGCGACCTTTCCAGCTGGCCGGAATGGTCCATTTGGCCTCCCACGGCACCCAGCGGAAGGGCACGGGTTTGCCCGGTAGGAGGGCCTGGGCCCAGGTTTTGCCGCCATCCACCGAAAGCTCGACCTTGGCCACCGCCAGCTCGCCGGCCCAAGCATACCCGTGAACGGTAACGGTTGTTCCCGCTCGGACCATCGCCCCATCGGTCAGGTTGGTGAGAACTGATTTGGGCTGCATGGCCGTAATGGGGACTAACTCCGGAAGGTCGCCCCGCCGTTGCCAGATTGCGTAATCGACGGTTTGCCAGTAGCCTTCGTAGGGTTTGTCGATGAGGACCAGTTTTGTCAGCCACTTCACTGAGGCCATGCCGTACCAGCCGCCGACAATGGCCCGCAGGGGGGCTCCATGGCGGGCGGGCAGTGGCTCCCCGCCCATTCCCCAGACCAGTAGCGTTTCGTCCTGGCGGGCCTTGGTCAAGGGGATGCCGCGGTCAAAGTGAATTGGGCCCGGGCTAGGCGGATCGGACGTGACGGGACCTCGATCAGCGCCAACCAGCACTACGTCCGTGGCACCCGGCTTCACCTTGGCCCGGTCGAGAACCGCTCCCAAAGGGACTCCGGTCCACCGGGCCGTGCCAACACCGCCCGTGCCCCATTGCAAGCCCCGCACCGGCGGCGTCAGAAAGACCCGGCCGTTGCCCGCGCATTCCAGCGTCAATTCCCGCTCCACCTGACCGAGTTGCTGCAAGTCGGCCAGCGTCAACTCCAACGGTTGCTCGACCAGTCCTTCCACCCGCAAGCGATACGTTGCCGGATTGAGATTCGGAAGAGCGAAATGGTTGCGCACATAGAGCGGCAGGGGGCCGCGAGTCCCGCCTACCAACGGTGTTTCCCAGTTCATGGGCTGGGCCATGCGAACGATCATGCCGTTGAACGGTACGGGGTTCAGTTCCGCCGGCGGAGCTTGGGTCGCCGAGGCGGTCGACTCGAGCAAGGGCACGGCAGCCAGCGGGGCGGCCTGAAGCAACTCGCGGCGGGACAGCGGCATGGGGAAACTCCTGGCCAGTAGTCGGCAGGAACCGACTAACCGAACTATTCGGGGGGTCTTACCAAACTCGCCGGCTGGTGGGAATAGCCGGTCGCTGCAGGGCACGGACTGGCTGGTGCCGGTTTCGGTCAGAAGCCCAGCCCTTTGGTCGTGGTCTTGATGCGCGTCAATTTATCATTCGTGGTCATGTAGAGCACGGTGCCGTCGTCGCCCCAACCACAATTGGCGGTTTTGTCGTTGGTGACGATCTTGCCCAGAAGCTTGAAGTCCGGCGAAAAGACGTACACGCCGTTGACCGCTGTGGCGAAGATGTTGCCCTTCTGATCCACCTTCAAGCCGTCGGGTAGGCCCTTGTTGGGGTTGGCTTTCACGTCGGCGGTGGCATCGAAGATTAGCTTGCCCGGTCCCGAGATCGTGCCGTCGGCCCCCAGCGGAAAAGCCATCCAGATGGCCTTGTCGGGGTCGGAATTGGCGACGTAGAGCGTCTTTTCATCCGGCGAAAGAGCAATGCCATTGGGCCGCGTCATTTCCTTGGTCAACAACGTGAGTTCACCCTTGGGGCTGAGCCGATACACGCCCTGGAAATCCAGCTCCTTGTTGGGGTCTTTCATCTGCTCCGGCAGACCGTAGGGCGGGTCGGTGAAGTACAGATCGCCGTTCTTGGCAAAGACCAGGTCGTTCGGGCTATTCAAGCGCTTGCCCATGTATTTGTCCACCAGGGTCTCGAACGATTTGCCATCGGCGCCCAAACGCGCAACCCGGCGGTCGCCGTGCTGGCAGAGAATTAACCGACCCGCCGAATCGAAGGCCAACCCATTGGCTCCCGGCTCATAGCCGGTGAATGCCGCCTGACCCGTGTAGCCGCTGGGCTTGAGAAATTCGACGAGCCCATCCTTTTGCGACCACTTCATGATACGGTTGTTGGGAATGTCGGTGAACAGTAGCGCGTTGGCCTTTTTGTCCCAGACCGGCCCTTCCGCCCATTTCAGCCCCCCGGCCAGTACCTCGATTTTGGCATCCTTGGGAATTAGCTCATCGAATTTGGGATCCTTGCGTTCGATGGTGCCCAATGTCATGGGCAGCTTGGGATCCTGAGCGGAAGCCAAGAGGGGCAGGAACCCCACGGCAGCGAGTGCAGCGAGATGAGGAAGTAAACGACACATGGGAGGGTCTCCGGTTGGCAGTGACACAGGATTGTATGGGTTTGTTTTATCGGGTGGGGCCGGCATTCGGGCTGGCTTCTCACCCCGGCAGTTCATTCCGGCATCCTGGTGTGATCTCGGGGGTTAGCGAGCGGTGCGGATTCTGTCCCACTTCGCAGACATCGTAGTCGTCCGTCGCCGTAGAACAAGCGGGAACATGGGGCGAGGCTGCTCACCTTGATATCATGGCAGTGCCGAAGCGCGGTTCAACGGGAACCGCTCCACGGCCTGCCTAAGTCATGAACTGCGGGGTTCAGACCAAGAACTTCGCTGGAGACAGTGCAATGCCGACCAGGATTGACATGGCCCGGTTCGCCAAGTTCTGCAAGGACATGGGGTTCATCTACCAGTCCTCGGAGATCTACGGTGGGATCAACGGGTTCTGGGATTACGGCCCCTTGGGGGTGGAACTCAAGCGGAACATCAAGGAGGCGTGGTGGCACGATATGGTTCGTAACCCCCCGCTGGGGCCGAACGGCCAGGAGATCCACATGGTCGGGCTGGACTGCTCGATCATTATGAACCCCAAGGTCTGGGTCGCCAGTGGGCACGTGGGTGGCTTCTCGGACCCGATGGTGGACTGCAAGACGTGCAAGGGCCGCTTCCGGGCCGACCAGATTGCCGCGGCGCAGTGCCCACTCAAGCCGAGCAAGGCACCGGGTCAGTTCGAGGAGTGCCAGCTCACCGAGCCCCGCGCGTTCAACCTGATGTTCCAGACCTACGTCGGGGCGGTGCAGAGCGAGGACAATATCGCCTACTTGCGGCCCGAAACGGCGCAGGGCATCTTCGCCAACTACCGCAACGTGCTCGATTCGTCGCGCCTGAAGCTGCCCTTCGGGATTGCCCAGGTCGGCAAGGCATTCCGTAACGAAATCAACCCGCGGAACTTCACGTTCCGCAGCCGCGAGTTCGAGCAGATGGAAATCGAGTTCTTCTGCCACCCCGCCGAGTCAATGATGTGGTACCAGTACTGGCGCGATGTCCGGAAGAAGTGGTACAGTTCGCTGGGAATCCAGAGTGACAACTTGCGGCCCCGCGAGCAGGGCAAGGACGAACTGGCGCATTACTCGATCGGTACCACCGACATCGAGTACATGTTCCCGTTTTCCGACGAGCCGCAAGAGCTCGAAGGGGTGGCCCACCGGGGCGACTTCGACCTGAAAGCCCATGCCCGGCACAGTGGAATGAACGAGAAGTTCATGTACTTTGACGAGGAACGGTGGAACGCGGATGCGGGCACTCGCGCGACCAACTCGTTCAAGGAATGGCTCAAGACCAACCCGCCGACGGCCGAGGTGGAGAAATACCAGTTCTTCCCTCACGTTATCGAGCCGTCTGCCGGCGCCGACCGCTTCACCCTGGCGGTACTGTGTGAGGCGTACACCGTGGAAGAAGTACCGGATGCCAAGGGCAAGCCCGAGGAACGGGTCGTGATGAAGTTCCACCCGCGGCTGGCCCCGATCAAGGCGGCCGTTTTCCCCCTGGTCAACAAGGACGGTATGCCGGAGAAGGCACTGGAGCTGTACCGCCAACTGAAGCCGCACTTCAACGTCTTCTTCGACGACAAAGGAGCGATCGGCCGGCGCTACCGGCGACAGGACGAGGCCGGCACGCCATTTTGCATCACGATCGATGGCGATACCCTGAAGGACGGTACGGTCACGATTCGCGACCGCGACACGCTGAAGCAGGAGCGGGTGCCAATGACCGAGGTGCAAGCCGTGATTGCGAAAGCCCTGACACCGGGTTGCTGAATACCAACTGGCCGCCGGGGATGGTGCTTCGCTGATCAAAGCACCATCACAACAACCAGACCGATCAGGATGAGCGCGACCCCGATGCCCAGCACCCACGCAGCAATGGGCTTGCGGGGCCGGCGAGCCAGTTCACGGGCATGAGCCTCGGCATCGTGCTTGTGCTTTTTGCGAGCCAGCTCGTGCTGTTGCTTTTTCGCGCTGCGGTTCACAATGGCGCCTCCAGTGCCAAGGACGACGGGTCCTATGACCGGGTGATGGGTCAAGTGTAACCCGTCGCCCGGCCGACTGTCGAGAGGGTGCCCGCAGTTCGTCTGGGCGCATAACCCTAGAGGTCTCCCCCGCTGCCTCGCTTCGACCACCAGGGCAAGAATAGCCCGCCGTCCACATGCAGGATGGTGCCCGTGATGTAGTCGCTGGCCGGTTCCGCCAGAAACAGAATCGCTCGGGCAATCTCGTCGGGGGTGGCAAGTCGGCCCCAGGGCAAGCCGGCCGCGGCTTTCTGCAAAGCTTCCTCGCTGAAGAATTTGCGTTCCCCCGGTGTATCGGTCCAACCTGGGTAGACGCAGTTGACGCGGATGCGATGGGGCAACAATTCCGTGGCCGCGGTTTGCATCATGGAGTCGAGAGCGGCCTTGGCCATGTTGTAGGCCATGCAATTGGGGAACGCGATCTGGGCATGCGGGCTGCTGACAATAACGACGCTGCCGCCCTGCTTTTGTTCGATGAGGCGGGCACAAGTCGCTCGCAGAGCGTAGAACGCTCCCCACAGGCTCACGTCAAGGGTCTTGCGAAATCCGGCCATGTCGGCAGTGACGAACGGCTCCCGTTCACTGAACACCGCCGAGGACACGAGCACATCGAGGCGACCCAATTGGACGACGGTATCGCTCACCATGTGTTCGACGGCAGCTTGATTCGTGATGTCCACGGGGTAAAGCAGGGCCCGACGGCCCAGTTGGCGAATTTGCTCGGCAGCGGTTTCAGCCCCTTCGGGCAAGGTGAGATAATTCAAGGCGACATCGGCACCCGCCCGGGCCAGCGCCAAAGCCGTAGCACGGCCAATCCCCGACGAAGCCCCGGTCACTAGCGCGACCTTCCCAGTCAACGAACCCGCCATCGTTGCGTCTCCCAGAAACGAACAAGCCCACCCGTTGCTATGGGTGGGCTTGCCGACATCGTCAATATTCCCGGCTCAGCGGCCGCGCCGATTGTTCTCCTGACCCGACTTGCGTGGCTTTTCCAGGCCCGCTTTCTCCAACAGCGATTGGCCGAAGACATCCTCTTCCTCGGAGAAAATATCGTCGAAGGTACTGCCGACCGGCAACTTGTAATGAATGGTGTAGCGATGGTTGGCCACACTGATCTCGTCGCCGGGCCGCAACGCACGGCGGGTGGTGCGCGACCCGTTGACCTTCACCCCATTGGTGCTGCCCAGGTCACGGATGTGCCAGATCCCGTTGCGGAGCGACAGCTCACAGTGCGAGCCAGAGATGTTCTGAAAATTCAGCTGGATGTCACACGATGGTCGCCGACCAATCGTCATGACATCTGAAATCAAGGGAATCGCATCCCCTCCGCCGACGGGTACCAACTCACCCAACGGACCTTCGCTCATGATTTGTGTCCTCACCACCTTGTCCGGGCCATAATGGATAGAGATATGGATCGACTGCCCGGCCTATTCCATGGTACCGCGAGATTCCGGTTGTTCCAGTTGGACCAATACGAATTCGCGATTTGCTGTTTGCCAAGAGTTAAAACATCCGGTCTGGCAGAAAGGAAATGAAAAAACCGAGTCGCGTTACCCCCCCCGCACGGCACGGGAAACACGACTCGGCAGCAATCACTGGAGATCCGGTCAGGGTCGCGGGAATGGACCCCCGGGCATTGGGCCGAAATGTCCATAATTCGGCGCCGGGAAGTAGGGATTGACCGGGAAGTTGCCTGGGGTGGGGGGGCCGTAAAACGCGCCGGTCACCGGGGCGGGGGTGAGGAAATGTGCGTCGTAGGGCCAGTAAAGATACCACGGGGCGGCCTGGAAGGCCGGCAGCGGTGTCTTATTACCAAACAAACAGGCCGCGAGGGTGTAATTCTTCGGATAACCCGCCTGATTGCAGAACGGGCCATTGCACCCCGGGCCGGCAGCGCGGGCCTGATCGGCTCCAGCGGCCAATCCAGCCATTACGGCCACCATCACCACCAGTGAGCGTATCATCGTCATCTCGGCGGTCTCCTCTCCTTGAGTATCTCGATGCTCTTCCTGCAAGCACCGAGCAATCTAACAGCTGCGGCACACAATGTACCGCAATCAAAGACGTCAAATTACTTCACCAGGCCACCCGTGGGGGTTACGACGGTGGGTTCGAGTGTCGGCAAACCGGTGTAGAACACAGCTGAAGCCGTGGCTGTTCCGCTACCGGCGTAGCGGGTCAGCGGATCGGTGAGTTCCGGGTCGATGGCAGCAGCTTTGCACGAGGCGCAGCCGTTCGCAGTCGGCGTTTGCGAAGAGCAGGAGTGGCACGGGCCTTTGAAGCCGTTGAGGCAATCTTTCAGCCCCAAGCCGTGGCCGCAGCCCCAGCAACCGTGACCGCGGAACCAACCACCCTCCCGCCACGACGCATGCCAACCCTGGAACAGTCCGCAGCCCGAACCGAAACTCTTGAGTCGCGAGGCGTGGCCCCCGCCGTCCGACCCACCGGCGGGATCGCCCCAATACCACGGGTTGTACTGCAAGTAAGCATTCCACGGACCGTATGGCTCAAACGGAGGGTAACCGTAATACGGGCCGTAATTGAACAAGGGACCATGCTGGTGCAAACCGGGGAAGAAGCTCAGGCAAAAGCCACAACCCCCATAGCCAAATGAACATTGTTTGGGTGGGTTAGCGGCCGCGAAATTGGCCCAAGTTAAGGCAAGCGGAATGGCGAGAGCAATCACAAACGAGGTGCGTTTCATCGGCGCGGGTCCATGCGAGTGACGCCGGGAACCGGGTCGAGGTCCATCCTCGTCCGTGACCCGGGCATGTCAACCATTCCCCGCGATTGCTTCCAATGCCAGTAAAAAACAGCGAAGCTGGGCCACTTGCTGCTACCGACCCCGGGCACAATACCGGTAGCCGGTGAGACGCGAACAACTGGTACAATACGGCCATCCAAAGTACTTTCAGGAACCCGGAGACACCGGTCGGGCGCACCGTTCGCGCAAGTCGGCCAATTCTTCGAAGCTGATGCCATGCGAACCAATGCGACGTTCGTTCGGGTGGGCACCGTGGCAGTCGCTACCGCCGGTCACCGCCAGATCCAGTCGCCGCGCCAATGCCCGCAGCCGCTGGGCGGGTGAAGTCCGCTTCCACGGATAATCGACTTCCACCGCGCCCAGCCCGTAGCGACTCAGCGTGGTGAACTCGGCCTCGCCCAGCGCCTCCGGAGGATGCGCCAGACTCGCGACGCCGCCGACGGCTTGCACCACGGCGATCGCCTCCTGAATCGGAAACCGCGCCTTGGAAAGCACCCGGCGGGTCAGCGGTGCCACAAACCGGCGAAAGGCTTCGCCACGGCTGGCAGCAAGCCGATTCGCCACCAACAACTCCGCCACATGTCGCCGGCCCAGGCTCACCGTTGCCTCGGCGACGCAGTTCACCCGGTCCGCCGGGAGCCGAATTCCCATGTCGGCGAGCCGAGCAATAAACTCGTGAAACCGCTCCCGCCGTTGCTGACACAGCCGCGCCAACAGCGCATTGAACCCGCTGTGGTCGGTCGGCACGAAGTAGCCCAGCAGGTGCAGTTCCCACTCGGCGAATTGCGTCGTGATCTCGACGGCGGCGATGACCTCCAGCCCAGTGGGGGCCGTTGCGCGGGCCTCACCGACACCGGCTAACGTATCGTGATCGGTAATGGCTACGGCGCCCAACCCGGCTTGCCGCGCCAGGGCAACCACTTGCGACGGGGTGAATGCACCATCACTGGCTGTGGTGTGCACATGTAAGTCGGCTCGCGGGGCTTGGGTCAATTGGGCCAGGCGGTGGCCCACGGTGGTGAAGGGTGAACGACGGGGCATACTGAGAGCTTAGCAAAACCAACCGGCACCGCTTGAGTCGCGTGCCGATCGTTGGGGAACAGCCCCGCAACCGGAAGGACCGATCAATTGAAGTCCTCACCGGTGGGCGTGTCGTCGCTGCGCGGTTTCTTCAACCCCTTGACGCGATCGTTGAGCCGCTGCTGTCGATACACCGCCAGATCCCGCTGCAACCGGGTGTCGTAGTCGGCTTTCATTTCCTTGTACCGTGCCATCCAATAGGACCGAGTGGCCCAGAAGTCGATCACCGCGACGCCGACGACTAACCCCAGCAGCACGATCACGAGGATCCAATAAATCCCGACAAACCGGGTAAACTGTTTATCGGCTTCAGCTTGCACCGGGTCCGTCGCCTGGACACCCTCGCCTCGGTTCCGCTCGGGAATGGCGTCCATCCGGGCGTCCATTCCGGAGAGGTAATAACCGGCGATCAGCCCGCCGATGGCCAACAGCAGCCCGGAGGCCAGGAGCCGTCGGCGAACCTGACCGCGGAAGTACTGCTGGTCGGCTGCGGGCAGGTACGGCTCCTCCCCCACGCGGCGAAGTGTGCGGAACTGACGCACCCCGGCCCCGATGCCGAAGATCACCAGCACCCCGGCCAACAGCATCCCCAAGACCACGGGAAACTCCAATCGCGCGATGACCGCGGGTTTACTTCAGTGGTATACAGATCAGTTCTTTCTCGTCCCGCAAATACACATTGCCATCAACCACGGCGGGGTGGGCCCAGGTTTGGCCGCAGACCCGGGACCGGGCCAGTTCCTTGTACGAGCTGGGATCGGGCTCGAAGAGCGTTAACACGCCGTTGTCGTCCAGCATGAGCAGGCGAGGCGACTTCTCCAATCCACAGCGAACAATAGCAGCATGGTACCGCCCCACGTTGGCTTTCTCCCACGCGACTTTGCCGGTTTTCAACTCGACACACCGCAACGTAATGCTCGGATTCGTGAGCGTTGCCGCTCCGGTGACCATGTACAGATGATCGCCCACAACGACGGGTGTCGAGAAGTAACACGTCAATTTCTTGTTCTCCCAGACTTTCTCCGGGGTGAACTTGCCGTCCTTCTTACTTACCTTCAGACAGACGGTGCCGGCGGTCACGGAACTGCCGATCACCAGATCGCCAACCACCACGGGCGTGGTGGAGGATTCATTGAGCTTGTCCTTGAACGGAAAGGACCAAAGTGATTCGCCGCTCAGGCTCAACCCGAGCAGGTTCGCCCCGGTGAGTGTAATCAGTTGCTGGTTGACGACCACCGGGGAGGCGTAGCTGGCAGGGTCGTCGGTGGCCTGCCAGACCGGCTTGCCGGTTCGAGCATCGAAGACCACGATGCCGGCCCCCTTGCCGCCGACCATCACCCCGACCTGATTCTCGTTCACCATTACTGGTGAAGTGGAAATACCAAAGAACAAGTTGGGGGCCCGAAATTCCTTGAGTGTATCGACCTTCCAGTCGAGCATGCCGGTCTTCGCGTCCCAACAGGCCAGGATGCCGGTACCACCCAGGGTGAACACCTTGCGGCCACTCACCACGGGTGTGCTGCGCGGCCCATTACCGAACAACGGCTTGAACTCGTCCCGGTCGTAGCTCGTTTCCCATTTCCGTTCGCCGGTCTGAGCGTCGAAGGCCGCCAACGCATCAGCATTCTTGCCCTTGGGCTGGTAAAGAGCGTAAACGACTCCTTCGGCAACGACGGGTGAGCTATGCGCCTCGCCCAACGGTTGCTTCCAAAGGGGCTTGAGTTCGCCTTTCCACGGCGCGACGGTTTCGGTGGTGGTACCGTCACGATGGGGGCCGAGGAACTGCGGCCAGTCGGCGGCCTGGGCCAAGGGGGCGCGTGACCCCCCGCTTGTGAAGACGGCGAGGCTCAGTGTAAGGGAAAACGCAGCCAAAACGCGCGGCATGATGCGACTCCTTCGCCGGGCAGACGAGACGGCAATCCCGGCGGGGTCATCGTAGCGAAGCGACTCGCCGCCGCAAGCGGCAGTTGTGCCCTACACTTTCTTGAATGGGGTGATGAGTTCGAACGTGCCATCCGGCAGCGGCTTCTTTTCGTAGTCGCCGAACAAGTGGGGCGACTCCGTCTGCAGGATGTCGAGTAGCTTGTT
>Ga0272446_1000725_pt1 | contig 50230 bp, 46 predicted proteins | sample YNPCB0061_FD_194587 | JGI IMG/M metagenome (GOLD analysis project Ga0272446, IMG submission 194587) | Hot spring microbial mat communities from Yellowstone National Park, WY, United States - YNP-CB-006-1 | ecosystem: Environmental > Aquatic > Thermal springs > Hot (42-90C) > Sediment | place... | reverse complement strand
GGTTTGCTCTGTCGCTACCGCCCCGGAGAAATTGCCACTGCCTGCGCTTGGACTTCTGGCGCACTGCGGGTGGAGCTAAATAAGGGACTGTATCGCTATATTGAGATTCTGACTGACAATCCCCTCAATTCTCTGCGTTGGGAAAAGGTGAGTGAGTGGTTGGAGCTAAAGGGCTACAAACAGACTAGTTCTGCATCAGAAACGCAGAATTTAGCTCAGCCTGAACCACAAACTAAATTGATCGATTGGGGGACAGCCCCAGAGGTCTCTCTTTTTTTTGGGCGCAGTGAAGACTTAAGCAAATTGGCGCAGTGGATCACGGGCGATCGCATTCGGCTGTTGGTAATTTATGGCATGGGGGGAGTGGGCAAAACTGCCTTTGCAGTGAAGTTGGTAGAGCGGGTATGTGGGGATTTTGCCAGCTTGCATTGGCGATCGCTGAAGAATGCCCAACCGCCAACCCTACTGATCGGCGAACTGCTGGGACAGCACAGTGCCGATATTGCCGCCATCCTAGACTTTGCCAAACAGGCGCGCCGTTTGTTAGTGCTGGATGATTTTGAAACAGTGCTACAGGATGGGGAGTTGGTGGGGCTTTATCGTCAGGGCTGTCAGAATTATGGCGAGTTAATCCACCGTTTTGGCTGTGAACGCCATCAGAGTTGCCTGATTTTAATCAGTCGGGAGCAGCCCAAAGAACTGTCTGGACTGCAGGGTGATGACCTGCCAGTACGCACCTACAAGCTCAGCGGACTAAAGCGACAGGGGGCGATCGCTCTGCTTCAGTCTCGCGGATTTACAGGCAGTGAGCCTGGGCTGGCGATGATGGTAGAGCAGTATCGCGGTAATCCCGCCGCCCTGAAAATTGTGGCAGGAACTATTCAAGAGATTTTTGATGGCAATGTCAATGAGTTCCTCAAGCAAACTGGCTTGGCGTTGGGGGACACCTTGCGTACCCTGATCTATGGACAGTTTGAAAGGCTGTCGCCGATGGAAAAGGATATTCTCTATTGCATAGCCCTAAAACGCCGTCCTATTAGCTTAACGGAACTGCGGCAGGATTTATGTTTAGCAAGTTCTGGTTCCGATGTGATCGATGCCCTGCAGTCCTTGAGTTGGCGGGCATTGATTGAAAAAATTACGGATACGGGGCAGGTAGTTTTGCAATTAGAACCAGTAGTGCAAAAGTATGTGCAGAAGAAGTTTGTGGAAGAACTGACCAAAGAATTGGAGCTGCTCATCCAGCAGAGACAGCTAAGCTACTGCCCGCTGTTGAAAAAACATCCGATTGTCGAGGATCAGGCTACAGAGGCAATTAGGGCGGTGCAGATTCGCCTAATTCTCAAACCGCTCAAGGATCAAGTGCAACAACTCCTGCTCAGATGCGGGAGTGAGGCAGACTTAGTTATGGCGATCGCTGATAATCTGGCTAAACAAAACTCAGAGCGCGGCTATTGGGAAACTAACCTCGCTCTGCTGGGGCTGTACTACTGAGGGCGATCGCTGGTCAGTAATTCCACTTCCAAACTGGCAATCTTGCCCGCCTGATTGATTTGGGCAATGTGGCGACCGTGCACCGCAAATACTTCGCCATTGTGGCGTTTGCCTGCCGCCGCCCACACCGCCTCGATGCCATGCTCAGTAGTGCGGGTTTTCCAGACCCTTTGCACTGTGCTGTAGCTTTGGTAAAACCTCTCCAACAATTTGGCAATTGCCTGTTTGCCTTTTGCTCGCTCCCCACCCGCAGGTTGCACTTCTGCTTCCTCAGCAAAGAGCTCGATTATCTGCGGCAATGCCTGCTGGTCATAACTTGCCCGATCCGTAAGCGCAAAGTATTCATCCAAAACAGTCTGCATAATTCTCCCTCTAAAATGTTCTAAACAAATGTTAGCAATTGTTAACGAAAAGTTAAATAATGCTTTTGGATGAAATGTGCTGTTGGGGCTTGGTGAGTTCTCAGCTAGTGCTAATTCCAATGCTTTGGAAAGAAAGTATGGCGTACCCCAGAGGCTGTGGTTTGCGCAGGTCAACATCTCAGGGAAGTTCAGGGAATTGGCGCTAGCTCTGTGGGGCGATCGCCAGCCAACAGTTCCACCTCGAGGTTAGCAATTTTGCCCGCTTCATTCACTTGCGCTTTGTGGCGACCATGCAGGGCAAATACTTTCCCATCATATCTTTTGCCTACAATTGCCCAAATTGCCGACATTACCTCAACGCCATTGTCCTTGCGGCAGGGTTTCCATGCTCTGTGAATACTGCTATAGCTCTGATAAAAGCGTTCCAATAGTTTGGTGATCGCCTGTTTCCCTTTGACTGGTTCGGCGCCAGCGGGCTTAACCTCTGCTTCATCGGCAAAAAGTTGCACTATCTGGGGCAATGCCTGCCAGTCATAACTTGCCCGATCCGTAAGTGCAAAGTATTCATCCAAAACATTGCCCATACTTATGCCCTCACCATTCTCTGTAGGCTTAAATAATAGCAAATTCTTAAGAAAAAATAAAATCTTACTTTCAGGTTAAATGGCTGATTTGAGGGCAGGAGGTCTAGTTTTTTAACTTCTAAACTTCTAATAAGACAGATTAGTAATAGTTAATTCTTTGTACTGGCGAGCAAAACAGTAAAGCCCGGGGGCTACGCCTATTTCAAGCATCCCTTAGTGCTGCTGTCTTCCGACCCTGACACGGTTCGAGCGTTGAAATCGCATAGCTCCGAGCCACAATTTATCATAGCAAATGTCTGTGCCCAATGCTAGTGAATGCGCCAGTAGGAGATCAATGCCACCAGTAGAGTGCCTACCAAAATTGTAAGAATGTACTGTTGCGATCTCCCCGTGATGGTATAGCGCAAACTCTCACCGCCAAAGATAGAAGCAATGCCCACGAAATTAGCCACCCCATCCACCAAGTGGCGGTCAATCCATGCCAAACTGCGGGAACAAAAGCTAATCAAAAATACGATGGTGTATTTGTAAATTTCCCGCACATTCAAATCATTGGCAAAGAAGTCTTGGATCGGCTTTTTGATCAGCACAAACAAACGCGGCGGCATACTCACCGCACTGCCTTCGGCATACTTTTTGATGTAAATCCATGCACCCCAAAAAATTCCCACACTGCCCGAAGCCACCAAAAGGAGGGCAGGCAGTGGGTCAGACAGGTCTAAGTGGGGCAGGATACGCCACTGAAACAGGATCACGGGCAATAAAAGGGTGATGATGGTGAGGGAAACCATGGGCACAGCGGCATTCCATGGCACTTCTGGGATGCGCCGTGTGCGGGGTTTGGGCTGTCCTAGAAACACCAAATCAAAGATGCGCACCAGTCCAAAAGCGTTCACGCCATTGACAGTCAGCAATACTGGCACCAGCCAAGGTGCAGCATGCCCAAAAGCCTCCAGCCAGTTGAGCATTGTCCAAAAATTCCCTAACGGCACCACGGCAATAGTTGACAAAGAGCCAACCACAAAGGCAAGGGCGGTGGCGGGCATTTTTTTGCCTAAACCTCCCATTGCTGTTAGGTCTTGGGTGAAGGTAAATAGCATGATTGCCCCTGTGCTCATAAACAATAAGGCACGGGCGATCGCATGGGTAAGCAGAAATGCCAATGCTACATCTGGGGCGCGCATACCTACGGCAATGAATACCAATCCCAGATAGGCGCTGGTGGAATGGGAAAAAGCTCGCTTAATATCAATCTGGGCGATCGCCACCACAGATGCGCCAATAGCAGTAATAGTGCCCAACAAAATCAGGGTATCAAGGACGATCGGCGACAGTACCAACACAGGCTCTAGCTTGATCAACACATATGCCCCGCCTGCCACCACCACCGAGTTGCGTAAAATCGAGGCGGGGTTGGGTCCCTCCATCGCTTCATCCAGCCACAGGTGCAAAGGAAACTGGGCGCATTTACCAGTGGGTCCAGCAATCAATGCCAATCCCAGTAGATTGGCGATCAGGGGATTTTCCCTAAAAAAAGCTAAAGTGTCGGGCTGGCTTGCCCAAACTGCCAAGTCAGAAAAGTTTAGGCTCGGCGCATAGGTAGAGAGGGCGACCACTCCCATCAGCAAAATTAAATCCCCCAAGCGCTTTGTCCAAAAAGCATCCCGCGCCCCCGTCACTACTTGGGGTTGGGCATACCAAAACCCCACTAATAAATAGGTGGACAGGGTGAGCATTTCCAGCAGGGCATAGCTGAGAAATAGGGAGTTGCTCAGGGCGATCGCCATAATTGCCGCTTCAAAAAAACCCATCAGAGCATAAAACCGTGCCATCCCCCAATCGGTCTCCATAGAGGCAAGGGCGTAAATTTGCGCCAAAAAACTAAGCGTGCCCACTAGCACTGCTGAACCCACGCTCAAGGGTGAGACCAAAAATGACAGGCTCACCTGCCAATCATGCGCCTGCAACCACAAGACATCTATTTGTTGCGGCTCAGATGACCAGATGTGATGCAATAGCCAACTGCTGTGCAGTAGGGAGCTAAGGGTCATCAAGATATTGATGTATGCCGCAGGGCGAGGTCCAGATTTTTTGATGATCCCCAACGCCCAAGGCAGGGTGGAAACCGTACCCAGCAATCCGTACAGGGGAATCCAGATTACACTTTCAGTCATTGTTCAGTCATTGTGGTTTGGCGGCTGGCTTAAACAGGTGCAGGTTCTAACACTGTAGCACTGGTGGCTACTCGGATAAAACGCTAACCCGCACTTGATCCCCCTCCTTGAGCCTGCCACCACTACGAGCTACATAGCGCTCTCCTGCCTTTAGCCCAGACAGGATCACTACTTTGCCATTACGGCGATCGCCAATTTGTACCTTGCGGCTTCGCACTATAGTATTGCCGCCCTCCTTGACCACCACAAACAAGGTAGCCGTGCCTTCCTGCCTACCCTCGGATTTTGCCTCGTCCCGTTGCCGCCGACCTGTCAAGGCACTGGTGGGAATGCTGATGATTTGCTCCTGCTGTTTCCCCGCCAAGCGCACTCGGGCTAACTGTCCACTGCCAATGCGGCGATCGCGATTATCGATAGTAATTTCCACAGGGATTTGCCGCGATACAGGATCGGCTGACGGGGAAATACGGCTCACTCTGCCCACAAACTGGCGATCGGGAAGGGCATCAAACCGCACTTGCACAGCGCTATTGGGGCGCACTTGGTTAATTTCCAGTTCCGACACCATCACCATCACTTTGATCTGACTGAGATCACCCAGCCTGATGATTTCATTGCCCGCAAATAGCAAATTCCCTGGTTCAGTAACTCTCTCTAGCACCAAACCATCAATGGGAGCTGTCACAGTGGTGTAACTAAATCTTTCTTGGGCTTGGGATACCAACGCCTGTTGCGATCGCACTCGCTCCTCGGCTGACTGGACAGCTTGGCGTTGGGCGCTGACTTGAGCTTGCAGAGCGCGCAAACTCTGCTCGGCTGAGCGCACAGCGATTTGGGCATCTTCCGCAGACTTGGTAGGCACAGCCCCCTCTTTTGCCAGTAACTGCAACCTGCGCAGTTCTGCCTCAGCCTGTTGTAACTGCAAGCGCGCCTCGGATACACGGGCGGTAGCTACCCTGACATTGGCGTAGGCTTGGGCAACTTCGGCTTGGCGGGCGGACACCTCTGCTTCCGACTGGAGCAGGGCTGTAGCAGGAGTGGTGTCATCCAGTTGGGCAATCACCTGACCCGCCTGCACGGCATCACCGACATTCACCGCAAGGTCGAGCAATCTGCCCTCAATGCGAGCGCGCACCGCCACTTCCCGCATGGGGGCGCTAGTGCCAGTATATTCCACCCCAGCAGACGGGGGAGCCTCCAGTTTGGCGATCGCCACATCCACAGCAGTCAATTGTGGTGCTGTAGTATCTCTTGGGGCTTGCCCGCCCACTTGACCAGCAAAATCACAAGCGCCCAGCGGCAAAAGGCAACAGCCAGCAAGAATCACGCTAACCAATCTGATGCCCTTACTTATGCGTCGCAGTTTGTTATCCACCATGCTGTTTGGTTTAGTCCAAGCTGGGGTGGCTGACTGGTTCACAGCATCAAGCATCGCAGTTAGCACCCTAATATCACCAAAATTATTTTATCATTGCTTAATGATTGTTAATCATTTAGCTCTGTTCCCGCTTTAGGCTGATAATTAGCCCAAGTTCCATCTATCCACCAACAAATCAGGCAAAAGCATGGTGCATCTCATCTGGGTTATGGTAGGTGTAATTATGGGGTTTGCCCTAGCTCTGATCTGGCAAAGGTGGCGCTGGCGGAACCCTACACCAAAGTCCAGCAGTCTCAGCAGATTTAGCCCTGAGCATAGGTTAGTGCGCTACATCCTCGACCATGCCCCCATTGGCTATTTGCAGGTAGATGAGGAGAACCGCCTGATCTACCACAACCACACAGCGGCGCATCTTTTGGGCATTGTCCCCCAGACAAAAAAGCTTCAGACCTTACTAAAGTGGGTGCGCTGTTATGAACTAGATCAGTTGGTCAGCCAAACCCGTATGCAAAACAAAGGTTTAGTACAAGACTGGGAATGGCAGATCGTAGTCCCCGATCCCGAAAATCCCCTGCCTCAACCCAGTCGTGCCTTGCGTGGGCACAGCATCAAATTGGGCAGGGGGCAGGTGGGTGTATTTTTAGAAAACCGTCAAGAAGTGGTTACTCTCACCCAACATTGCGATCGCTGGACCTCTGATCTTGCCCACGAATTGAAAACCCCCCTCACCTCCATTCGCCTACTGGCAGAAACTTTGCAACCCCGCATTGACCACACAGCCCGAGATTGGCTAGAGCGTCTGCTGAACGAAATCATCCGTCTCAGCACCCTCGTCCAAGACCTGCTTTACCTCAATCAAGCTGAGAGGAGACGCCTACCCCAGATCAAGCCGCAACCAGTGCCTCTGCAAGAACTGATCGCTAGCGTATGGCACAGCCTTGAACCGATCGCCAGCAAGCGTAAAGTGCAACTTGTAACCCAACTGCCCAGCGAATGCACCCTATTAGGCGATCCCACCCGTCTGTATCGCCTATTTCTCAACTTGCTAGACAATGCCATCAAGCACAGCCCCTCCTTGCAGGAGATTTTGGTCAAAGCAGAGACAAACAGCACTGGGGCTGAGCTAGTAATCGATGTCATCGACTGCGGCGATGGTTTCCCCGAAGCGGCAATTCCCCATGTTTTTGAGCGCTTTTATCGTGCCGACCCTGCCCGCTGTCGCTATGGAGCAGAGGGCGGCAGTGGACTGGGACTGGCGATCGCCAAACAAATTGTGCAACTCCACCAAGGTTCCATTAGCATCATGAACCACCCTGAAACTGGCGGCGGACAGGTGCGGGTGATTTTGCCCCTAGATCGGTTAAAGTTAAATCATGCAGGACACTGAAACCTATCGCGCACACATCTTCATCAGTGGCAAAGTGCAGGGAGTGGGCTTTCGCTACCAACTCCAGCAAACTGCCCACAGGTTAAATTTAGGTGGTTGGGTGAGGAACCGCAGGGATGGTAGGGTAGAAGCATTACTAATCGGCAGTCGGCAAAGTGTGGAGGCAGGCATCGCATGGGCAAAACAGGGAGTTCCGCCAGCAGAAGTAACAGATGTTGCTATTCTGGAAATGCAGACATGCGCTCCAGTATCCAGCCAGTTTGTAATTGAAAATACCTTATGAGTGCAGATCAGCTACTAAAAAAATACGCTAGTGGGCAGCGGGACTTCAGTGGCACAAACCTAGTAGGAATTGATTTGCTTGCCTCTGACCTGATCGGCATCAATTTTGCCAACGCCGAACTCAAGCGCTGTAACTTTATTCTTTCCTACCTCAACAAAAGTAACTTCAACCACGCCAACCTAGTTAATGCCCGCTTTGGCGGTGCCATTCTCAACCAATCCTCCATGATGAGTGCCAACCTCAGCTACGCTGACCTGCACGGCACCTCTCTGCAAAGGGCCAATTTGTTCTGCGCCAATCTGCAACAAGCAAATCTGATGGATGCCAACCTCAGCGAAGCCGACCTGCGAGCGGTAAATATGCGCTGTGCCAATTTGCGCTGTGCTATTTTGCGAGCGGTGCTGATGCGGGAAGAGCGGGGCTATCCCAACGCTAGTATGCAAAGTTGCGATCTGCGTAAAGCCGACTTGCGGGGGGGCAACCTCAGCGGTGTCGACCTCAGTGGTGCCGATCTTAGCGGCGCTGACCTCAGCGAAGCCACTCTCAGTCGGGTGGATTTGCGTGGAGCTACCCTCACGGGAGCGAAAATGGTGGGTACTATCTTGGCGGAAGCCAACTTAGCAGGGGCAATCCTGACCCACTGTGATATGGACAGCAGTAATTTTACTAGGGCTGATCTTAGCCAAGCTGACCTGTCCCAGTCCAACCTCAGCCGCTCCAATCTCTCCAAAGCCAACCTCACTGGGGCAAATTTGAGCTATAGCGTCTTTTATCAGGCAATCCTCGCGGGTTGTGATCTCAGTCGGTCAGCCATTCAATGCTCTAATCTCACCCAAGCCAGTTTAGTAGATGCCTACCTAGTTAGGGCAAACTTGGATGGCTCAGATTTAACCGATGCAATTCTCACTCGGGCGGAACTGAGTGGTGCCAGTATGCTAGATGTGATTTTGACAGGGGCGACCATGCCCGACGGTAAAGTAAGTGCATGAGGTAAAGTCTATGCAAGCGGTGGATATTTTGGACGAAGTAGTTGCCGACCTAGAAAATGATGATAATTTGCTCCGCATCAAGCGACTGCTGATCTATGCCTCGCGCAATGTGTGGGCAAAAAGTGTGGATGAAGTAGTGTGCTATGGTCTGCGTCAGCTAATCGAGGAGCTGTTAGCTTCGGTGGAGGAAATAGACACCCTCAAAAAGGTGCTAGGCGAGCAGGTAAAACGCCTGAATAATCGTCCCGAATATGTCGAGTCGGCGGATACCATCATTGGCACGATTGGCTTCCTCTATCCCCTGCGCAGTCAGTTTGCCAAAAATGTAATTTCTCCAGCCCAAACCGCCCCACAAAAACCAGAGTTTATCCCCAATCCTTTTGATTTGCGTTCGGAAATTTGTCGCAATGTTAGCCCATTGCAGGCAAAAATTCTGATTTATTCGGCACTATACTACCCGTTTAGCCCGAGGGAACGGGACTGGTCTCCAATGAATAACTATGACTTGGATGATTTGCTGTTGAGTTTGTATCAAGCCTGCGATACCAGCGAAGATTTGCGATCGCGACTATACACAGCGGCACAGCAGTCAGACTTTGTGGAAGATAACCAACGGACAGCAGGAGTAATTTTTCAGGCGATGCGATCGCTCTTTCCCGCCTGAGCTTCAGCGTGGACTGACAGTGCCTCAACTTCTACCAAAAACCATGACTTACATAGGGAGAATTAAGACAATCATTTTCCTGTTCCCTCTCCTGCTCTGGGAGAGTTTTAGGGTGAGGGTTTGAGAAAATTTTGCGTAAGTCCTGAAAAACCTGATAGTTATCTAAGCGTGTAGAATACTTATTAACTTTGTAAAAATTGTACTTGTGGCAGAATGGGCAAAACAGTTGGGATTGATCTGGGAACTACTAATTCGGTGGTAGCTGTCATGGAAGGGGGCAGACCCATTGTGATCAGTAACGCTGAAGGTACGCACCTCACGCCATCAGTTGTGAGTTTTAGCAAAGATGGCGATCGCCTTGTAGGGCAGATGGCACGCCGCCAAGCGGTAATGAATCCCGAAAATACTTTCTATTCTGTCAAGCGATTTATTGGGCGCAAGCACAGCGAACTCTCTGCCGAAGTGAAGCGGGTGTCCTATTCCATCAGGCGGGATCAGGATGACAACATCCGCATCCGTTGCCCTCGCCTAGATAAAGATTTTGCTCCAGAAGAAATCTCGGCGATGGTAATTCGCAAGTTGATCGATGATGCCAACCGCTACTTAGATACCCCCGTAACCAGTGCAGTGATTGCCGTTCCTGCCTATTTTAATGATTCGCAACGCCAAGCCACCAAAGATGCAGGCAAAATTGCGGGAATTGAAGTGAAACGCATCATCAACGAACCTACTGCCGCCTCCCTAGCTTACGGATTGGATAAAAAGCGACAGCAAAAAATTCTCGTGTTTGACCTCGGCGGTGGCACTTTTGATGTCTCAGTGCTGGAAACTGGCGATGGCATTTTTGAGGTGCGTGCCACTGCTGGCGACTCTCAACTGGGGGGAGATGACTTCGATAAAAAAATTGTGGACTGGTTGGCGGAAGCCTTTTTGAGCGAACATGGAATTGATTTGCGTCGTGAACGCCAAGCTCTGCAACGGCTAACTGAAGCCGCTGAAAAGGCAAAAATTGAACTCTCTACGGTGGCGGCAACCGAAATCAATCTGCCATTTATTACGGCGACAGCAGAAGCTCCTTTGCACATCGAGACGCAACTGCGCCGCACGCAGTTTGAGAGTTTATGCGCCGACCTCTTGGAGAGGCTGTATGCCCCACTGGAACAGGTGTTACAGGATGCCAAACTCAGCCCCAGACAAATTGATGAGGTGGTGTTGGTGGGTGGTTCCTCCCGCATTCCCGCCGTTCAGCAATTAGTAGAGCGATTTATTGGCAAGAAACCCAATCAGGGAGTTAATCCCGATGAAGTAGTGGCGGTGGGAGCGGCAATCCAAGCGGCAATTTTGGCAGGGGAAATGAAAGATATTTTGCTGTTGGATGTTACGCCCCTGTCTTTGGGAGTGGAAACAGTAGGCGGTTTGGTGAAACGCTTAATTCCCCGCAATACTACGGTTCCCACGCGGAAAACGGAACTATTTACTACCGCCGAAGATAATCAAACTTCAGTGGAAATTCATATTGTTCAAGGAGAAAGAGAACTAGCAGAGCACAATAAATCCTTGGGTAGGTTCAAGTTGAGCGGCATCAATCCTTTGCCCCGTGGCGTGGCGCAGGTAGATGTAACTTTTGATCTCAATGCCGATGGCATTTTGGCGGTAACTGCTTGCGATCGCCGCACTGGAGTAGAACGCCGCGTAACTATCAAGGGAGCTTCCACTTTAGACAGCAAGGAAGTAGAGCGCATGGTAGCGGAGGCGGCAGAATATGCAGAACGCGATCGCGCCAAGAAGGAGCGGGTAGAACGCTACAACCGTGCCGAAAATATGGCGATCAATGCGGAACGCCAACTTAAAGAACTATCCCTCAGCTATGGATACAAACTCAGCTATGATGAACGGAAGCAAATTGAAGGATTGATCAAATCCCTCAAAGAGGCGATCGCCAAAGAAGATGATGCCCGCATGGACAAATTGCAAACCCAACTGCAAGAAGCCATCTATGCCCTTTCCCGACGGCTCTACGCAGATGAAGAGTACGGCGACGCTGATGACGATGACTTTATTGGTGGCTTACTAGATCGGGTGGGCAAAATTGCCAACAAAAAAAGCGATAGCTGGGGCAGAGAACGCAGTGAAGTTCGCCCCAAACGCCCCAATATCCGTGTAGATGATGACGACGATGAGTGGGTCTGACACCGCGCCCTGCCTTTGTCTTGCAGCTGCGATCCAGTTGTCAAACTCCTCCGCTGGCGTTTATCTTAGTGAGTATGAAAATGCTGATGTTTGCTGTAGGTGCAGGGATTGCTGGGGGCGTAGCCGCTCTGACGGCTGGATGGTGGTACAGCACGGATTCAGGCACACAGGGAGCTTTTAGTCAATATGCCCAGCGTCCCACCCAGACCTTACCGCAGATCGAGCGGGAATTAGTCAGACAATTACTTAACGAGGTAACCCAATGCGTGCAAGCAAAAACGGGCAATCTGCTCGCCACTGGCATTGACCTCAACAAAATCCAAACCGCTTCAGCAACTTGTCTCATGTCCGTTGTCTTATTGGATCAAGAAGGCAAAGTGCGCTCTAACTCTGAGGCAAGACTGCAAGCAATTTTGAGCTTTTTGGGCACTAGCGTACCTCTGCCCGCAGTATCTGGATCAGCGGCAGTAACAATGACCCCCGTACCCAAATCTCAGGTATTTACCGTACCAGTGCGGCTGGGAGGCAAGTTACAGCAATTTTTGCTAGATACAGGAGCATCTTCTTCAATCATTCACGAAGCCACCGCCAAAGGCTTGGGACTAAAAGGTATCCCCGTTCCCAGCGAGCTATTGCGCTATTCAGTGGTCGGCGACGATTGCGATCGCATCAGAGCTACCGTTTTCCCCTTACCCCCCTTACAAGTAGATCAGGCAAAAGTGTCTGGGCTATCGGGCATGAGCCTAAACGAAGTACCAGCGGGCTTGGCTGGCGTTCTGGGGATGGACTTTCTCAGTGCCTACAACCTCTATATTCACCCCCAAAAAGGCACAATGAAACTTCTGCCCCGCACCGCTCCCCCCAGCAAGGACTTAATGCCCATGCAGGGCAAGTTAGGTGTAATGACCATCTCAGCCAACATTAATGACAAGGGAGATGTCCCCTTCTTGTTGGATACGGGAGCCGACATGATGGTAATTAGTGAAACTGAAGCGGCAGGGCTGGGCATTGACTTGCAAGGGGCAGAGCCGATGGAAGTGCTAGGCTTTTGCGGCACTGAACCCGCCAAACGGGTCAAACTATCATCAGTACAGCTCGGTAGGCATCGGCTCACCAACTTAGAAGCAGTAGTGATCAAGGGCGACATCCTCAAGCTTTTGGGCGTAAAAGGCATAGTGGGGCAAAATTACCTCAATCGCTTTGAGCAATACTGGTACTTCAGCGATCGCAACTCTTTGGGTTATCCCACTAGTGGTTTTTTATCCCTAACTCCCATAATTCCTGTGCCCCAAGGCAGATCATAGGGCTGGTTGTTGCTGAGTGATACAGTGAAACGCCCCCCCGCCCAACAGAATATGGCGTGCGCTTAAGCCCACAGTCTGGCGATCGCCAAAAAACTCAGCAATCTGCGCTACCGCCAGCCGATCATTAGCCACTCCGTAGGTAGGTACGATCACCGCTCCATTGGCAATATAAAAATTGAGATAGCTGGCGGGCAAAAGTTCCCTATCCTGATCCAGCACTGTGTGCGGGGAAGGAATGGTAACTATCCTCAAAGCAGTATCGGTGGCATCCCGCAAGTCGTGCAGTTGTTGGTAAATATCTTGCAAAACTCGATAGTTGGGATCAGTGCGGTCATCGGTCAGCATACACATCACGGTATGCGGCGCAACAAAGCGGGCGATGGTATCGATATGTCCGTCAGTGTGATCATTTTTGAGACCTTCCTCCAGCCACAGTACACGATTTACCCCCAGAGCCGTTTGCAATTTCTGCTCGATGTCAGCTTGGTTGAGCTGGGGATTGCGATTAGGGTTAAGCAGGCATTGCTTCGTGGTCAAACAAGTGCCCAGACCGTCCACCTCCACAGCTCCCCCCTCCAGCACAAAGTCAAATTCCCGCTCAGTTACACCAGCGAGACGCGCCACCGCCTGCGCCACGCCACTGTCATTGTCGAGGAGATATTTATGCCCCCAGCCATTCCATTGAAAACGATGGGCGGCGATCGCCCTTTGGTTGGGATCAGTAACAAAAATCGGGGCAATATCCCGCATCCAAATATCCCCAAAAGGCAAGATAAAAAACTGCACAGGAAAGGGCAATAATTCTCTCGCCAAATTTAGGTTTTGCTGATCAGGGACTAACACACAAACAGTTTCTGACTGGCAAATAACTCTTACCAACTCCCGAAACTCTGCTTGCACCAAAGGTAACTGCTCACCCCACAGCTCACGGGAATAGGGGAATGCCAACCAGCAGTGAGAGTGGCTCTGCCATTCGGCAGGCTGAAAATAGTTAGGCTTTGCCACAGAGTCATAAAAAATGTAGAATCAAAACAGATACTAATGCAAAAAGTCATGACTGAAAACGCAACTCCAGAGTCACTATCTCGGCAAGTGGGCGATGAAGACACCATTTCTTTGGCAGATAAACTGATTCGTGGCGGCTCAGAGCACAACTTTTACAGCTACAAAAAAGGTGATGAGTATTTGCAAATCATTGATGAGGGCGGCACTAACATTCTCATTTTGCATGACATTCACTCCGATGAAATCACCGTCAAAAAGCGTCAAGACGACTTTTATGTAGTTCTGCTGGACTCCATGCCCATCATTGAGTTTCGGGGTATTCAATACATACAGGTATCTGATGGATGCTACAACATCACGACCCGCTGGGGGGCTTAGCCAAGCTTATCCCTGTTGGGCGTTAAGCTCCCCCAGATTGCTTGTTCTACTCAATGATGCTGTTTTGGTTAGGTATCAGGAAACTCCTGCTGTGCTAAACAAGCTCTAATCCTATCTAATCTCTATCTAATCTTAAGTCAGTCTTAACAATAGAGATACAAATTAAGAGCAGTCGCTACAATAAGAGCGTATTTTGCTCAAACCAAGCACAGCAGATAATATGTTCAATCTGGCGCAATTTCCGTGGCTGACCTTTGTCATCCTGTTTCCAGTCATCATGTCCTTGTTCGTCTTTGTTGTTCCCGACAAAGGCGATGGCAGAACCGTGCGCTGGTATGCCCTAGTTGTGGGACTGATAGACTTTACTATGCTGGTCTATGGCTTTTGCACACAATACGATATGACCAGTGCGGAGCTACAGCTTGTGGAGAGCTACAGTTGGGTACCTCAGCTAAATCTCAACTGGACAGTAGGGGCGGACGGTCTTTCCATGCCCCTAATTTTATTGACAGGCTTTATTACCACTCTTGCCATCCTGGCATCATGGCCCGTGTCTTTGAAGCCAAGGTTGTTTTATTTCCTCATGTTGGCTATGTATGGCGGACAGATCGGGGTGTTTGCGGTGCAGGATATGCTGGTGTTCTTCCTGTTTTGGGAACTGGAACTGATCCCCGTCTATTTGCTGTTGTCTATTTGGGGGGGCTACAAACGGCAGTATGCGGCAACTAAGTTTATCCTCTACACGGCGGGGGGGTCATTGTTTATCCTGCTGGCTACTCTGGCGATGGCTTTTTATGGCGATGTAACTACCTTTGATATGCGCGCCTTAGCCCTCAAGGATTACAGCCTGACTTTCCAACTGTTCATGTATGGGTCGTTTCTGATCGCTTACGGCGTAAAATTGCCAATTTTCCCCTTACATACTTGGCTTCCCGATGCTCATGGTGAAGCTACCGCTCCAGTGCATATGCTCTTGGCAGGAATATTGCTGAAAATGGGGGGATATGCCCTAATGCGCATGAATGCGGGGATGTTGCCCGAAGCACACTCGGTCTTTGCCCCTGTGCTGGTTATTCTCGGGGTGATCAATATCATCTATGCCGCGCTTACTTCCTTTGCTCAGCGCAGTCTGAAGCGCAAAATCGCCTATTCCTCTATTTCCCACATGGGGTTTGTGCTGATTGGCATCGCCTCTTTTACGGATTTGGGCACCAGTGGAGCGATGTTGCAGATGATCTCCCATGGTCTGATTGGGGCGAGTCTCTTTTTCCTTGTCGGTGCTACCTATGACCGTACACACACCCTGATTCTGGAGGAAATGGGCGGGGTGGGGCAGAAAATGCCCAAGATTTTCGCCATGTTTACGGCTTGTTCCCTAGCTTCTCTGGCTCTGCCCGGTATGAGTGGCTTTGTGGCTGAGGTGATGGTATTTGTGGGTTTTGCCACCAGCGATGTCTATTCCAATACCTTCAAGCTGGTGATGGTGATTTTGGCGGCGGTAGGGGTAATCCTCACGCCCATTTATCTGCTGTCCATGTTGCGCGAAATTTTCTACGGCTCGGAAAACAAAGAATTAGTGTCTCATCAGGAGCTAGTGGATGCGGAACCCAGAGAGGTGTTTATCATCGCCTGTCTGCTGATCCCGATTGTGGGCATTGGTCTCTATCCCAAGATCATCACCCAAGTATATGATGCGTCAACTTCTGCATTGGTGGCAACGGTGCGACAAGGGGTGACCCAGTTACCTGCGGTTTCGGCTAGGCTGTCTCATCCTGAGTCTTAGGCTACTTTTTGATTTTGCTCTCGGCTGAAGCAATGTCGGCATCCAGTATGGTTTGCCCTGTGGCGGACAGGAAGACATCGTCCAGACTGGGGCGGGACTGGGTGAGGCTAAAAATGCTCTGTCCCATGTTGGCTAGTTCTTGCTGAATTTTGCTTACCGCCTCTGGTTCAGGACTGATCACTAGGTTAACTGCATTGCCTTGAGCGTGGTTAATCAATCCACTACGGACAAAGGGGAGTTGGGTAAGTTGATTGAGTACGGCTTGGGCTTCGGCTAGTTCGGCAAATTCTCTGATGCGAATGGTGAGGCGATCGCCGCCGACTTTAGCTTTGAGTTCATCAGGCGTACCCTCAGCGATCAGCTTGCCCCGATCTATGATCCCCACCCGATCTGCAAGGGCGTCTATCTCCTCGAGGTAGTGGCTGGTCAGTAATACCGTTATGCCCATCTGCTTAAGCTGGCGCAAGAATTGCCAGATGGTGAGCCTAGTCTGAATGTCTAAGCCGACGGTGGGTTCGTCCAGCACTAGCACCTGCGGTTCGTGCAGTAATCCCGCCGCCAAGTCCAGTCTTTTTTTAAGACCACCAGAGTATTTGCCAATCAGGCGATCGCTGTATTCTTCTAACTGCAATAGCTTCAGCACTTCTGCGATGCGAGCTTGAGCTTTGGCTTTGGGTAGGTGATACAAGCCCGCCTGAAATTGCAGTAATTCTCTGCCTGTGAGCACCTTATCGAGGGCAACCTCTTGGGCGACATAGCCCAGCTTTTGGCGAATTTCGCGGGGCTGGGATACGCCCGCCACCGTAATTTTGCCCGCATCGGGCGTGGTCAAAGTACACAAACAGCGCATAGTCGTAGTTTTTCCCGCGCCGTTTGGTCCAAGCAAGCCGTATATCTCTCCCGCCATCACTGTTAGGGACAGATCATTGACGGCAACAACTGAGCCAAAGCTTTTGCGCAGATTGGTAATGCTGATAATGGGTTCAGGCATAAGCTGGTAGGGATAAAATCTCTACCTCGATTATGGACTGGGTTGCCAGTCTTTGCCCAAACGGATGGTTACATCCGAATAAATATAGCCCGTGGACTCCACTACCACTTCGCCAATACCTAAGGCTTTTTGGATGGCTTCAGCAGAGGCGCGATCGCCGTTTTGCGCAATAATCTGAGTTTTGAGGAGAACGGGTAGCTCAGGGTTATCCATGCTCTGCACTTGACTATAGCCCAACTGCATTAGCTGTTTTTGCACAGCATCAATGCGGTGCGGATCGTGCAGACTATCTTGGACGGTGAGGCGCAGATTTTGCCAGTTGGCTGGTTGCAGTGCTTTGAGATCGGCGATCGGGCTGTCAAAGTGTTCGTTCATTACTCTTGCCACTGCCTGTTCGTCCACCAGCCAATAGCTCAAACTATATTCTGAGGTGGTGCTAAATCGCCCAGGTAGCATCAGCAGGCGCGTGTCTTTGCGCCCTATTTTGGCGGCAAAACTACCCAATGCCAGCATCTCCTCAACGGTAAGATTGGTATCCAAGTTGTCATGGAGAATATTCAGGATTTCGGGAATTTTTGCCACAGTTTCAATATGGAGCTTCTGCTCGATCAGGGCGCGAATAAATGCTTGTTGCCTTTGCACCCGACCAATGTCCCCCAGATCATCTTGACGGAAGCGCATATACTGCACTGCCTTATCTCCATTCAAAACCTGCTTGCCTGCTTTGAGGTTGATGTATAGTCGTTGGCTGTCGTCTTGATATTTCAAGTCCTTGGGGACATAGACTTCTACCCCGCCCAAAGCGTCGATCAACTGGTTGAAACCTTGAACATTGACTCGAACATAGCGATCGATGGGTACGCCGCCAAGCAGTTTGCTGACTGTGCGCGCCGCTAGAGGTGCACCTCCTACAAAGTTAGCGGTGTTGATTTTGGTCATACCCAAGTCAGGCACTAGGGTTAGCGTGTCGCGGGGGATAGAAATCGCGGCAATTTTTTGCTTGACGGGGTCAAAGCGGATCAGCAGAATGGCATCGCTATGTCCATCCAAGTCGCCACCAATTTGTCTAAAGTAGCGGTCATCTGGGTTAGCGAGGGCAGGGCGATCCGAACTGAGGACAATAGTGCCTAAAACCAAGATATTGACGGGACGGGTCAAGTCTGGCAGTCCCGCTGCTAAGGCACTGATGCGCTCTTCTTTATTAAAAGCTGCAGCTTCCTCTGCGCTAAATTGTCGCTTCTGGAAGGGGTTACTGTGGAGAAAAAACGCTAAACCTGTGCCCAGCACCCCTGCTGTTAAGGCAGAAACAGTTAGAGTTGTAACTAACCATTTAGGGCAAGCACGCCAAGGCGATTTTTTGGGCGGAGAAATAGGGGGAGTTGTGGTCACAGAAAATCCTTCACACCAATTGTAGAGTTGAGACAAAGTTGACATACTCCCCTGCCTAAAGGCAGGAGATTCTTGTTCTTAGTTCCACGAGCGCACTTACTCTATCAGGTTGCCCTTCTAAAGCAGCGGTGCATCTCTCCCCAAGCGTTCGCTCTTACGAGCCGGTTCCCTAATGCCCTTAGGTACCGTTGAACCAACACAAAAACCTTAAATCGGTTCTTTAGTCGTTAGGCTATTGGGTTTTTAGAGAGGTTGACTACCCTTGCCTCTAGTTTTAGTCTAGCACAAAGCCGCCGTAAACGGCGGGGCTTTAGACCCAATTTTTTGGTAATGCAATGTAGCATTGATGGCGATTGCATCGTCATATTAGCACTGAGGTAGATAAATTTTTAGAGGCAACTGCATGCTTGTCAACAATTCTTTATTATTGGGCTATCCCTAATCTTACTACAAGTTTTAGTAAATGATATTGGACTTTTAGTACCGAGCTATAGGCAGAGAATTAGCTAAAGAGATAGGCGATCGCCGCTTCTAGGTGAGAGCCATAGTTACGGGCAAACTTCTCAAACCAAATCCCCTCCCCCGACAACCAATCTAGTTTTTCCAGCCATTCTGAGGCGAGCTGTTCCTGCTCCCGTCGCTTCGCCAGCCTTTGCGCTTGGTGTTCCTGTTCTATCTCTGCAGAAATTTGCTGTAGGTCATGGGCAATGAGACCGTAATCGGTTTGACTGCTGGCTTGAGTGGCAATTTGTAAAGTGAAAGGGCTAGGGGTAAATTCTCCCTGCTTTACCTTTTGCAAAAGTGCTTCTAGGGGAGTGCGCCTCTGAGGCGTTGCTGTTAAATTTAGTTCTGCCAGTAGATTGTCTAGACTGGCTGTGGGAACATTTACTTTTACCTCAGTTTCCTGCTGTACCTTAGCTGGCGGCTGAGTGTGCTCCCCTTTGAGCTGTGCCAAAATATCCTCAATAGACTCCTGCCGTCCCATAACCCTCAGTCAAATATGGCGCTCATCAAGACTTCTTGCAGGGTCATATCCTCCATGTCTTGAAAGGTTACCGTGTCCACAATGTCATACTTTGCTCCTACCCCTTGCAACTGATCGTCAAGGGCTTTCAGAAATTGGGTAGCTTGGGGGTCATCGCCAATCTGGATAAAAGAAATACCCAGTTCATCATCACTTTTTAGCTTTTGGGTGGCTTGGATAATCACCTGAAATACGGATTTGCGATCGTCGGGATCGCCATCGGTAATTACCAGAATAGTTTCGGGTTTGCCCGACTGAAAGTGGTGGTTGATGGCATCTTGGAGGACGGCGGTGAGATTAGTCCCGCCCAGTGGCTCGTTTTCCTGAAAAATCTGGCTGACCTTAGCCGCTGTCACATTGTCGTAGCGCTTGAAGCGATTGGCAAAGGTATAGACAGTGATGCCATCGGGGTCTAGTTCTTCGCATTTTGCCGCCAAAGAAGTAGTGGATTCTTGGACGGCTTGCCAGCGACTTTTACCGCCTGCTTGATCTCGAGTAGCCATGCTTCCGCTTTTGTCAATAATGATGGTGTAGTTGCGATCGCCAAGAATAGACATAACCTTTCCTTTGGGTAGTTTTTATCAGCTTATCAAAATCTGCGCCCAATGTTTAGCATAGGCACAGTTTTGCGTTGCCAATAGTTTATCAATTACTCATTTATCTCTTACAGTAAAAACTGGACCTCTCAATCTCAACAGATTTGGTTCGGAAAAGTTGTTTTTACATTCAAAGCGAAGTACTACTGGATCAGATATTTGGAACTTGATTGTTTTCTTTTCTCCTTTCTTTACTAGGGATTCAGAATCACGCTTCATAGCGAAAAAACCTGACTCTTCTAATTCAAAATCAATATCACAGTCTTTACTGGCTCTATTTTCTACATCCAAAGCGAAAGGAGTGCGCAACTCTGTATTGGAAATCGTAATCGCTTGGTCGGTTATGACAACTGTTGACCTAGATAAAGGAGTTCCTATTTCACTGCTACCTGACAGAGATACCTCTGCTTCATTAGCTGATTTTGTTATTGCATAGCCCATCCCCAGCAAAAGGACAATCATAAATACCACGGACAGACGCAGGGGTTTGGGGGCAGTGAGGCTCAGAGCACCACTGGATTTGGCAATCTGTTTAATCATTCCACCCCACACCAGTCCTATCAGCCAGCCCAAAAATTCAATCCATAGAATAATCAGCCCCACGAAAGGAACAAAGAAGAAAATTAAGAAGATGATCAATAAAACCACACCAGAAATAGCTTTTAAGGTGTCATTGCCGATCACTCCACTTACACCAGAGCCAACACTGGCGATCGCCGCTACATAGCCGATAACACCGAAGGCATTAGCTGTGCCCCACAAAAACCACCCAATGCCAGCGATGAGCAGACCACCCAAAATCATGTAGCCCAACTCATCCGAGGAAAACCTTTGTGACCCCATAGAAGCAGGTTGACTGCTGGACTGTCTACGACTTGAACTACTGCTAACCACTCTTTTCCTTGGCTGGGGTTGGGAAACTGGTTCAGCTACTTCTTGTTTTGCTTGTTTTGCCGTAGCAGTTGGCTCAGATAGCCTCGGTTTTTCTTGGTGCCTCTTTTCCAGAATGGCAAACAGGTCATTGATAGTGGTCATGGTCTTATCGCGGTCATAGCAATAGCGACTCAACCAAACCGCTTGGGACTTAAACTCAGCATCTTGCAGGTTTTTTAGGTTTTCAAACCACTGGCGAAACTCAGACGGTACAGAGGCAAGGGATACTTTATCAGGACTTTTGCAGAAACTTTCTAGGAGCGGTGCTAATTCCAACTTAGTTCTTTCATCTAGTTCATGGAAAAACTTCACATTCTCAGCTATTTTGCGATCGGGGGGAGGTAAATCCGCTTTGACTAATGCCTTGTTGCGAGTAAAACAGAAATCGGCTAACTGGCGAGAGGAAGAGACAGGCTCTGGAGTATCAACTGGGGTATCTGGGACTTCTTCAGAAGTTGCTGGACTAGCAGTCTTGGGTTGTTCTGTGGCTCTAATGTTAATTGTCTTTTGCCAATCTATCTCTTCTGTGCCTAATTTCCTTGAATAGAAGGTTACAGTTTTAGGAGGCTTAACTTTGAGGCTATGTAACTTAGTTATGGTTTTCTTAATCAGATCAGGGTAGTTTAGGTGCTCGTCTTGGGGTCGGTTATATACAATAACTAAATCTTCATCATACCAAGCTACCTGAATCTCTAAGTCAGATATATCCAAATGCCTTGCTAATTCAATCTCTAGCTCTGCCATAAGATTTGATATCTAAGCTACAAACATTATAAAGTTTTACTACATCACCAGTCAAGGGGATAGCAGGCATTGCCCCTCGGAAACCAACTAGGCTATAACTAGGGAATAGAGTGCGATTTTCCATAGCTGATTTTGCGGCTTGCGCTGTGGCAGACACAGCTACTGCTGACCTCAGCTCTCAAGAAATTTTATGGAGTGCCTGATTACACCCCCTTTACCTCAAATTAAACAGAGTTTCACTAATGATGGCTATAGGACACAATTCTACCAAACTCTATATAGGAAGCGATTTCTAGCATTTATGGGAATGCACTATCAATACTCAATTGAAACTCTCAGGTTAGATAGGAGATAGGGGAATACGCTTGCTCAAATGATACTTACTACCTGCGCTGAGAACATGCACTTTGAGATTGTGAATGGTGAGGGGAGTAGTGCCGCTTGCCCAGAGCTGATTGCTGTAGGAAACCTCGCCAGAGTCCACTATGGTTACAGTGCCTTTGCCGATTACTTTCATAATCTGATCTGATTCAAACACTGCGCAGGTGTCTTCATCAATGCCCACACCCAACAGATCAGGGTGCGCCGCCACCGCCGTAATCAGTCGCGCCATACGGTTGCGGTTGTGAAAGTGCTGATCGACAATGATATTAGGCAGTACACCCAGCCCTATACTCATGGTGACGATGTCCTTGTGCGGGGTTTCACCGCTACCGCCGCCCGAAATCATGTGGTAAGCCATTGCCGCCGCTCCTGCACTGGTTCCTGCTAGTACCAATTGATCCCGAGCCAAGCGATCGCGCATTACTTTGGCTAGTTCCGTCTCACCGATCAAACCGCACAGGCGCAGTTGATCCCCACCCGTCATAAATATACCCGTGAAGCGGTTAATCAACTGTTCTGCCTCTTGCTCAGTAATTGTCAGCCGTTCCCGAAAGTCCAAAACCTCAGTATACATTGCTCCCAACTCGGCAAATATCTGATGATAAATGCGCCCAATAATGTCTGGTTCACGGGAAGCGCAGGGCAATATAGCAATTTGCGCCCCAGTCCCCCCAGCATATTCCACAAAAGTTTTAAGGATTTTGCGATCCTGAACCTTGTCCTCGCCGCCGCCTATCACCAAAATTGCCGGTCGCACCGATATGCCACCAATCACTGACATTAAATTAACTCCAGTTCAGCATACTAGAAGACTCACCCAATGAGAACAGGTTGAAATGTAACAGTTGTTACACTCAGAAGAAAACATTATACCTACTAGGTAATGTTTGTTTTTGCAGAAATTTGCCCAAATCACTAAATTGCTGTCTGCAATTGCCCATGCAGTTTCCCCCTCAGCCAGATTTCTTGTGCATCAGGACACAGGGACTGCTGAGATTAAAAATGGGGTAGCGCGAAAAATGTAAATATTTTAACCAAGATTAAATGAATGTAGTCAACTCTACCTATGATAAAAGTATATGGCTAATGGCAAGGAGGATTGTTTATGAAACTTTTGGTAGCACTAGATGGGTCTGCCGCCAGTGATCAAGCCTTAGCAAAAGCGATTGAGATTGCCAAGCCGACACAAGCGAAAATGATCTTACTCACGGCGATCGAGCCATTGCCCACCCATATGCCATCGGTAATTATGCCCACAGGGGACTGGCTAACCCTAGACAACTTACCCGACAGTGAGTTTTCTAGGAGAGTGTTGCAAGCAGGTCAAGAAACTTTAGACCGTGCTCAAAAAACCTGTACAGATCATCAAGTGGAGTGCCAAACCAGATTAGAAATTGGCGCACCGCGAGAGGTTATTTGTGCAGTGGTACGGCAAGAACAGCCTGACATTTTGGTCATGGGTTCGCGGGGGCTTGGCTCTCTGGAGAGATTAGTATTGGGCAGTGTTAGCGACTATGTGGTACACCATGCGGCTTGCCCTGTCTTGGTGGTGCGCTAGATACTTATACCCTCTCAGGATCGTGATTACAGCCTTTACCCAAAGCACTTAGAACAGAGCTAGAGCTTTTACTGAATAAACCCATTTTTCAGAGTGCAAACACCTTTAAGTTTGTTTGATGAACTGTAGTCAGTGCATTGGGAAGTAGCTGTATAGAACAGTTTCAGATGATAGTACATTCTCATAAATGCTGGAAACAGTTTCCTAGAATTTAGAACAAGTGTAGCAGGTGCCATATCTCTCTATGCGTTAATTGTATTTGATGTGAACGATATGCTTTGTAAGAGACGACACTCTAGCTAAAGTGCTACTTCATCGTGTTTAATAAACGGTAATAAAAATACAACAGGCTTGCCCCATGTTGAAACGCACCTTTCCGTCTCCCGATGCCCTAAAGCGATTCCCTTTTGGCGTGGCTGATGTAGCTGTGATCTTGGGCTGTTTGATTCTAATTGCCCTGATTGCTCATATTGGCGCAGGGACGAATGTGCGCTTTGTGCCGCCCGATACTGGCATAGAAATAGACCTCAGTCCCAGTGCTTTGCCCTACTATGCAGGATGCTCTACTCTGCGGATGTTCATTGCCCTATTCTTCTCATTTATTTTCACGCTGGTCTATGGCTATATTGCCGCCAATAGCCCCAGAGCGGAAAAAGTGATGATCCCGTTACTGGACATTTTGCAATCCGTACCTGTGCTAGGCTTTCTCTCTATTACGGTTACTGCCTTTATTGCTCTATTTCCTGGTAGCTTGATGGGTTTGGAGGCGGCATCGATTTTTGCCATATTTACCAGCCAAGTGTGGAATATGGTGTTTTCCTTTTATCAATCTCTGCGGACGATTCCAAGGGAGTTGGATGAGGCAACGAAACTGTATCAGCTATCCCGCTGGTCTCGGTTTGTCAATTTGGAAGTGCCTGCCTCAGCGATCGGTCTGCTGTGGAATGCCATGATGAGCTTTGGCGGCGGTTGGTTTTTTGTAGCCGAGAGTGAAGCAATTAGCGTTCTGAATCAGGAGTACACTCTGCCAGGAATTGGCTCCTATGTGGCAAAGGCGATCGCTCAGGAAGATTTAACTGCACTGGGCTATGCCGTGCTGACTATGGTGGTGGTGATTATCGCTGTAGATCAACTGTTCTGGCGACCCCTGATTGCGTGGGCAGATAAGTTTCGCATGGAGCAGAGCGCAGGGGCGGAAACTCCCAAGTCGTGGCTGTTGGATATTCTCAAAGCGGCGCGCATTCCCCGCTACATTGCCCAGACTGCTACACCTCTCACCGATGCGGTGCATTTCGGTATGTCCAAACTGTTGCCCCCTGTAGTTCCTAAAGAGTCCGATCCCCTAGTGGAAAGGCTGATTGATCGGGTGTATAACTTTGTGCTTTTGCTAATTACTGGCGGTTTGGTTGCCCTTGGTCTAAATTTTGTTCTCGGTACTGTGGGTGTTTGGGAAGTGCTCAAGGTGTTTGGCTTGGGCATGATTACACTACTGCGGGTGGCAGTGATGGTGGTGCTGTCAACCCTGATCTGGACTCCTGTGGGTGTGGCGATCGGGTTCAATCCCCGCCTTGCCCGATTGACTCAACCGATAGTGCAATTTTTGGCTTCTTTCCCCGCCAATTTTGCGTTTCCCTTCGCTACCTTGTTTTTTATCAAAACTGGGATCAGTATTGAAATTGGCAGTCTCCTGCTGATGTCGCTGGGAGCGCAGTGGTATATCTTGTTTAATGCGATCGCAGGGGCGGCTAGTATTCCTAATGATCTCAGGGAAATGGCGGCAAATGCGGGCTTAAAAGGCTGGCAGTTATGGCAAAAACTGATCATCCCTGGTATCTCTTCCGCTTTGGTGACGGGGGGGATCGCCGCCAGCGGTGGGGCATGGAACGCCAGCATCGTCTCCGAAATTGTGGCGTGGGGAGATCAAAGACTCGTGGCAACAGGGTTGGGGGAATATATCGCCTCAGCCACTAATACGGGCGATTGGGCGAAAATCACCCTAGGTATTAGCATGATGAGCTTGTTTGTGGTACTGCTAAACAGGCTAATCTGGCGCAGGCTATATCAAATCACCGAAAGCAAATACCGTTTGAATGCCTAACTGCACTCAAGCTGACGCAATGCTTCAAACAACCCCAGAGCGGCGCTGACCGAGAGGTTGAGACTGCGAACTTTGGGGTGCTTCATCGGGATATAAATAGTCGGGTGCATGGACAGCAAATCGGCGGGTAAACCGTCAGTTTCACTGCCAAACAACAGCCAGTCATCGGGTTGATAGCGAAATTCCCGAAAATGGAATTGTCCCAAAGAACTGAAGCACAGCCACCGCCCCTTGGCTACCTGCCCAAAAGCCTGCAAACTGGGGTGAATGGTGAGGTCAGTATATTGCCAATAGTCCAAGCCAGCCCGCTTCAGGTAGCGATCGCTGATCTGAAACCCCAACGGCTCCACCAGATGCAGAGGAGTGCAAGTAGCGGCACAGGTACGGGCAATATTTCCAGTATTGGGGGGAATTTGCGGATGAATCAGGGCAACACGAACCATCAAACTATAATCTATCTAAAAATGGAGAATCCCTAAACCCACAGCGATTTCTTTGGCGGTGATTTTGCCATCTTTATCCACATCCAGCGCATCAAATACCGCATCTGTGCCCGACCACTCCTCACGGGTAATAAAGCCATCACTGTCCATGTCATACGCCATAAACAGATCGTCCGCCACATGACTCAGAGCCGAGCCAGTTTCCCACTGAACCAGTCGCTGATTGATCAGATTTTCTAAACTGACGAAGGAACGGGACTGCCCCCTAATCCCTTCCTCCAATTTTTCGGTCGCCATGGCATCGGCTTGGTGCATTCTCTGAAACACAGCTTGGTCGATCGCTATTGGCTCCAGCATAGAGTTTGCCGCTCTTTGCGGGTCAAGTTGGCGTACTAACACAGAATGCTGGGAGTGCAAATCAGATAGCAAACCGGGGGAAATACTGAGTATATCGCAACCTGCTAAGGCGCTGATTTGTCCTTGGTTGCGAAACCCGCCAGCCATGATCTGGGTGGGAAAGTGAAATTTTTTGTAATACTGATAAAAGCTGGTGACAGTCTGCACCCCGAGGTCATCTTTGGCAGTATATTTTTCTTTGCCCGAAGTGCGCTTGTGCCAGTCCAGCATCCGCCCCACTAAGGAAGAGATGACACTGGCTTTTGCCATGGCTGAGGCGATCGCCTGATGCAGTCCAAACACTAGAGAGATATTGCAGTGAATCCCCTCCCCCGCCAACACCTGACAAGCGCTGATCCCCTCCCAAGTTGCAGGAATTTTCACTAAAATTCGCTCGGGATCAATGCCCTGCGCCATAAACTGTGACATGATTTGGCGCGATCGGGCAATCATCTCCTCAGCATTGTACGCCAGTCGGGCATCCAGTTCCACAGACAAGCGTCCTGTAATCAACTTGAGGACTTCCAAGCCAAAGCCCAGAAATAGATGATCAATGGCACTGACCCTGCCAGAACGAGACTTCTGTAGAGCCTCATCCACCATGTTCTGATACTGGGGCATTTGGATAGCGGCAGAGATCAGGGAGGCTGTGAGGGTAGCCGATTGCGGCTTAAAAGTGGCGATCGCATTGATGTCTCCCGCATCTACCAACACAGTGCTCATACTACGCAGTTGTTCTAGGAGTGTTGCCATCATTTACAGCATGGTGTCATAGCTATCATCCTATGCTGTGGGGCGATCTGTTGGCGGGGAACTGCACTTTTCTTAAAAAAAATTGCGCCGTAACTTACTTTTTTTCTTTAGTTGCGGCAGATTTCGGCTAGATCGCGCAATCGTTGCAGGACAAACTGGCGATCGAGGTAAGAGAACAGATGCCCTGCTTTGGGTCCGCGCTCTTTGCCCAAAAAACCCAAATAGATGGCTGAGAAGGCTTCTTTTTGCCCCAAAGTCACTTCCTTGCTAGTAGCAAAGATAGCGTTTTGCAGGGTTTCTCCTTCCCAGTGGCAGTCGCTGAGGCGATCGCTCAATACCCCCAGATAGTGGCGTTGCTCTGGAGTGAGGGTGTGGGCAGTTTCAGGCAGTTCTTCCCAATAGATGATCAACTTCTCTTCAGGTTCAGCATAGTTCTCCAACCACCTGCGGGCGACAGCAATCCTTTCTTGCAGTTTTTGCCAATCCTGCTCACTAATCTCAGTGATGCCATTGGCGTGCAGGCGCGATCGCACTTCTTGTTCCATGTCCAGATGAGGAATTTGCAGGAGGGAAATAATGGTGCTCAGTTCCAGAGTGGGGTGGGTGATAATCTCATCGCCCAGTTGAGCATACCTTAGAGGAGCCACCTCTTCAGCGGGGAGGTCAGGCGTGGCTTGGAATTTGCTCTGCAAGGTGTCATAGTCGCGGAACAGGCGGGTAATGGTTTCGTAGTTGGGCTGAAAGTTAATCACCGTACGCGGCATGGTACGAAGCATCAGGAAGCGCAGGATTTCGGGGGGCAGGAGTTCGGCAATTTCCTTAGCACTAGAACCTACGCCCTTAGAAGAACTCATTTTTGTTCCATTGACCAAAATGAATTCATAGGGAGAATGGAACGGTGGCTCCTTGTGCAATACCCGCCGACAGATAGCATTGGCGACATCGCGCGACCCGCCTTTTTGGGAATGGTCTTTGCCCGCCAGTTCAATGGTTACGCCCAGCACATCCCACTTGGCGACCCATTCCACTTTCCAAGGCAGTTTGCCATTGCCGTCAAAGGGAGAAATCCAACCCGAATGCCCACAACCCTTAACATAGTTCATACTGTCAGGCTCGCAGGTATAAAACACTTTGCCGTCTTGGTAATCAGTGGTAACGGTGGTGGCAATTTTGCCACAGTTTTCGCAGATGGGATGGAAGGGATACCACTTCTCGGGGCGATGGCTCTTGCTCACTTCTTTATAGACTTCCCTAATGGTCTGGGCGTGGCGCAGGAACAGATCGATGTGATGGTTGAGTTTCCCTGAGCGATACAGATCGTGTAAATAATAGACTTGAGGCTTCACTCCCAGATAAGCAAACACTTCCAAAAACTCATCCATGAAAAAATCGGCATAACTGCGGGCTGAGGGGTCGGGACTGGGGACATTGCACAGGGGAAAACCCAAGTAGTCCACAAAATCTGCTCTGTTGAGATACTTAGGCACGGTATCCAGAGCATCATAGTCATCTACGCCATAGAGAAATTGGGCGGGCTTTTGTGCCTGACACAAGGCGCGATAAATCACATCGTGAATTACTACCCCCCGCAAAGAGCCGACATGCACCCTGCCCGATGGCGTTTTCGAGTCATTAACTACGGCGCAACTGCCAGCTTCTTCAGCAATTTTATCAGCCCAAAATGTACCCATGCGCTCCAGTGATTAGCAAATGAAAAGACTGATCTATCTTAACCCTTGACTTTGCCAAAACGGCGATCGCGGCTCTGGTAGTCCTTGATTGCCAGATACAATTCCTTGCGCCCAAAATCGGGCCACAGGGTATTAGTGAAATACATTTCCGTGTATGCCATCTGCCACAACAAAAAGTTGCTAAGGCGCATTTCGCCACTGGTGCGGATCAGCAGATCGGGATCGCTGTAGTTGGCGGTATAAAGATGCTGACTGATGACATTTTCGTCGATATCTTGGGGCTGAATCTGCTGATGTTGCACTTTCTCGGCAATTTGGCGACACATGCGCACAATTTCGTGGCGACTGCCGTAGTTGATAGCAACATTAAACTGAATCCCCAGATTAGCGCGGGTGAGTTGCACAGCATGAATAATCTCTTGGTAGAGAGAACGCGGCAAGGCTTCCAAGTCCCCCACAAACTGAATGCGTACCTTCTCTTTCTGCAATTCGCTCAGTTCTTGGTGAAGCATATGTTCAAATAGCACCATCAAAAAATCGACTTCATGGTGCGGACGATGCCAGTTTTCTGTAGAAAAGGCATAAACTGTCAGGCACTTAATGCCCCAATCCCGACAGCAACGCAAAATTTCCTTGAGAACTTCTACTCCTCTCCGATGTCCTGCGATTCTGGGCAAGCCCCGCTCCTTTGCCCATCTGCCGTTGCCATCCATGATGATGGCGATGTGTTGGGGCAGTCGCTGGCTATCGAGATCGGGGGGAAGGGTGGTCTGTAGTTGTAGTGTCATGGCTATTTTTTAACAGATTTTTTGGGCAAAAGTTGCGCCCAAATTTGGCGAATTATTTTTTGCCAAGGACTGATGGGGCGTACAAGGGTTGTGGGGCGATGCACCGCAAATCTTTCCTCGAGAAATTCCCGCAGATCGCTGTTGGTTACGGGGCGATTGAATTTTTCGCCTTCAGCGATCGCAATAGAACCAGTTTCTTCTGATACCACAATACAGATGCACTGATCGACCTGCTCGGCGATCCCCATGGCGGCACGGTGTCTTGTGCCAATTTCCGCAGGGGCATGGCGTTGTGATACTGGCAAAATCACCCCAGCGGCAACAATAGTATCCCCCCTGATCTGCACCGCCCCATCGTGCAGGGGAGTAGTAGTCTGAAAAATGGTCTGGATCAGTTCTTTGGACAATTGGGCATTCAGCTTGACTCCTGCATGGGTAAAGTTACGCTCATCAATGGGTTCGCCAGTCTCGATCAAGATCAAAGCCCCGATGCGGGTTTGGGAAAGTTCTTTGACAGCATTAGCGATCGCCTCCGTCATCAAGTTAGACTCAGGCATGAGCCGTCGCTTCTGAGTACTGCGCCAAATAGCCGAGAGATTACCCCGCCCCAACTGTTCCAAAAACCGCCGTAGTTCTGGTTGCAGGATTACCGCCACCGCCACCGCTGCACCCACCAATAGTTTGTCGACTACAAAATTGAGCAGTTGCAATTTCAGGTAGTGGCTGACAAGGCTCAGTGCCAGCAAGACCAGTATGCCTCTCACTAGCCATAGTGTCCGCTGATCGCTACTCAAAGACAGCAGTAAGTAGAGCAGTAGCCCTACAGTGCCAATATCCACCAATCTCAAGATCAGTGCTAGGGTGTCGCCGCTAGTCAACCATTCCCATAACTGCATTGGGCTTTACACTTCATAAACGCAGGCGTGCTGGCAAACAGTCTTGACGAATTAAATCTGCACAAGTTTCCCGCTGAAGGAACAATTCACTCTGCCCCTGACCCACCAAAACGCCAGCGGGACGGGGGATGCGGTTGTAATTGGAAGCCATGCTGTAGTTGTATGCCCCCGTAGCCAAAACTACCAAGGTATCGCCCACGAGACATTCAGGCAGGGCAATATCTTTGATCAAAATGTCCCCCGATTCACAGTGTTTGCCTGCAATGGTCACAGTTTGCGTCAGCGGGGCATGGAGGCGATCGGCAATCAGGGCGCAGTATTGCGATTGATAGGTGATGGGGCGGGGATTGTCAGACATTCCCCCATCCACAGCCACATAGGTGCGGATGTCTGGCACAGTTTTGATACTGCCAACGGTGTAGGCGGTAACACAGGCATTGCCAATGATGGAACGCCCTGGTTCACAAAGCAATCTAGGCAGGGGCAAACCCTCACCCTGAAAAGCACTGGTCACACTCTGGCAGACCGCTTGTACCCACTCTGTGATGCTGGGGGGATCATCGCTCTCCACATAACGGATGCCCAGCCCACCCCCCATATCTAGCTCGGTAAATTCCAGCTGGTATTTATGGCGGGCAAGGCTAAACCACTGCGCCATCACTTGGGCAGTGTCCCGATGGGGTTGCAGTTCAAAAATTTGCGATCCAATGTGGGCGTGCAGACCGACGCAGTGTAGCTGGGGGCTGTGGCTGACGAAGGCAAACACCTGCTCAATGTCACTGGGATCAAAGCCAAACTTGCTATCCAAGTGCCCTGTGCGGATATATGCGTGGGTGTGGCACTCGATCCCTGGGGTGATGCGGAGAAGCATACGCACAGGCTGACCCAGACTAGCGAGTATTTTTAATTCCTGCCAGTTGTCCACCACAAGGGTTGCGCCCACGGACAAAGCATACTCAATTTCTGCTAGGGATTTGTTGTTGCCATGCAAATACAGGCGATCGCCCCTGACCCCTGCTTGTACAGCAGTATAAAGCTCTCCATGGGATACCACATCGATCCCCAAGCCTTCGCTATGTACCAGCGCACACAGCGCCAAGCAGTTCCATGCTTTGGAGGCATAAAGCACAAGGGATTCCCCTTGGTAATACTGCTTAAACCCGTCCCGATATTGCTGGCAAGCAGTACGCACCGTCAATTCATCCACAATGTAGAGGGGTGTGCCGTAGGTGCGGGCGAGTTCTACTACATCACAGCCGCCGATCTCGAGGTGTCCGTCAGCGTTAGTTGTGGCGGTTAGGGGCAGTAATTGCTGGTTGGGGGAAAGCAGGGCAGACATGGGAGCAATTTAAATTTATTTTAACTATTCTAACCTCAGAAAGCCTGTAGAAAACTGTGTTATCTTCCCAACAAAAAGTAAAACTGTGAGTGTTTAGGAAGTTGCTAAACTGAAATAGCCGCCTCGCAATAATCCGCATGGCAAAGCCAAAATCAAAATATGTTTGTAGTGCCTGTGGCAGTGAATTTATCCAGCATTATGGCAGTTGTCCAAACTGCGGAGAGTGGAACACGATCGCAGAGCAGGTCATAGCAGAAGCTTCTCCTATTAGTCAGTTGGCTAAGGGTAGGGTGAAAGCCGCTCCCCGTCAGTCTTTGCTGTTGTCTGAGATTAGCACCGATGATCAAGTGAGGCTCACCTCGGGCTATGGGGAATTGGATCGGGTGTTGGGCGGTGGCATTGTGGCTGGTTCGCTGGTGTTGATTGGCGGTGAACCGGGGATCGGTAAGAGCACTCTGCTATTGGGGATGGCTCAGCGATTACAGCGGCACTATCCCACGCTCTATGTCTGTGCGGAGGAGTCGGCGCAACAGGTGAAGATGCGATCGCAGAGAATGGGTTTTCCTGACCATGGCGGGGAATTGTATCTCCTGCCTGAAATTGATTTGGAAGTAATTATTCGAGAACTTTATAACTTGCGCCCTGCGGTGGCGGTAATTGACAGCATCCAAGCCCTCTATTTCAATCACCTCAACGCCGCCCCTGGGTCAGTGTCGCAGGTGCGAGAATGTACGGCGGCGCTGATGCGGGTGGCAAAGAAGGAGCGGATCAGTCTGTTTATTGTGGGTCATGTAACCAAAGAGGGAGCGATCGCTGGTCCTAAGGTGCTGGAGCATCTGGTGGATACGGTGCTCTATTTTGAGGGCGATCGCTTTGCTAGCCATCGCCTCCTGCGAGCGGTGAAAAACCGCTTTGGTGCTACCCAAGAAATTGGTGTGTTTGCCATGACCGATCGCGGGCTTGAGGAAGTGACCAATCCTTCTGAGTTATTTTTGGGCAATCGGGAGCAACCCGCCCCTGGCACAGCGACCATCGTTGCCTGTGAAGGCACTCGTCCCCTTGTGGTGGAACTACAGGCGTTGGTCAGCCCCACCAGCTACAGTTCGCCACGGCGCACCACTACTGGTATTGAAACCAACCGCTTCCTGCAAATTTTGGCAGTGCTAGAAAAACGCATCGGTATCCCCCTCTCCAAACTGGATGCCTATCTGGCTTCGGCGGGGGGCTTGACGGTGGCTGAACCTGCGGGCGATTTGGGTGTGGCGATCGCCGTGACCGCTAGTTTTCGCGATCGCATAGTCGATCCCCGCACCGTGATCATCGGCGAGGTAGGTTTGGGCGGTCAGGTGCGCCCCGTCTCCCAACTGGAGGCACGGCTCAAGGAATCGGCTAAATTGGGCTTCCAGCGGGCAATCATTCCCGACATGGCAATCAGCCAAGACTATGGCTTAGATATAATTCCCGTCAACAAGGTGCTAGATGCGATCATCTGCGCCATCCCTGCGGGGCAATTTAGGGAGGAAAACGATGCTTAAAATTTTGCACCTTTCAGACATCCATTTGGGGACGACCACCCACGGCAAGATCAATCCCCAAACCGTTATGAATACTAGGATTGAAGATTTTGCCAATTCCCTAAAGCTGTGTATCGATCGGGCGATCGCCGATCCAGCTGATCTCGTCCTGTTTACGGGGGATGCCTTCCCCGATGCCACCCCACCCCCCCTCGTGCAACAGGCATTTGCGGAACAGTTTCGCCGTCTCGCCGATGCAGATATTCCCGCCGTTTTGCTAGTGGGCAACCATGACCTATTTGCCCAAGGACAGGGGGGTAGCAGTTTGAGCATCTATCGCAGTTTGGCAGTACCTAAGCTAATTGTGGGCGATCGCCTGACCACCCACCACATCACCACCAAAAATGGCGCTATCCAAGTGATCACCCTGCCATGGCTCAGCAAATCCGCCCTGTTGACCCGTCAGGACACCGCAGGCTTATCCGCCGCAGACATCGACAGTCTATTTCTCAATCGCTTGAGTGTGATATTGGAAGCAGAAATCCGTCGACTGGAAAGCCACATCCCTGCCATCCTCATGGTGCATGGCATGGTGGACACTGCCACCTATGGCATTGAAAGATTTTTAAGCACAGGGAAAGGATTTTATTTACCCCTTTCGCTACTTGCCCGCCCAGCCTTTAGCTATGTGGCTTTGGGACATGTGCATCGCCATCAGTGCCTGTGTAGCGACCCCCCTGTGGTCTATGCGGGGAGTATTGAGCGAGTGGATTTTGGCGAAGAGAAAGAAGTTAAGGGCTACTGTTGGATTGAAATAAATGAGCAAAACCGTGCGGAATGGCAATTTTGCCCCCTGCCCACCCGCCCCTTTGTTACCATGCGCTGTGATTTGCGCGAGGAATTGGAACCGCAGAAACAACTGCTGGAAACCATTAGGCGAGACCTCAGAGAAGGAGCGATCGCCCGTTTAATTTTCCAAATCAGACCAGAGCAATTAACTGCCATTGATGAACCAGAACTGCACCGTGCCATGGCGATCGCCCATAGTTACAGCATCAATCCTGAAGTAATTAGCGATTCCAGCCGTGTGCGGCTGAGTGAGTTAAGTCCCATGGCAATTCTCGACCCCATTAACGCCCTGCGTACCTATTTGACCACTAGGGAAGATTTGCAAGGCGTAACAGAGGAATTGGTATCTTTGGCAGAGGAGTTATATCAGGAAGCCCCAGAAGTCAATTTTCAGCAGTTAGAAATTCTCTAAGGTGCGCCTGATGTGTGGAGCCAATTCCTGCTCAGGGTGCTGGCGGTTGAGCCAAATCGCTTGCAGACCACTGGCGATCGCCCCCTGATAATCTTCCGAATAGCTATCGCCAATGTGTAAAGCGCTGGTGGCGTTGGGGTGCTTGCTCAAAGCATAGCGAAAAATCTGCGGATCAGGCTTTGCCGCTCCTGCTTCAGTGGAAATGGTAACTGAAGTAAAAAAGTCGGCTATGCCTAACTCTCGCAAAAGTGGATAGAGTCTTGAGTCAAAATTGGAAATTATGCCTAGTTCTACCCCTTGCGATCGCCACTTTTGCAAAGCGGGAACTGTATCTGCATAAAGAAACCAAGGCTCAGGAGTAGCAAAATAAGCGTATAATTCAGCAAAAAAGCTGTCAAAGTCGGCAAATTGAGCCAAATCCCCAGTTTTTGCAAAGGTACGCAAAGCCACTTCATGCCACCACTGATACTCAGCATGGGGAATCTCATCCAATTCCCAGTCGGGAAAAGCCAGCGGTGGACTGCTACGGAAAACTTCCATAAATGCCCGATCTAACTCTGAGCGATCGCACTGCACACCAAATCTTGCCGCTATTGTGCTGTAGGCATAGCCCACGCTTTCCCTCACCCCAAATAGCGTTCCTACGGCATCTAAAAAAATCACCATGCTCACTGAAAAACTGTAATAAGGTTTAATATTCTCCCTGTTATTGGAACATTTGTGCAAGTGCCAAAAATGCAAACACTGATTTAGCTGAAGTTGTAAAGCTGATATTTATGTTAAATGCTATTTTTGTTTATCGTCTGTCTTTAGATTTAGTTACTTAAACAAAAGCTAAAATTTAGTATATTCAGCTTTAACAAATTTTTTCATGGTTTTAACCATCAAAATAGCTTATTAACTAGGTAAAACAGCGATTTACTGCCTTGACTAAAAAAACACCTCTACAGATTTAGGGGAAAATACAACCATAGACAGATGGAGTATCAGCGCATGAGATTAGCAGTGTATGGCAAGGGTGGTATTGGCAAGTCCACCACCAGCTGTAATATTTCCGTAGCCCTAGCCAAGCGGGGCAAAAAAGTGCTCCAGATCGGTTGCGACCCCAAACACGACAGTACCTTTACCCTCACTGGCTTCCTGATTCCTACAATTATTGATACCCTTGCAGAAAAGAACTATCACTACGAAGATGTCTGGGCTGAAGATGTGATTTATCAAGGTTATGGGGGAGTGCATTGTGTTGAGGCAGGCGGTCCGCCCGCAGGGGCAGGCTGTGGCGGCTATGTGGTGGGTGAAACCGTCAAATTATTGAAAGAACTGAACGCTTTTGATGAATATGATGTAATTCTCTTTGATGTGTTGGGAGATGTGGTGTGTGGCGGTTTTGCCGCTCCCTTGAACTATGCTGATTATTGTCTCATTGTTACAGATAATGGCTTTGATGCCCTCTTTGCCGCCAATCGCATTGCCGCTTCTGTCCGAGAAAAATCCCGTACTCATCCTCTGCGGCTGGCGGGTCTCATTGGCAATAGAACCAATAAACGGGACTTGATTGATAAGTATGTCTCAGCTGTACCCATGCCCGTATTGGAAGTTCTACCCCTGATAGAAGATATTAGGGTTTCGCGCGTCAAAGGGAAAACCCTATTTGAGATGGCAGAGAGCGATCCCAGCCTTAACTATGTCTGTGATTACTATCTAAATATTGCCGATCAAATCCTTGCCCAACCTGAAGGAGTTGTGCCCAAAGATGCCCCCGATCGCGAGTTATTCTCCTTACTATCCGACTTCTATCTAAATCCTGTTACCGCTCCCAAAGCAGAAGCGAAAGAATTGATGATGGTATAGTTCTATGACAGCATCACTCAGCCGACCACCAGAAACAACTGCCCTCACCAGAGAGGATTGGGAACAAGTGCAATCTCAGTTTCCAGACTGGAGAATAGAATTAGTGAGAGGGAAAATTATTATTATGGCTCCATCAGGTTATGAATCGGAAGAGGTGGCATCCAATTTTTTGATTGAAATAGGGAACTGGGTGCGCCCCCGCAAATTGGGCAGAGTAACTGGCTCCAGCGCCATTTTTGACTTGCCCAATGGCGATCGCCGTGCCCCTGATGTTTCCTTTGTCAAAGCAGAAAAACTCCCTCAGACGACCAAAAAACCTGCACAAGTTGTTCCTGACTTGGTAGTAGAAGTCAAATCTCCCAACGACAGCCTAGAAGAACTACGGCAGAAAATTCAATCTTTTCTCACTCAAGGAACTACAGTGGGTATTCTCATTGATCCCGACACCAGACAACTGGAAGTTATGAGACTACAACAGTCAGCAGAAATTTTCAAGGATGGCGATACATTGGTAATCCCCGATCTTCTGCCAGAATGGAGTTTAGCGATTTCTGAACTGTGGTCGCCCGATTTTTCACAAGCGCAATCTGCATCATAGGAGGTGGAATCATGACAACAACGCTCACCCGCACTTTAGACGATTGGGAAAAAGCTCAGCTACTTTTCCCTGATGCCAAAATTGAACTCGTAGGCGGAAAAATTATCATTATGGCTCCATCAGGTTATGAATCGGAAGAAGTAGCGCTTGAGTTTGGTTCTCAGTTGCGGAACTGGGTGCGCCCCCGCAAATTGGGCAGAGTAACTGGCTCCAGCGCCATTTTTGACTTGCCCAATGGCGATCGCCGTGCCCCTGATGTTTCCTTTGTCAAAGCAGAAAAACTCCCTCAGACGACCAAAAAACCTGCACAAGTTGTTCCTGACTTGGTAGTAGAAGTCAAATCTCCCAACGACAGCCTAGAAGAACTACGGCAGAAAATTCAATCTTTTCTCACTCAAGGAACTACAGTGGGTATTCTCATTGATCCCGACACCAGACAACTGGAAGTTATGAGACTACAACAGTCAGCAGAAATTTTCAAGGATGGCGATACATTGGTAATCCCCGATCTTCTGCCAGAATGGAGTTTAGCGATTTCTGAACTGTGGTCGCCCGATTTTTCACAAGCGCAATCTGAACCATAGGAGGTGGAATCATGACAACAACGCTCACCCGCACTTTAGACGATTGGGAAAAAGCCCAGCTACTTTTCCCTGATGCCAAAATTGAACTCGCAGGCGGAAAAATTATCATTATGGCTCCATCAGGAATAGAATCAGAGGAAGTATCCTCTCGTTTTTTGATCAAACTTGGGGCATGGGTAGATGAAAAAAACTTAGGTAGAACCTTGGGATCAAGTGCTATTTATGATCTACCCAATGGCGATCGCCGAGTGCCAGATGTCTCTTTCATCAGAGCAGAGAATTTGGCTCGAGCCCCCAAAAAACCTTCAACAGTTGTCCCCGATTTGGTGGTAGAAGTTAAATCCCCCTCTGATAATTCTCAGGAATTGCGGGAAAAAATAGTCAGTTTTTTGACTCAAGGCAGTCTGGTGGGGATTTTAGTCGATCCAGATACCACAAGGGTAGAAGTTTTGCGATTGAATCTTGCAGATGAAATTCTCTCAGACGCTGATACCTTGACCCTACCTGAACTTTTCCCTGGTTGGAGCCTGCCAATTTCTAGCCTGTGGGCGAGAGATTTTTCAGCTTAACTCATTTTCACTAAGTCTAGTCAATCAATAGGAGATATTTAATATGACCATTACTGCAAATACCCCCGCCCTTAGCTTTGATTGCGAAACTGGTAACTACCATACTTTCTGTCCTATCAGTTGTGTGGCATGGCTCTATCAAAAGATTGAAGATAGTTTCTTTCTAGTCATTGGCACAAAAACCTGTGGCTATTTTTTACAGAATGCCATGGGAGTGATGATCTTTGCCGAACCCCGCTATGCCATGGCAGAACTGGAAGAGGGGGACATTTCCGCCCAATTGAACGACTATGAAGAATTGAAGCGCCTCTGCTTACAAATTAAGCGCGATCGCAACCCCAGTGTCATTGTCTGGATTGGCACTTGCACGACTGAAATTATCAAAATGGATTTGGAAGGTCTCGCCCCCAAATTAGAATCAGAAATTGGCATTCCTATCGTAGTGGCACGGGCAAACGGTTTAGATTATGCCTTCACGCAAGGGGAAGACACCGTTTTAGCTTCTATGGCGCATCGCTGTCCAGAGCACCTGCCTGAAGTTGAGAAAAAAGAACGCAATGCCATTGCCACTCTGCTGAACTTTGGCAAAAAGAAAGAAGAGATCGACCAAGAAGAAGCAGGCTATGCGAAACATCCGCCCCTAGTTCTCTTCGGCTCTCTCCCCGATCCTGTAGTTACCAATCTGACTTTGGAACTGAAAAAGCAGGGTATCAAGGTCAGTGGCTGGCTACCAGCTAAGCGGTTTAGCGAACTGCCAGTGATAGAGGAAGGATACTATGTGGCTGGGGTCAATCCTTTTCTATCCCGCACAGCCACTACACTGATGCGGCGCAGAAAGTGTAAACTAATTGGAGCACCGTTTCCTATTGGTCCTGATGGCACTAGGGCATGGATTGAGAAAATTTGCTCCGTTTTTGGTATCACTCCTCAAGGGCTGGACGAAAGAGAACAGCAGATATGGCAGAGCATGGAGGATTATCTGCAAATAATTAGAGGGAAATCAGTATTCTTTATGGGTGATAATCTACTGGAAGTATCTTTAGCTAGATTCCTAATTCGCTGTGGCATGATTGTCCATGAAATCGGCATTCCCTACATGGATCAGCGCTATCAAGCATCAGAATTGGAACTATTGGCAAAAACCTGTCAAGCGATGAATGCGCCAGTTCCTAAAATTGTTGAGAAGCCTGATAACTACAATCAAGTGCAGAGGATATATGAACTTCAGCCCGACTTAGTAATTACGGGCATGGCTCACGCCAACCCATTGGAAGCACGGGGCATTAATACCAAATGGTCAGTAGAATTCACCTTTGCGCAGATTCATGGTTTTAGCAATGCCCGCGATATTTTGGAATTGGTAACCCGCCCCCTACGCAGAAATAATAGCCTTAAAGAATTGGGTTGGGATAAATTGGTGCGGGAAGTATCTCCTGCCTAGTTTCTACATTGGTTGTGGGATAGTTATAATAGGGTATCTCAGTTTGAGATGCTCTATTTTTTATTTAGCTTATTGCAATCTAATAGTAACTACCAGAAAATATGCGGCTAATTCAACTATCCGATCTGCATTTAGCCAGCGAAGCCCATGCCATGGTTAACAATTTCCCTGTTTACAATAGCTTCCTGCAAGTATGCAATTTAGCTCTGAAATATCAGCCTGATCATCTGATTTTGACTGGGGATTTGAGTAATGATGGAGATTGGCACAGCTACGAGTTATTAGAAAATACCCTGAGGACTATTGATGTTCCTGTTAGCATCCTCTACGGCAATCACGATCGCTATTGTGAGTTAATCAACCACCGCTGTAATAAATCTTTTATTCTGGGTAACTGGCAAATTCTCTGCCTCGATTCTGTTAAACCCGATAGCATATGGGGGGAAGGAAAACTCTCCTATGCAGAATTGCAATGGCTGAAACATACCTTGAGCAGTTCCACAGGTAATGTGCTAATTGCGCTACACCACCATCCCATCACTTTTGGGGAAGGGAATTTAAGCTGGCTCAATCAAATCTATCTGGAGAATAGTGGTGAGTTCCTTGCTCTAATTGCAGAGTTCCCTCAGGTTAGAGGAATTATTTTCGGACACATCCACCGTGCGGTGAGTCAGCAGATTGCCCACTTCTCCATATATGGATGCCCTGCCACCTGTTATCAGGTTACCACCTCTAAAGATGACAAGCATTCCTTTAGTGCTGGCTTTAGGGTCATTGATTTACAGCCCGATGGCACATTATCCACACAAATCGTGCGCTTACCTAATACATTGACTGCCCATTAGCTTCAGTCTAGGGGTTCTACATCAAGAATTTTCCAATCAGGATGTGGCTCTTTCCCGCCAATATGTAGCTTTATGTATCTACCTAAGGACACTGGAATTATCAGGAATTATCTGTTTATGCTCTAATCATCAAATTCAATAGGTTACAGGGTCAACTGTGTCTAAATTTGCTTGTGCCGATCGCACTTTTGCGTGGCGTGGTTATTCTATTGGCTACATTGCCGTCAATGAACACAGCTTAGAATTGCCTGCACTGCTGTTAGTGCATGGGTTTGGTGCATCGGTGGGGCATTGGCGTAAAAATATACCTGTGCTGGCTGAGGCGGCGCGGGTGTTTGCCATTGATCTGATTGGCTTTGGCGCATCGGATAAACCCCCTGATTTCCCTTACACCTTTGAGAATTGGGGGGCTTTGATCTGTGATTTTGTTAGGGAGGTGATTGGTGGGCAGGCGGTGCTAGTAGGGAATTCCATTGGGGCGATCGCTGTGATGCAGGCAGTAGTTTCTCTGCCAGCGGGGAGCCAGTGGATTAGCCATGTGATCTTGATCAACTGCTCCCTGCGTCTCCTGCACGAATCTAAACAAGCACAACTGCCGTGGTATCGCAGATGGGGATCGCGGCTGTTACAGCAGGTGTTGGGCAATCGCTTCATTGCTCAGTTATTTTTCTCGCAGGTAAAACAACCGCAAACGGTCAGACGCATTTTACAGCAGGCGTATGCCGATCACTGCGCCATCACCGATGAGCTGATCCACATTTTGCTAAAACCTGCCCAAGACCCCCACGCGGTGGATGTATTTATGGCATTTGTACGCTATTCCCAAGGACCTACTCCTGAAGCATTGCTAGAACGCCTGCCCTGCCCTGCGATTATCCTCTGGGGCGATCGCGATCCGTGGGAACCTATTGAACTGGGTAAACAACTGAGCCAGTTTCCCGCAGTCAAAGCTTTTATCCCCATTCAGGGGGCGGGGCACTGCCCGCAAGATGAAACCCCTGAAGTAGTTAATCGCCTAATTCTCGACCATCTCCACATAAATTTTGCCGTAAAAGTCGGCTTGGAATAATTGCACTTTGTTTTGGGCGGACAACAGCAATAATCCCCAAAATACCCCTACTTGATCTTGCAATGCTTCAGCTAATTCATTGATCTCAATGACACGGCTGGGATGTTGGCTAAGATATTTTTCTAGGGCGATCGCTGTTTCTGAAAGATTTTCTTTGTGTGCCAGTTGGGCGATCGCCTTCATGGCAGAGGCTCTGGCGGTCTTGGATTGGCGCAGAGGATTTTTTTGCCCCTTGTTGGCTTTTTGCTGGACAGTTTCCGCAATTTCCTCGATCTGGGCGATCAGTTCAGCGAGGGTAACACGGCGGGCTGACGGGGCAGGGGCAACGGGTCGCCTGTGCAACAGCGTTTCTAAATTAGGGGGCAGGCGGTTGAGGTCGATATCAGAAGCAGATGTGGCTAAATCGTCAAAAGGCTGAGCCGTCAACTCTGGTTCCTGCTCGATGGCTTGCTCAAGGGTGTTGGCTTTGAGCTGTACCAACATTGCCGCATACAGCAGAGCTTGCCCAGACTCCCGCAGTTCTTTACGGTCGTCGGTGTATAGGCAAGACAAAAAGCGATCCACCACATCAATCACATCCACATTCCACGGATCAATCTCCCCCCGCTCTGCTAGGTCTAGCAATAGGGCGATCGCCTCTTGGGTGGTAGGACTGGGATTCACTGATGGCTATTTCTTACCCCAACCAAATAGCCCTCCCTTTTTCTCTGGCGCTTTGGCAGGTGGCTTGAGGGCTGATTCTACTTTTTTGAGATGCTGGGTGGCATTTTCTTCTTTGGGGTCAATTTTGAGGGCTTTTTGGAAAAAGTTTTTCGCTTGGGCATTATTGTTCATATTCATGTAGGCGAAGCCCATCAAGCCATATATTTTGGCATTATTTTCATCAACCCTTGCCGCCGCTTGCAGTTCTTTGAGCGCATCTGACCACTGCTTTTTGGCAAGCAAAATCTCTGCCATCTGGATATTGCGTTGGGCGGGCGATACCTTTGGTGTGGCTGGTGCAGGGGCAGGAGTGGAAGCGGCTGGGGCAGGGGCGGGGCTAGGTGCAGGTACGCCGATACTGCTGACAAAGGTGAGGTTTTGCTGAGTAAACAAATAAACTAAGTTCAGTTCGCTGAGATCACTGGTGGTCTTGATCAGACTTTCCGCACTAAGTTCGGCATACTGTTGCTCTGCCAACTGTTGCACATACTGCGCGTAGGTATATTCGTGGGGCAGTTTGAGCAGTTTTTGCGCCGCTTCTGACTCAATTTCTGGGGTGGCATTGCGTTGTTGCTGTCCCTTGCCAAACAGCCTGAGCATAGCCAGATATTCATTGCGCTCCCGCTCGTTGCTGAGAACTTGATAGGCGGGATTTACCATCTTGGAGAGAAACGCAGTAGCCAACAATTTCTGTTCGGTGGTGCGCCCAAACACATCGGGGTGCAGTGATTTCACAAGGCTCAAGTACTTTGCCCTGATCTGCCCCGCATCTGCGATCAAAGGCAAGCCCAGAATCGCATAGTGATCATTGATTTTGTACTTGGCTAGTCCGCGCTCGAGCTTAAAGACGGTTGGGATTGCCATAACTGCCATCTCCTGAGGATTTGCTCTAGTTTACCGCTTTGTCGCATTTCTGCCAAAGCCTGATTGATCGCCTGTCGCAGTGCTTCATCTTGTTTGTTGACCACTACCACCAAGCCGATGGGTAGAAGGGGGGGGCCTACCACCGCAAGGCTGGGATTTTGCTTAGCGTGCCACAGCGCCAGCGGTTCGTCCAAGAGCAGTACATCGAGCTGGCGATCGCCCAGTTGCTTGAGCATACGCTGGATATCTGGGGAAGCAAACACCCGAATCGCATTGCTACGATTTTTATTATAGGTTTCTACAAGGGCTAAGCCACCGCTACCAGTAACTACTCCTACACGCTTGCCGATCAAATCACGGAATGACCTGATGGGAGCTGTGCCTTTGCGTACCAGAAAACGCTGTGCTGTGCGATAGTATGGCGTACTTTCCGCAAATTTGCTGTTGTCTAAGCTACCTTGCTCACGACTGCTGAGGATAATATCAATTTTGCCCGCTTGCAGTTGTTGCGGTTGTTCCTGCCAAGGTACATTTACTGGCTGAATATCAACTTTGAGACGGGTGGCGAGTTCGCGGGCAATGTCCCATTCAAAACCATCGAGGTATTGACTGCGGGGATTCCAAAATAAGTAGGGTTGCCCCACACTAGCATCTACGCCGACGCTGAGGCGGTTATTGCGCTGTATGCGGGCGAGGCTCTGATCCGCCCAACTGGGGCTGGCACTGAGCCATAACACTAGCGGTAACAGTTTGACCAGTTTCAGCATAGGCAATCACAGGGCAAGGCGGGGTTGACGGATTTGGTCGATGAAAAATTCTTCGAGGGTTTGTTGCGATCGCTTTAATTGCACAATTGTGCCACCCATCGCTTCCACAGATAACAGGAATTTGCCTGTTTCGGCGGTCAAGTAGCCTGACCAGTGTCCATCTTGCCATTCTAGGGCTGTGAGCCATTTAGCCAACTCATCAGGATTGCCGCCCGTGCCCCTCACCTGATAGCCCTCGTCTGTGCCCAAAAGATCGAGGAGTTTGCCGCAGGCGATCAGTTCCCCTTTGTTGAGAATACCAATGCGATCGCAGATCAACTCGGCATCCGCCAGAATGTGGCTATTAAAAAATACTGTCTTGCCCTGCTTCTTCAGCATCAAAATAATTTCCCGCACCTGATAGCGTCCTACGGGGTCTAAGCCCGACATCGGCTCATCGAGGAAGACAATTTCTGGCTCGTTGATCAGTGCCTGCGCCAGACCGATGCGCTGTACCATGCCTTTGGAATACTGCCGCAGTTGCTTTTTGCGGGCGACGGCTTGGGATAGCCCTACCAGATCGACCAGCTCGGCAATGCGCTGGCGGCGGACGCTGGCGGGAATGCTGAACAGACTGCCCACAAGGTCCAATAACTCCCAGCCTGTGAGGTAGTCGTAGTAATAGGCATTCTCAGGTAAATAGCCGATTTTGTGCTTGATGTGGCGATCGCCGATGGGAGCACCCAAAATGTAACCAGAGCCTGCACTGGGAGGAATGATCCCCAAGAGGATTTTCAGCAGGGTGGTCTTGCCTGCGCCATTGGGTCCAAGCAGACCAAAGGTTTCCCCCTGCGGTACACTCAAAGAGCAGGACTGCAATGAGTTTACTGTTTGGTTCAGCCAAAAACCTGTACGATAGGACTTGCTGAGGTTTTGGGCAATGATGGCTAGTGGTGCGCTGTCTGACATGATGACCTTAGCCCGAATACTGCAGATAATATTAAGTAAATTGTGGGGATCAAGTAAAGATTTCTCCCAAAGGTACTGATCGTTTCGCCCCTGTCACTTTGGGCAAGTTGCCCGCCCGTTGCTTCAGCCGCAAGTAGCCCAACACCGCAAAGGCGATCGCTTCTTTGAAGTCGCTGGCAATACCCATCTGATCGCTGGTGACTAGCATAGTATCCCCCAGCCAAAATTTCAGCCTTTGCATTAAAAAACCATTGCGACTGCCCCCACCGCTGACAATTACCCTATGGGGCAGTCTAGGCAAAAACTGGCGATAGCTGTGGGCGATCGCCCGTGCCGTAAATTCTGTCAGGTTGGCGATAATATCCTGCGGCTCTGGGTTATGGGACTGGGCTTCCTGCAAACGCTGGCGCAGATAGGCGGGGCTGAACCACTCCCTGCCCGTGGACTTGGGTGGTAGGGCTTGCAAAAAAGTATCTTCTAGCCACCGCTCCACCAAAGGAGAATAAATCCTGCCTGATTGCGCCACCTGACCATCGGCATCGTAATCCCGCTGAAAGAGCAACTGCATTGCCAGATCAATCAGCACATTCCCTGGAGCATTATCAAACCCCAACACCTGATCGGCTGTGGCGTGGGGCGGTAAATAGGTGAGGTTGGCAATGCCGCCGATATTCTGAGCGACTCGCACTTCTTGGTCATGGGTAAGCAATAGCCAGTCCAGCATGGGCACTAGGGGCGCACCCTGTCCCCCCTGTTCGATGTCAGCCTTGCGAAAATTGGCGATGGTAGTAATCCCCGTTTTCTGAGCAATCACCGCCCCCCTGCCCATCTGCCAACTGTAACCCAAACTGTGGGCTGAGGGGGGACGATGCCACACTGTTTGTCCGTGAGAGGCGAGGAAGGCGATCTGCTCTGGAGCATACCCCATTTCTGCCAGTAGGTCGATGGCACACTGAGCGAATACCTCAGCTATACAATCATCCAAATGGCACAACTCCTCTAGCGATCGCTTGTCGCCAGCACACAGTTCTAAAATTTCTTGACGCAAAGCCGCAGGGTAGGCAAAGGTCTGCCCTTTCAGCAATGCCACCCCTAGTCGCTGATCCTCAGTAAGGCGCACCAGCACTGTATCGATGCCATCAGCGGAAGTGCCGCTGATCAGGGCGATCGCTAGGCAAGAAGTTTGGGCAGACATAGCTGGCTATTATGGCGCAAAAATTAAAGATTAACAAAGAGATTAAGAGTTCGGCGATCGGGCTACTAGGATAGTCGTAACACAGTACAGGTTAAGTTATGGACAAGCAAAGCTTTGGTCTGATTGGTCTGGCAGTCATGGGCGAAAACCTTGCCCTCAACATCGAGCGCAATGGCTTTCCCATCACCGTTTACAACCGCAGTCGGGACAAAACCGATAAGTTTATCGCCACCAGAGCACAGGGGAAAAAGTTGTTCCCCGCTTACACCATCAAAGAGTTTGTTGAGTCCCTAGAACGACCCCGCAAAATTTTGATCATGGTCAAGGCGGGTAGCCCTGTAGATGCAGTAATTGAGGAATTAAAGCCCTTTTTGGACGAGGGCGACATTATTATAGATGGGGGTAATTCTCACTTCCCCGACACCGATCGCCGTACCGCTGAACTAGAGGCACTCAACCTTAAGTTTATTGGCATGGGCGTAAGCGGTGGAGAAGAGGGCGCATTGCATGGTCCCAGCCTGATGCCGGGGGGACAGCTAGAGGCATACAAGGAGATTGAACCCATTGCTACCAAAATTGCCGCCCAAGTAGATGACGGACCCTGCGTTACTTACATTGGTAAGGGCAGTGCAGGGCACTATGTGAAAATGGTACACAATGGCATCGAGTATGGCGATATGCAGTTAATTGCCGAAGCCTACGATTTACTGAAGACGGGCTTGTCTGCTACCGCCAGCGAACTGCACGAGATTTTTAGCCAGTGGCGCACTACCGAGCTAAATTCCTTTTTGATTGACATCACCGCCGACATTTTTCGCAAGCTGGACGATCAGGGCACAGGTCAGCCCCTTGTGGATATGATCCTCGATGCCGCAGGACAAAAGGGCACAGGCAAATGGACAGTAGAAAGTGCCTTTGACTTGGGTGTGCCCATTCCCACCATGATTGCCGCCGTAACTGCTCGGGTGATTTCTTCGTACAAAGAGGAACGGGTCTCTGCCGCCCAAGTGCTGATTTCTAAAACCACTGGCACATACGATGGCGATCGCCAAGAATTTATTGATGCAGTGCGTGATGCCCTCTACTGTTCCAAAATCTGCTCCTACGCTCAGGGCATGGCACTGTTGGCGAAGGCTTCCACCGCCCACGACTACGGCTTGAACCTCGCCGAAATTGCCCGCATCTGGAAGGGGGGCTGTATCATTCGCGCGGGCTTCTTGGATAAAATCAAAAATGCTTTCCGCCGTAATCCCCAACTCCCTAACCTGCTGGTAGATGAGGACTTCACCCAAACTATCCTGAGCAAGGAATCGGCATGGCGGGTGGTGGTGCAGTCGGCGGCAAAACTGGGCATTCCCATCCCCGCCTTCAGTGCTTCCCTCGACTATTTTGATAGCTATAGAAGGGAGAGACTGCCGCAAAACCTCACCCAAGCCCAACGGGATTACTTTGGGGCGCACACCTACGAACGCATCGATCGCCCCAGAGGGGAGTTTTTCCATACCGAGTGGACAAAATAATAGGAACCAGTGAGTACAGCGCAGTATTACCTCGAGCAAGGGGCAAAATACCGTCAGCAAAATGACTGGCATGGGGCGATCGCCCATCTGCAAAAGGGCATCGCCATCCAACCCAATGAACCGCTTCTCTACTGCCAAATAGCAGAAGCTTTGATTGCCCTGCAAGACCCCATCTCTGCCATTAACCATCTGGAAACTGCCCTCAACCTACCCGCCAATCCTAAAACCCAAGCCTATGCCCACTGGCTGTTGGGCAGAGCCTATGAGCAAAAAAACTGGTCTGCCCTTGCCTTTGAGGCATACAGCCAAGCCCTACGCCGCGATCCCCAGAGTTTCACCCCAGATGCCCATGTGTTTATGGGGAATGTGTATCAGGAAAAACAAGATTATGCCTCAGCCCGTACCTGCTACCAGCGTGCCCTTGACCTAGACCCACTGCATCCATCAGCCCACAGCCAGATACTGCGTAGTTTCCTTGCTGAGTCTGATCTGCATAGCGCATACGGCAAGCTCAGAGAGATAGAAAGTCTCAATCCCGATTTAGTTGTGGTGGCGGATATGCTCGACCTTGCGATCGCCTATACTGAGCGGTCAAATTACACCCTAGCGCAGGAACTGATCCACCAAGCGATCGCCCTTGATCCCCAATGTGCCACTGCCCACTACCATCTAGGCAATCTGTTTTATCGCCAACAACAGGTCAGGGAAGCCATTTTTGCCTACAAAGAAGCCATTGACCTAGACCCGCAACTATCCCCCGCCTACTACAACTTGGGTACTGCCCTGCTGGCACTACATCAGACAGCAGAAGCGATCGCCTGTTTTGAGGCGGTGCTTGCCATCAAGCCCGACTTTGCCCCCGCCAAGGCTAAACTAGCGGAACTCAAGCCAGCAACTTCTGCAACTGCGCCTGATACTCCTCCTGAGTAATCGCCCCATCCCTTAGCTGTTGCGACAGCCTAGTAATATCCGCTTCAACCTGCTGTTTCTTGGTGGTGATTTCCGGCTCCCGCTCCCTATATTTCGCCTGCCCTTCCTGCTGTGCTGTGCGAAAAATCTGCTTTAGGGTAGCCGCATCCAAATTACAGCCACTGGCAAAATAGCGATCCGCCACCTTGCCGATCGCCCAAGTGCTGGCGAAACCCGTAGTTGCCCCCACTACCATACCTAACGGAATGATCATCTTGCTCAGATTGCTCACCGCGATCCGCACTCCCGTAACTCCGAGAGTACGCAGTAAAGCCCGCTTCAAGTCCTCGCGTGAGCGATTATAGCCCCACACCTCGCCGATGGACTGCGCCAAATCCAACTGATTCCAATAGATGAGCATATCAAAAGCGATGGATACCAGCGGCAGGGGAAATGCCCCCAGCACCGCATTGATAAAGCACATATCCGTAGTTAGCTTGTCCACCTCATTCTGTCGCTTTACAGGGTCAGCAATCTGTTGCAACTGCCCAGCAATGGTATATTTGCCCATACGGGACTTGCGCTCTAGCTCCTCCAGCCAGCCTTGCTTGCCTATCACCATGTTGCTGGTAAAAGTCTGGCTCACCTCTTTCAGCAGTGCCTCTTCTTCGGGGCTGACCTCCCCGTCAATGTTTGCCATGGTAAACACCGACTGATACACCAGCTCCCGTGCCGTATCGCTGGTGATCTGCGCCAACAGAGCTTTAGTATCCAATTCTTCCGCCAGCAAGCCATCAATGGTGATCCCCTCAGGCAAGGCAACTTGCCCAAAACTTTCCTGCAAACTCTCGATCTCCTCTGGCAGTATTTTGCCATCTGCCTTTGCCATCTGCACTAATAGCTTAAAACTGGCGATCAACTCTTGCTGGTTTATGGTGGACATAGACATTTGCCTCCTATCAGTGCCATTCATTGTCAGCCCAAAATTGGCGGTTATGGCAAATCTTCAGCACTTGTTAAACTTGGGTGTATTTTGCCAACACGAGAGTTCTTCTGCTATAACGTTTTCCCCTATGGCGAAAGAGCGAAGATTGGAACTCCCATAAGACACAGGCAGTCAAATACGGCAAAAGACTGATCTCAAACTTAGAGTTGTTCAAATCAAACTCATGCTTAATTTCCTCCTTGCGATCGCCCTAGGCAATCCCTTCCCCTCCCTGAAACCACTGTCCCCAGAATTACCTGCGCTCATAGCATCTACAACTCCTGCTTTGCGGGTGCGGGTTGATAAAAAACCTTACCAATTACAGGGAGACTTCAACAATGATCGCACTCCCGACACCTTGCTGTTGGTAGCAGTAGATCGGCAACTACCCCCCAAAATAGAAGTGCACTCCCCATGGAAATTGGGTCAGATGGTAAGACTGCAAATTCCTGAACCATTGGCAATCTACATTCGTCATGGCAGCAATGGCAGAGAATTTTTGCTCCATAATCGGGATTATTTCTCCACTCCGCAGTGGCAAAATGCCCGCCTGCCTATGCGAATTGTTACCGAAAAAACGCCGTAGAGCAATGCACTTTAGGGCAGGGAT
>Ga0272446_1000724_pt1 | contig 50326 bp, 41 predicted proteins | sample YNPCB0061_FD_194587 | JGI IMG/M metagenome (GOLD analysis project Ga0272446, IMG submission 194587) | Hot spring microbial mat communities from Yellowstone National Park, WY, United States - YNP-CB-006-1 | ecosystem: Environmental > Aquatic > Thermal springs > Hot (42-90C) > Sediment | place... | reverse complement strand
TACCAGGGGGAGTCGGGAACCACGACGTGGTTGGGGCAGGCTTTGTAAGGACAAAATGGGGGAACGAACATGGGTATCCTCCTTCAGAGAATACCCTTACTACGGGTTAGACATACATTTTTGCTTTAAAAAAAGGCATGAAAAATTAATCTTCGTAACACTACAGAGGGCTTCAAGGTTGACCAGGCCCGGTTCCATGGCGTATGGTAGGACCATGTATACGGTTCTGGTGGAGGCCGATTTCGCGGCGGCCCATTTTTTGACCCATTATCATGGAAAATGCGAACGCCTCCACGGGCATAATTACCGGGTTAGGCTCTGGGCCCGGGGAGAAACCCTGGATGACGGCGGGATGTTGGTGGACTTTGGTTCCCTAAAAGGGGTTTTACGGGAAGTGGTGGGAAAACTGGATCATCAAAATTTAAACGATTTTAAGGAATTCGACGGCGATCCCAGCGCCGAGCGGATCGCGAAATATCTTTTTGACCGGGTTCTCCAAGGGTTTGTCGATTCCGGCGGGAATGGGGAACTGTTATGGGCCCTGGACGTGTACGAAACCCCGACTAATATGGCCCGTTATGAACGATCTGGATTATAAAAGTCCCTATCTTACCACCGGTTTAATCGCCTATATTGGGAATAAACGATCCCTTCTGCCCTTTCTTGGAAAACACCTAGCCCCCTGCGTCGATGCCCTGGCCAGCCGTAATCCGCCTCGCTTTTTGGACCCCTTTGCCGGTGCGGGGGGCGTTTCCCGGTTGGCCAAGGCTCTGGGTTTTTCGGTGGGTACCAACGATCTGGAGTACTACGCGGCCCTTATCGGCTTTGCCCGTATTGTTCCGGGCCCCGGGGATTTGGAAACTGCCTTTTCCTCGGAAGGGGGAAGCTCTGCCGTGTTTTCCGCCCTCCACGCCTTCGCTTCCGGTGCGGCGCCCTCCCAGGCTGTTGGAGCGATTACGGGGGGGCCTTCTCGGGACGCGTGGGAATGGGCCTTTTCCCAGGCCCAGGGAGCCTTACCCTATATGGCCCGGTATTACGCTCCCCAAAAAACGGAAAACGCCGATTGGCGACGGGAACGGCTGTTCTACACCGCTGAAAACGCCCGCTATCTAGACCGGGCGCGGGAAGCCATAGAGCGACGGTACCCCGTTGATCCCCTGGAAGCGGGGGAGGACAGGGATAAAAGAGCCGAGGGGCGATCTGAAAGGATCGCCAAGGCGTGCCTTGTGGACGCTCTTTTGTACCAAGCGGCTACCCACACGAACACTTCGGGGGTCTTTAAGGCCTGCCACCGGGGTTTTGGAGGCCATGGAAAGGACGCGTTGGGCCGTATTATGGCCCCCATGGCGCTTCGTGCGCCGGTTTTGATCGATGGACCGGAAGCTACGGCGTCCAGGATGGACGCCGCGGCCTTTTGCGCTTGCCATCCCGCGGACCTGGTGTACCTGGACCCGCCGTACAATCAACACCAGTACGGTTCCAACTATCATATTTTAACCACCCTGGCCCGTTGGGATAGGCCGGCGGTCTCGGAAGAACGGAGTTCCGATGGATTTTTACTCGACCGGTCGGGAATACGGCGGGATTGGAATAGGACCCGATCCCTCTTTTGCGGAAAAAATCAGGCCGTTGAAGCCTTTAAAAGGCTCTTCGACGCCATCGATGCCCGCTTTATCCTTCTTTCTTACAACAACGGGGGCATCGTTCCCCTGGAGCTTATGGCCGATCTTTTGGTGAGCCGGGGAAACCTGCGGGTGGAGGAGGTCCCCTACACGGCGTACCGGGGGGGGAAACAGGGAAACCATCGGCTAGAGCGGATGCGGGAACTTCTTTTTATCCTGGACTGCCGTTCTGCCCCGTCCCCGGGAATTCAAAAACAACTGCGCCAGAGGAACCAACGGGAAATTTTGAAGTCCCTTTTGGCAAGCCGTTTCCACCCCGACAGGGTCCGATCCGAATTCCCCGGTGGGGAGTTTCAGGTTACCGATTGGGGCCTGGCTTCTTCTGCCGATTCTTATTTTGATGGATTGCTGTCTTTTGAGAGGCTCTCTAGAGAAAATTTTCCCATGGAACACCCCGATTTGGAGGCCTGGATTGGACGCCTAGGAAAATGCGTCTGCGCTTCCCACGGCGAAGCCTTAGGGGTGGTGCTTTCGGCCCTGGAAAAAAGGACCCCGCCCTGGGGTACGGTGCCCCTGGATAAACGGGAGAGCCTTCTCGTAACCCTTATCGGGTCTTCCCTGGCCCTCCTTAGAAAAATAGCCTTCGTGAAGTACGCCAGCGAATATACCGAGGCCTCAGGCAGGCTAGAAACCCTCCTGACCCGCTGTGGTCCCGCCTATCAACGGTGGATGGAAAAATTGGATCGCTTAAACCAGGTCGCCAAACTTCGGGGCGTTCAACTGTCGAATCGGGTGTGGGATTCCGATAACCGGGGTTTTGTCAGCCCTCGAGATGACATCTTCCACTGAAAGCCCTTGACTTGATAAAAATGAATCGATAAAATATTACCAACTGAGAGGGAGGATCGTCCCACCTCGAGGTATCATCTTCCATCCTATCCAAAGGAGTTTCCAATGGAGAAGAGACTTGGCGTTGTCGCAATTCTCATTCAAGGTCGCGAATCGATTCCCCGAATCAATCAGATCCTCTCTGCCCAGAACGAAATTATATTGGGACGGCTTGGTATGCCCTTTCGGGACAAGGGTATTCAGGTTATTTCCCTCGTTGTGGAAGGTTCGACCGATCAAATCGGCGCCCTCACCGGTCCGTTGGGCCGTTTGGCGGGGGTGCAGGTAAAGTCGATCCTGACGGGATACCGGGAGGGTACGGATGAACAGGGAGACCACGTTTCTTGATTACGGCAAATTGTCCGAATTGGCGGTTCGCCATGAACCGAGGGCCGAACGGGTACAGGAGATTTTAGCCAAGGCGCGGCTTTTACGGGGGCTAACCACCGAAGAGGCGGCCGATTTAGCGGCCCTACGGGATGGCGCCTTAATCAAAGAGCTCTTGGATACGGCTCTTTTTGTAAAAGAATCGATTTATGGCAAGCGGATGGTTTTATTTGCCCCGGTGTATACGGGGAATTATTGCGTAAACGACTGCGTATACTGCGCTTTCCGACGTTCAAACAAGGACTTGGAGCGGCGGGTCCTTTCAATCCAAGAGGTGACCCATCAAGCGGAGATCCTTTTAGCCCAGGGGCATAAACGGCTTTTGATTATCTGCGGAGAATCGCCCAAACAGTCGTTATCCTATACCATCGATACCATAAGGGCTTGCTACGGGGTTTCTGTGGGGAACGCCCGGGTCCGACGGATCAACGTGGAACTGGCCCCCCTGGACGTGGAGGGTTTTCGTGCCCTGAAAAAATCGGATATCGGTACCTACGTGTGTTTCCAGGAAACCTACGATCCCGAACTGTACCAGGAAGCCCATCCGACGGGTCCCAAGGCGGATTATCGGAATCGGTTATACGTGATGGACCGCGCCATGGAGGGGGGTTGTGACGATATCGGATTGGGGGCGCTCTTTGGCTTGGGGAATTGGCGTTACGAATTGGTGGGGATGTTGGAACACGCCCGCCATCTGGAAGAAACCTTCGGCTGGGGACCCCACACCGTGAGCGTTCCCCGGGTGGAGTTCGCCCCGGGGGCTCCGTGGGCGGAGGTGGTTCCGAATCCTGTGGGGGACGAGGATTTTAAAAAACTCATCGCTATCCTTCGGATTACCCTTCCCTACGTGGGGATAATTCTTTCAACCCGGGAACGGACCGAATTCCGCAAAGAACTCCTGGCCTACGGAGTCAGTCAGATTTCCGCCGGGTCCCGAACCGATCCGGGGGGCTACGAAGAAGGGGAGGGTTCGGTCGCCGATGTGGGAAAACACAACGAAATAGCCGCCCATACCGCCCAATTCGCCCTGGGGGATCTTCGGGATCTAGAGGAAACCATTTCGGATCTGATAGACGACGGATACATTCCCAGTTTTTGTACCGGTTGTTACCGCCGTGGTCGAACGGGGGCGGATTTTATGGATTTGGCAAAACCAGGACTGATAAAGGAATTCTGTCTGCCCAACGGGCTCGTGTCCTTCGCCGAATACCTGTACGATTACGCGAAGGAGGAAACGAGGATAAAGGGTTTTCGGCTTATCGAAACCATGCAAAGGTCCGCCTCGGAAAAGGGGCAGAGTTACCTGCGGGATGCCCTACAAAAAACTGCCCAGGGAGAGCGGGATCTCTACCTATGACGGAATCTGAAATCCGGGAATTAGCCTCCTTGCCCCTCGATGTTTTGGTATCCCAGGCCCGGTCCCTAACCGACCTCTTCCATGGGAAAGGGGTGCTCCTTCGGGCTTTGGTGGAAACGACGAACTTTTGCGCCATGGATTGTCTGTACTGCGGGATCCGCAGGAGTAACGGGGCCGTTCAGCGGTATCGGCTTAGCCCCGAAACCCTCCGCCAGACCCTGCAGGCGGGGGTCCAGGCGGGTTTTCAAACCTTTGTCCTGCAGGGGGGTGAGGACCCGGCGTTACAGGGGGAGGGGTTGCTCCGGTTGACCGAACTTGCCCGTTCAACCCTGGGACCAGAGCCAGCCTTAACCCTTAGTTTTGGTATCCGGAGCCGGGGGGAGTACGAAGAACTCCGGGCGGCCGGGGCGGATCGGTACTTGATGCGTTTTGAAACCGCCGAACCGGAGTTGCACCAATACTTAAGAAATGGAATATCCTTGAAACGGCGGCTTCAGGCCCTGGAGGACCTTCGAGCCGCGGGGCTTCAGGTGGGATCGGGTTTTATGACCGGTCTACCCGGAGAAACAGAAGAAACCCTGGTACGGAATATTATGCTCTGCCAAGATTTAAGGTTGGATATGGGTGGGGTGGGGCCGTTTATTCCCCACCCCTCTACTCCCTTGGCCAAAGCCCGGGGCAGTAGTTTAGACCTCGCAATCCGAGGGACGGCCATGCTGCGGTTCGTTTTACCGGAATGTCATATCCCCGCCACCACCGCCGCGGGTTCCATCCACCGTGAAGGTCGGGAACGGCTTTTAGAAGCGGGGGCCAACGTGCTGATGCCGAATATCACGCCCACGGAACAGAAGAAAAACTATCAGTTGTACCCAGGGAAAATTTGTTTAGACGAATCGGGATTTCACTGTATTGGGTGTCTCGATATTCGAGTCCGGGGCCGGGGGCTTAGCCTTTCCTGGGACAGGGGTGATGCGCTTCGTTTTCGAAGTTCGCGAAAATCGAGGGAATCCCAGGCCCCCGGGGAATCCCAGCCTCCGGGGGATTCCCCGGCCCTGGAGGGTACTCCGGGGGAGCCTCGGGAATTTCAGGTAGGCTATCCATGAACGACAGGAAGACACCCCGCTGGGGGGATCAGACCGCAGCGGCTATCGTTAATTTTGGCAGGGGACAAACGCCCCGAGCCTTTATTCAAGCCCTAGGGGAAGTTAAAGAAGTGGCCCTCCGGGCGCTTCAGGAGACCGAGGAACCCTGGAGCCCAGGGGTTTACGAGGCCGCTTTGGAAGCCCTAAAGGAAATACGGGAAGGGCTGTACGACGGAGAGTTTCCCCTGGATTTGGCCCAAGGCGGGGCGGGGACGAGCCTCCACATGAATATATGCGAGGTTCTATCAGCCTTGGTGGAAGAAAAAGCCGGCCCCACGGCGCGCTTTCACCCCCTGGACGACGGGGCCCGATCCCAATCCACCAACGATGTGGTAACCACCGCCGTTATCGTGGTGGTTCAGCGGCTTATCCGCCGTGTGGAAGCTTCGGTAATAGCTCTCCAGGAAGCCCTCGTGGCCCGGGAAGCCGCGTGGCGGGGAACCCTGGTAACCGGGCGGACCGAATGGCAAGCGGCCCTTCCCATGGACCTTTCCCTCGTGGCCAGCGCTTGGGCTGGGTCGGCGGAACGGGACCGTTGGCGTTTAGGAAAGTTGAAGGAGCGGACCCGTACGGTTCCCTTGGGGGGTACCGCCGTGGGAACCGGGTCCGGCGCCCCTGGGGCCTACCTTTTCGCGGCGGAACGGCAACTCCGTTTAATCACCGGACTGCCGCTCCAACGGAGCCAAAACCTCAGCGACGCGGTGGCCCAGCGGGACGACCTGGCAGAGGTGGCCCAGGTCTTTAAGGTTGTCGCGGCGAACCTGGTTAAGCTCTGTCGGGACCTTTTTTTCTACACCGCATCCTCGGTGGGAGAACTGGTTCTCCCCCAGCTCCAGTGGGGTTCCACCGCCATGCCGGTAAAAAACAACCCCGTACTGGTAGAGTTCGCCTCCGGTTTGGCCATCCGTTGTCAAGGAGCCTGCGACACGGTGCTCCGCTATACCGAGGAGGGGTTCCTGCAACTGAACGCCTACGGGCCCTTCATGCTGTCGGGCCTCCTCGGCGCTTCCCATGACCTGGGGAACGCCTTGGACACCCTCTCGACGGGGCTCCTTCCCCGTTTAGGAGTGGATCCCCTGCGTTCATTTCGGAATTTGGCCCAATCCTCCGCCCCCCTCAACGCCCTGCGCCCGGAGCTTCCCTACGGCTTCCTTAAAACGCTTATGGAGGGAACTTCCGGGGCGGACATTCCGGCGGAGGAAGAGAAAAAAGAGAACGCCCTAGGGATGGAAGAGGAAGCCCTGGTTCGCCGTTTATCCGAAATCACCGGTCTCCAGGGGGCGGTGATCCGTCGGCGTCTTGGCCTTCGGTCTACCGTAGCGGCGGAAAACGAAGGATCAATCGTAAAGGAATGACTATGGAAACACCCTTAGCCGAATCGGCCTCCATCGTGGTGGTGGGATTACGGAACGCTGGAAAATCCAGCCTGATTAACAATATTTTTGGAAAAGACGTGGCCATCGTTTCGCCGGTACCGGGAACCACCACGGACCCGGTGGTACGGAAGATGGAACTCCCCCAGTGGGGACCCGTAGCGTTTGTTGATACCCCGGGGATCGACGATGAGGGTGATCTGGGCCGCCAACGGGTGGGCCGTACGGAGTCCCGTCTAGCCTCGGCGGCGGCTGTCGTATTTGCCACGGCGGGACATCGGGATGTGGCAGAACCGGAAAAACAGCTTCTGGCCCGTCTGGAACAGGGCACGGTCCCCTATCTTATCGTGGTAACCCACGGGGACCTTCCCCTGTCGGAGGGGAAAAAAGCCTGGGTGGCCGATAAAAAACACCTGGTGGTTTCAAATTACCGCAACGATGACGGCGCCGCGTTGCGCCTCGCCGTGGCCGGCTTGGCCGAGGGGGCTTCGTTTGAGGCGGCCCCCTTGGACGGTCTGGTACGGGAGGGGGACCACATCGTTCTGGTAACCCCCATCGATTTAGCCGCCCCCAAGGGGAGGCTCATACAACCCCAGGTGGAGACTATTCGGGACGCCCTGGACAAGGATTGCCGGGTAACGGTGGTGAAGGAACGGGAACTCTACGATACGTACCGGTCCTTTAACCATCGACCTACTCTGGTGATCACCGACAGCCAGGCCTTTTCCAAAGTGGCGGCGGATATCGATGAGGATCAACCCTTGACTAGTTTTTCCATCCTCTTTGCCCGCAAAAAGGGGGAGTTGGAACCCTTTTTACGGGGCCTAGGGGCCCTTAGCCGGTTTCAGGAGGGGCATAGGGTTTTTGTAATGGAAGCCTGTTCCCACCACCGGGGGGCCGATGATATCGCCTCGGTAAAAATCCCCCGGCTCTTTGCCCGCCTTGTCAGTCCGGACGTGCGCTTTGAGACGGTCCGGCGGATACCCCAAGACCTAACCCCCCAGGACCTGGTGATCCACTGCGCCGCCTGCATGATGACCAGCGCGGCCTTTAAGGCACGGTTAGCTAGTCTGACGAGCCAAGGCGTCCCGGTTACCAATTACGGGCTCTTTCTCGCCTGGGCTAATGGCCTCCTTCCCCGGGCCATCGAACCGTTTCCGGAGTACCGGGAAGCATACCATCACCTTTGGCAGGCCCTTTATAGTGTTACGAAGATTAAATTTTGATCCTTATTTTCAAAGCAAGAATTTACTTCTCACCCGTAGTAAGGGTATTCTCTGAAGGAGGATACCCATATTCGTTCCCCCATTCGAATCAAAGGCTGTCGAGCGGTCCTTCACCGAGCCCCTGGACCTGCTCGAACGGGAGCGGCCTCGAACCAAGAAAACACCCCTTGCCCTTATCACGGATCAGAAACTGGAGTATCAGCGGGTCTTACGGCAAGGGGGGGGCGTGGTACGGGGCGCTCTCCCTGCCTTCGCGTTTATGTAGGCAGAGAGAACCTTGGTATGAGGCTGGCGGCATAATCTTCGTAACACTAGGGAGAGGAAACGTTAGAAGGGCCCGAAATGGATAGCCACGGCCAGAGCCAGGAACGCCGAGGTAAGGGCTAGGATTATCAGCTGGAGTTTCCACGTAAAGGCCATCCACTTGGGGTAGCTGACCACGGTAAAGGACAGGGCGATGAGGAGCAGGGCGTTGGTGGGAAAAATCATATTGGAAAACCCGTCGCCAAAGTCAAAGGCCAACACCGCCGTCTGACGGCTTATGCCCACCAGGTCGGCCAAGGGCGAGAGGAGGGGCATCATTAAAAAAGCCTTAGCGCTGGCGGACCCGATAAAAAAATTCATTCCCAGCGTGGCGGCGTACATAAGAAAAGCCCCCGCCATGGGTGGGGCTTGACGGATGGTCTGGGCGGTCATAAAGAGGATGGTATCCATAATTTTGCCCGTGACGATGATGTGCTTGACGCTGTAGGCCATGAGAATTAGCACGATTCCCGGAAGCAGGTTCGCCGACCCGGTTAAAAAAGCGTGGACCGTATTTTTGCCCCCTAACCGAGCGAGGATGCCGCCTCCGATACCGCCGATTAAAAAGAGGATTCCCATGATGGGAAAAGCCAGGTCCGAAAGGGTGGCGCTTCGGGCGGTCGCAAAAACCACGACCATGGCCACGGCGACGCAGAGGGCAAACCATACCAGGGCCCGTCCCTTCTGCCGGGTCCCCGGGATACCGCTTGCCAGGGGCGACCTTTCCATTAGGTCCGACGGTTTCCCCGGGACCTCGGAGGTTTTGGGAAACCGTCGGCGGATTTCTTCGTCCAAGGCGAAGGTCGGTGAACGGCGGGGGTCCCCTTCGACATTTTTCGCGTGGTGGATTACAAAGGCCGTTACGAGGACGTACACCGTGGCAAAGAAGATCAACCGGAGCCAGGCTCCAGAAAATAGGGGAAGATCCGCGATCTTTTGGGCCACCGCGATGGTAAAGGGATTGGTCACCGCCGACGCGAAACCAAAGGCCAGGGGAAGCAAACTCATTCCGAGGCCGGTCAAGGAATCCCACCCCAGGGTTATGGATAGGGGCACGATAAAGATGATCATGGGCACCATCCCTTCGTAGACCCCGATAAAGCTAGAAATGGCCATAAAGAAGAGGATCACCAGGGCAATAAGCAGGTACTTACGCTTGGAAAAATGCAAAACTAAAAGCCGAATCAACTCTTCCATCACCCCCGCCCGTTCCAAAATCGCTATGGAACCCCCAACGCAAAAAATAAACAGGATGATAGTGATCAGGGTAAGGTTCCCGCTGACAAAGAGTATTTCCACCGGGGCCGTGAACCAGCGCCAAAAGGGATAGTCCGGTTTGGGAACCCCCCGGTAACTGCCGTCCACCACCAGGGTTCGGCCGTCGTGGACCACCCGGTCGTACAGACCCGACGGAAGGAGAACCGTAAGAACACCGGAAAAAATCATCAGTAAAAGAATAATCCCCGCCGACACGATAAAGGCTTTAAGACCTATCTTGATAGCGCTCCTGTTCTCCATCCCTATTGTGTCCGTTCCCCCACGTTCCCTGGAAACCGATTTTTCGGTACTGGTTAATTTTTTCATACCTTTTCCTTAAAAATAAAAATCCTAACAGTTTGTCGGACTTGTCTGCCTAACCATAAAACATCCACCAGTCCGACTGGCTACAGCGTTCCTAACAGTTCCGTGTACCATCGAATCCCGGCTCCCAGATTCTCCAGGGATATCCGTTCGTCGTGACCGTGGATACGGGCTAACTCCTGGGCGTCCAGAACCAGGGGGCCAAAGCGGTAAACAGCGTCGCAGAGCTCCGCGTAGTACCGGGAATCGGTGGTCGCGGTTACGAGGAAGGGAAGCACCGCCGCGTCGGGGAATACGGCTGAAACAGCGGTGGAGATTTCCCTCCAGCCGCTTCCCTTCCCTCCGGCGACAGCGGCCGTAGCGTCCACGGGGTCGTTGGCGGCCCTGAGGGGGCTGACGGTGACGGAAACCCGGGGATCGTGGATTACCCCTTGTACGTACGCCACGGCGCTGTCCACGGTCCAGGGCGAAAGGAGCCGCAGGTTTAGGATAGCCTGAGCCTCCGACGGAAGGATATTGTCCGCGGAGCTTCCCTTTAACTGGGTCATGGCCACCGTGGTCCGCAGGAGGGCCGTCGTTTCGGGGGTGGTGGCCGCCAGGGTGAAAAAGAGGAGACCGAGGGCCCGGGCTCTCTTCATAATCCAGGAAACCGGAGGCCGGTAAAAGTCCGCCAGGGATGAAAAAAAGGATTCCACCGGAGCTGTTAAGTGGTAAGGAAAGGGCTTTTTAGCCAGTCGAACCAGAGCCTGGGCAAGGATCGCCACGGCCTGTTCCTTGGGCGGTCGGGAGGCGTGCCCCGGAGCTTGGGCCACCGATAGCTGGATATCCAGGAACCCCTTTTCCTCCACCCCAATCAAGGCGAGGGGTTTATCAATACCCTTCAAGATCCCCTGGGTAACGATGCTCCCCTCGTCCAAGGCCCAGGAGAAACGGATACCCCGTTCCTTAAACCACGCCGCGGTGTTTTTAGCTCCCCTCTGTCCGGACCGTTCTTCGTCCCCCCCAAAGGCGAACCAAATATCCGAGGCGGGAGAAAATCCCTCGGATACCAGGGCCTCCGCCGCCTCCATACAACTAATCAGGGTGTTTTTTGTATCCAAGGTTCCCCGACCGTAGATAAATCCTTCCCGCAGTTCCGCAGAAAAGGGGTCGGTGGTCCAATTTTCCCGCTCCGCGGGTACCACATCGTAGTGGGATAAAAAAAGGATGGGCCGTTCCGTGGTCCCTCCCTTTCCCGGCCACCGGTAGGCTACCCCAAAGGGGCTCAGGGGATACCGTTCGGCAACCCGATGGAAGCGGGGGTACGCGGTAACGAGAAAATTCTGAAACTCCCCCAGTCGCCTTTCCGCTTCCCCAGCGGGATCGGTATCCCCATCGTCGATCCAGCAGGTTTGATGTTGGATGGCCCGTCTAAAACGGTCAAGTACGGTTTGAGATATGTTTTCCATACCCCATCGTACCATGGGTTCCTTTGCTCACGCTATACGGGATAAAAAAAATCGTCCCGGAGGAAAGAGTCCCCAGGACGACGGTGTATCTACAAAAAAGGAGGCTGTCCCGTAACTTCCTAAGTTACGGGACAGCCTCAATTCTAAAAACATCAGTTTTTAGAATTTTTCCGCTGAATTAGGGGGGACTTACCGTTTGTTCAGATATTTTCGGATATCCAGGGCGACGGCGGCTACGATGATGGCCCCCTTAACGATCTGCTGCCAATAGGGGGACATATTGATAAACGTTAGACCGTAGTTGATGACCGAGAAGATTAACACGCCGATAATCATCCCCGGTACCGTTCCGATACCCCCGTTGATAGACACGCCGCCGACAACGCAAGCGGCGATGGCGTCCAATTCGTACATATTTCCGTAATTGTTTGTCGCTCCACCGGTACGGGCCGCCTCCAAAGAACCCGCCAAACCGTACATGGCCCCCGCAAAGGCGTATACGATTAGGAGATTCCGTACCACGTTAACTCCCGAAACCCGGGCCGCTTCCGTGTTGCCACCGATGGCGTAAATGTTTTTCCCAAAGGTGGTTTTATTGTGCAGAACCCAGACGATAAGGGCGATAATTGTCGCGATAATTACAATGTAGGGAATGGAATAGACCCCATCGGGACCAAAATAGCCAGAACCGAGGTTGATGAATCGTTTATCGAGACCCCCGATGGGCTGGGCCCCATAGGGCGGACGGTCAAAGTAAAGGGAGTCGAGTCCGTAAACGGCGACCATGGTTCCCAGGGTTGTGATAAAGGGGGTCACCTTTAGTTTGGCCACGATCAGGCCGTTGAGAAGCCCAATCCCTGCGGTGATTACCATGGCGATAAGAATGGGAAGCCACAGGGGCAATTCCTGTAGGTTAGGGTACATCCGTCGCGGATAATCCAGGGCCTGCAGAAGGGATGCCGAAAGGACCGCCGCTAACCCTACTTGGCGGCCCGCCGAAAGGTCCGTACCGCCGGAAATGAGGATACCGCCAACCCCCAGGGCTATGATGACCCGGGTCGCGGACATGGAAAGGATATTGCGGAAATTTTCTATTGAAAGAAAGGAGGGTTCCTTAATGGCTATGGCGACGATTAAAATAAGAAATACAAAATAAATCGCGTATTGAAGGCTGAAATCCCCAATGTTTTTAGCGTTCAGGCGGACCGTGGTCCGCGGGGTACTGTCTTTCATAATCCTTTCTCCCGATATTAGTTGAATTGTGCGGCGAGCCGCATTATTTCTTCCTGGTTGGTATTTTTACCCTCCAGTATTCCCGTAACTTTTCCGTCGCACATGACCATAATCCGGTCCGCCATACCCAATAGTTCGGGCATTTCGGAGGAGATCATGATTACGGTTTTTCCCCGTTTCGCTAAGTCGGCGATAATGGTGTAAATTTCGTATTTCGCTCCCACGTCGATACCCCGGGTGGGTTCATCCAGGATTAGTATTTCTGGTTCTGTCAGTAGCCAGCGGGCAAAAAGGACCTTCTGCTGGTTTCCCCCCGAAAGATCCCGGATACGATTACGAAAACTAGGGGTCTTTACCCGGAGGGCGTTAATTTCGTTAATCGCGTCGGTTTCTCCTCGTTTTTCGTTCAGCAGACCCGTGGGACCGATATAGTTTTTTAAATTAGCCAGGAGCATGTTGTCCTTTACGGAAAGCATGGGAACGATGCCCGTGGCCCGCCGTTCTTCGGTTAAAAGGGCCATTTTATGTAGTTTTGCCTGGGTCGGCTGTTTAATGGACACCTCTTTTCCGTTGATAAGCACCTTTCCCGATTCGATGGGCCGTAATCCGAAGAGTGATTCTACCAATTCGGTTCGTTTTGCCCCCACCAGGCCTCCAATGCCGAAAATTTCTCCCCGGCGAACCGTAAAATTGACGTTTCGGAAGGATCGACTTTCCGCAGAGGTTAGGTCCCTTACCTCAAATATCACGTCTCCGGGTATATTTTCCCTGGGCGGGAAACGGTGGGTTAAATCTCGTCCTACCATGTATTTAATAATCTGATCGGTGGTCAAATCCTTCGCCGGATAGGTTCCCACGTGTTGACCGTCCCGCATAATGGAGACTTCGTCGGAAATATTTAAGATTTCTTCCATCCGGTGGGAAATATAGATAATTGAAACCCCTTCGTCCCGAAGGCGTCGTATAATTTCAAATAAGCGGTCCACCTCGTTTTCCGTCAGCGATGAGGTAGGTTCATCCATAATAATCACCTTGGCGTTGTAAGATACGGCCTTGGCGATTTCGATGGATTGAATTTTCGATACCGATAGTTCCCGGACCCACACCCTTGGATTGATATCCATTTTAAGGTCCTTAAAGAGGGCTACCGTATCTTGGTACATTTTTTTATGGTTGATAAATTTTATCGGTCCCAAAGCAATTTTCGGATAACGGCCTAGCCAAAGATTATCCATTACGCTTCGGTAGGGGATAGGAAGCAATTCCTGGTGAATCATGGAAATTCCCGCGTCTAGGGCTTGGCGGGAATCGGTGAATTTTACGGGTTTCCCTTCCAAAAGAATCTCACCGGAATCGGGAGTATAAATGCCGAATAAACACTTCATTAAAGTTGATTTACCCGCGCCGTTTTCCCCCATTAAAGCGTGAACGGTTCCGGGTTTTACGCTGATCGATACATCGTCGAGGGCGCGCACCCCGGGAAAGGTCTTCGACATGTGCTTTATCTCAAGGACATACTCATATTCCCTCATCGGTGGTCCTCCAAAAAACAAAAATATATAACAAACGGACGGGTCGCCAATGGGCGGTCCGTCCGTGGGTGTACAAAGAAACTACCCCGCTTTATTTAAATTGGGTATAATTGTCCTTGGTTACCTTCTGATAGGGAACCCATACATACTTGCCGTCGGAGATCGTCCAACCGGCGGTACTCACGTCCTTGCCGGTAGCCAAGGCGTACGCCAGGTCGAAGGTGGCCTTCCCCTGGTTCTTCGCGTCGTTGAGGACGGTGCCCAAAAGGGTGCCCTGTTCCAGAGCCTGGAGAGCCGGGGCGGTAGCGTCAACACCGACTACGGGAATGTACTTATCCCCGGTAAAGTAGCCTTCCTGGCGGAGGGCTTCGATGGCGCCGAGGGCCATATCGTCGTTGTTGCAAAGAACCGCTTCGATCTTATCGCCGTATTTGGCGTAGAAGGCCTTCATTTTCTCTACAGCCTTGGGGCGATCCCAGTAAGCGGTATCTTCTGCTAACTTTTCTACCTTAATCCCCGCGTCGGTAAGAGCTTGGATGGAGTATTTGGTTCGCAGTTCCGCGTCCTGATGTCCGGGTTCACCCTTGATCATGATGTACTGAAGGACCCCGTCGCCGTTCTTGTCGGCCTTGGGATTAGCTTTCCAGTAATCCGCCAGGATCTGTCCCTGCATGGTTCCCGATTGTTCAGCCTTGGCGCCCACGTAGTATACCTTGTCCCACTTCTTCATATCCTCGGGCAAGGGTTCGCGGTTAAAGAATACCACCGGGGTGTTCCGGGCCTTCGCCTTGTCGATGATGGCCGCGGCGGCGGTGCGATCCACGGGGTTGATAGCGATGGAGTTAGCTTTTTTGGAAAGGAACGCGTCCACCTGGTCGTTCTGGGTGGGCTGGGCGTTCTGGGAATCTACCATTTCGATGGTAGCCTTGCCCTGGGCGTTGGCTTCGATAGCGTTCCGCACGTAGGACATAAAGGTGTCGTCAAACTTGTAGATAGCCACGCCGATTTTGGGCATAGCGGCACTGGCGCCGGCGGCTCCCTGCTGTTGACCGCTTGCGAAGGCAAACGTGGACAGCGCGCAAAGAACGGATACAATAGCGATACTCTTCTTCACTTTGTTCCTCCTAAAAAATATGTTAGGCCCCATGGCCTATAAAATCACGGTACCACTAAATTAAAAAGGACGAAACAAGAAGTTTTTTATATTTTCTGTCATTTATGTGTATTCACCGTAAGGGCTGGGGCCGAATAGCACAAATTCATCATAAAAGGACATAAAAGGTAAGCTTGATACCTAATGGGGCAGGACATTCCGGTACACATCCTCCTCTAAATGAAATCCGTCCTTTATAACCGTTTCCCTCAGGTTCGTTTTATCCACCCCTATGGGGGTTAGTTCGTAGTAGGGGACCCGATACGTTCCGTCTTCTATGGCGTTATGCACCGTAACCCGCTCGTTCCGGGCCATATATACTGCCAATTCGGCGGCCTTAGCGGCGATTTGTTCAATGGGTTTATAAACCGTCATGGTCTGGGTTCCTTCGGCGATCCGTTGGCAGGCCGCTAGATCCGCGTCCGCCCCCGCTACCGCGACCTTCCCCGCCAACCTATGGAGGGCCAGGGTACGGATTACCGCTTCCGCTTGCAGGTCGCTGAAAGCGATAACCCCGTCAATTTTATTTCCGCTGTTTAACAGATCTTCGATCACCTTAGCCGGTTCCTCGCTGTTTGTGGAATTGGGCCAATAATCGGAGAGGATACGGATGCCCTTTGAATCCACCAGGGGGGTAAGGATGTTAAAAACACCCCGGTGGGCCGCTTCGGCGTTACTATCGTTCCGGGGACCGTTGATCAGCACCAGCGAACCGTGGTGGATGGCGTCTACTATCCCCTGGGCCTGGAGTTCCCCTGTTTTGACGGCATCGTAGGCCAGGTAGAGGTCCGCCCCGGCGTTATAAACGATCCGTTCGTACAGGAGGGTTGGGACGTTTCTTCGCTTTGCTTCTATGATGGCCCGACTTAGATAATGGGGGTCCGCGGCGATTAAAACTAGGGAGTTGATTCCCTGGTCCAGTAGATAGTTAATCTCCGCTTCCTGGGTTTGGGAATTTTCTTCCCCAATTTGTAAAATCACCTGGGCTCCCAGACTTTTGGCGGTGGAAAGGAACACGTCCCTGTCCCGGGTCCACCTTTCTTCGATAAACGAGTCCATGACAAAGCCAATTTTAGGGGTATGGTTTTGATTTTTGTTCTGGGGCCCCTTGTCTACCCGTTGACACCCCGTAAAGATTCCTATTCCCAGCAGGAATACTCCAAATAGGACCGTCTTACCTTTCATACGATGGACCTCCCGTAGTATGGGCGTATTCCGAAGGGGTTATCCCAACGATTTTTTTAAAGGCTCGGCTAAAGTAGTTCGCGTCCGGGTACCCGCAAACGTAGGCGATTTCCTTGACGCTCAGGGAACCCTGCGTAAGTTCCCTTTTAGCCCGTTCAATTCTATACCGACTTATATGATCCGTAAACGAAGATCCGGTTTCAGCTACCAAAATTCTGGAAAGATGGGCGGGACTAAGACCGACGGTTTCCGCGACCTCTTCTAAAGAAATCGGTCTATGATAATTTTCTCCGATGAAACGCAGGGCTGACCGAATACGTTTGTCCGGAAGCTCCCCGAAACCACCCTCCGATTTTCGAGTCCCCGTACCCCCTAGGCTTATGGTTAAAAGGTTCGCCGCCCGTTCTGGAAAATCTTCGGATTTTTCATTTCCCATAATCCATTGGGAAATTCCCGCTTGCACGGCATCTTCCACGGAAGCCCCCGCCAGGGTCGTTAGAGCGGCGGCCACCAGGGCCCGTTGGATCTTCGAATTCTCATCTTCCCGGGAAGACAGGAGGATCCAATGGGCAAAGGCGGTCGTGGCGGCGTTCAGATCGCCCTGGATGATCCCCTGCTCTGATCGACGGAGTTCCTCCCTCGTCGGGTCCTGGCTTTCAAAACGCCTGGAAATGATGGTATCACCCCTGTTTTCCCCCTTCGAGGCTAAGGCTCCCAGGGCATCCGCCCAGGAGCGACGCAGGTCGATCCCTTCCCGCACCGAACCCACGGCAAAACGGAGGACCGGAAAATCTCTTTGGGAAAATAGTTCCTTTAAAATTGCCATGGAGGATTCGATTCGGCTCCCCTGGATAAACAGGGGTAAAAAGCCCCCCAAAGGAGGCCCCACCAGGCAAGCCAAACGGTTGGTGATAGCCTGCCGTAACAGATTGATATTCCCTTCGGTCCACGGGAAGGGGATTTCCGGATCTTCGGCCAAAACCGCGAAATGTCCCGTAATTTCCGGTTCCTGTTTTCCCCGTTGGTCCATCAGGGCCAGGCGCTGTCCAAAAGAACGGAGCAAAGAAGGATCCTGGGGTCCCAAAATGGCGGTATAAATAAAGCCTACTTCCAAGAGCGGGCGGGCTAATTCCAACTCCTGCCGGGCGGAAGCGGCCCTAAAAGACGCGTCTTTTAACTCCTTTAAATGGCGAAGGGCCTCTTTAAGGGTGGAAATGAGGGCTTCCTGTTCCACCGGTTTAACCAGATAATCGTAGACTCCCAAGGAAAAAGCTTCCTTGGCGATATCAAAACGTTCGTAGGCCGTTAAAAGGATGGTTACGCTATCGGACGCGAGCCGCCGCAATTCCCGAAGGGCGTCCAACCCGCTCATGCCGGGCATACGGACGTCCATCATCACAATGTCCGGTTTTTCCTGTAGAATACCCTCAATGGCATCCTTCCCCGATCGGGCGGTTCCGCAAATTTCTAATTCATCCAGATGCTTTTTAATCGTTACCGTCAGGCCGTCCAGGACCGGCTGTTCATCGTCCACCAGAAAAATTCGAGGGCGCATTAATAATCCTCCCTAAAGGGGATGGTGATGGTGATTCGGGTCCCCGAAGGTTTCACCGGCGAAATTTCGATAACCCCTTCTTTACCAGAAAAAAGCCGTAGACGGCGGATGACGTTGGCAAATCCGAGCCCCCCGTGATCGTCGTTCTTTGTATCCCGCCCTTCGGAAGCGGCTTGGAAAATCTCCTGGACCCGATCGTCCGCTATTCCCGTACCATTGTCTTCGATCAAAATACGAAGATCCTCGCCCTGTAGATCCGCCTGGACCGTGAGGGCGGCCCCTTCGGTTTTATCCCGAAGCCCATGACGGATCGCGTTTTCTACCAGGGGCTGGATAATCATTTTGGGCATGATCGCCCGCTCCGCAGGACTTTCAACGGAAACGCGAAAGGTAAACACCCCGGGGAACCGGATGGACATAAGGTAAAGATAGGACTGAAGGCACTCAATTTCCTCCGACAGGGCAACCGGAGCCTCTAAATCTCGAAACGAATACCGCATTAACCGGGTAAGCCGTTCTAGGTAGTTTCGCGTTTTATCCGCCTCCTCTACCACCGCCAGCTGGATACCCGTATTAAGGGTATTAAAAAGAAAGTGGGGATTGATCCGCGCTTGAAGCGCCGAGAGTTCGGCGTTCCGTAAGAGACCGGCCATTTCAAGGTTTTTTACCCGTTCGGCCATAAGGGCCCGCTCAATTTCCGCATTGTTTCGGAGGGCGTTCAGGGAATCTTGAATTGATTGTTTCATAAGGTTAAACGCCCGGGCCGCCGCTCCAATCTCATCATCCGCCTCCATCCCCAATTGGGTATCGTCAAAAACCCCCGAGGCGATTTTATTCGCCTCTAACCCCAAGTGGATAATAGGCAGGGATATTTTCCTCGTATAATACAGGATGACAAAAAAACCAAAAAGAAACGCCATGGCGATGGTCAGGGCATTTAAAACACGAACCCGGGCCATCCCTTGGGAAAAGGCGGAAAAGGCGGTCAGTTGGGCGTCTAAACGGGCCAGGACCATCGCGTTGGCCCGTTCGCGGATGGACGCGGATAATTCCTCCACCCTGTTGAACCGCTGGGCGTATTCTCCAATATTTCTTCCCCTTTTTGCTTGAACCGCCGCGTCCCCAGCGCTAATAAACTCCTTGAGTAGGTTCGCTATATTCCGTTCGATGAGGGAATTTTCGTTTCCCCGGGTTCCCGGATCCAGCAAGCTGGCCTTTTCCGCTAACAAGCGGGAATAGTGGATGTATTGACGCAAATTCTCAGAATTTTTTGTTTCCATGTACGATGATAGGTTGGACTTGGCGATGGATGTATCCGAAAGAAGTTCCTGTAAAAAATAGTTCTTGTCAAAGAGGGTACCCACCCCAATCAACGTCGTATTGATGGTAAAGGCCGTAAAAGCCGCCGTGACGGCCATTAAAAGGGTGGGTAGCAGGGCCGCTACGATCAGCTTATTCCGAATAGTTCGGACCCCCTTCATGGCTGTTTCCTTTGCGCTAGATCGACGTTAGTCAGAATAGTTGCCCCCGGATCCCGGTACGCGTTGGTCCGTTCGTTTTTGGCCAGGGCTAAAAGACTGGTCATGGCTTCCCGGCCCGCTTCCTCCGCGTTCCGGGATATGGTAGCCAGAATGACACCGGTTTCTATAAACTTACGAATTTCCGGAGTGTCATCGAAGGCAAGAATCGCCGGAGTCCCTACTCGGCCGAATTCGATAAGAGTTTGAGCCGCCCCCTCCGCGTCTCGGGAGTTGGTGAATACGGCCACGTTTATGGTGGGGTAGGAAGTCAGAATTTGCCGTATAAATTCTTCCCCTCCACCGGTTTGTTCGTTGGAGGACGAGCGGACCAACGTAAGTTCCAGCGCTGGGAATTCTCGGAATATTTGACGAAACCCCTGAAGGAACGTCGCGTCCCGGGGGGAGTTTACCCCCCCATTCATGGAAATTAAAAGGCCAATGTTCGCCCTCCCGGGGAACCGGGCCGCTACCGCTTGTCCCGCCAATCTCCCCAATTCAAAGGCGTTGGTTCCCACGTGGGCGCTCCTTTTGGAGGATGGGAGATCGTTTTCCAGGGTTACAATCGGGATGCCCTTTTTGTTAATGGGCACGATCGCCGAATCGTAATTGTTCCCCTGGGGTAACGCGAGGATCACCCCGTCGGGAGAAACGTCGGCGATCAATTGGAGGGTCCGAGCAAGGACATCGTAGCCCTCTCCGGGGGTATACTCAAAAACCTGGAGGGCGCTCCGTTCTTTTTCGGCGATTTCCTTCATCCCGTTGTAGGCCCGTATGTAAAATAGATCCCGTTCCATGGAGGGCACGTACGCGATAAAATGAAAGATGGTGCGATGCCGTTCCCCCGTGGAAATGGGGGTCCGAACCGAGCGTTCCACGGAATTAAGAACCCCCACGGAAACACCCACTAATACAAAAAATAGAATCCCCGACAGGACGATAAAAATACGAACTATTCGATTCACGGTGTACCCAGTATAGCCGTATTTTATAATTTTTGTGAATTCAAAGCCCTTAAACCCTTGAAAATAAACACATCCATGGGGTATATTGGGTGTAAGGTTTGCAAAATGCTTCTCATCAAAAGTTTTTACCTAGCGCCGTTATCGGTTCCTCCTTACGATAACGGCGTTTTTTTACTATTGACTTTAGTATAATTTAAGACATTTAAGTCCCCCTCAAAAAACAATTGGTTTTTAGAGGGGCTCAAGTTTAGATTCATTTTATAACTTAAAAAAATCCAGTTGGTTTGTTTTTCTTCACCCACGAATTGGTTCAGGTATTGCATAAATATTCAGAATTATGTATAAATATTCTGAAATTTGAATGCCTATTGAGGAGCCATTATGGGGGATCATCAACGTACTATGGAAACGCCGGAGCGTTCCAAGGGCTTATATCAGCGGGAGAATGAACACGATTCCTGTGGAATCGGCTTTGTGGCTGATATACGGGGCAGAGCTTCCCACGGGATTGTGGAACGGGGCTTGGAGGTTCTAGAACGGATGGAGCATCGGGGCGCGGAAAGCGCCGACAATAAAACCGGTGACGGTGCCGGGATCTTGCTTCAAATTCCCCATGGTTTTTATAAAACCCTTGTTCCTTCGTTGCCCGATCTGGGTTCCTACGGGACCGGTTTGGTGTTTCTTCCTGGGCCATCCCACGATAGGGCTATGGAAACCTTGCGGGGCGCGATTATCGCCGAAACGGAACAGGTAGCGGCTGCGGTGGGGTTACGGGTTTTAGCGTGGCGGGAGGTGCCCACCAATCCCCAGGCCATCGGTCTTATCGCCAAAAAGGCGGAACCGATGGTTAAGCAGTTATTTCTTGCGCCCTCGGATACAAACAAGGTACGTTCCGAGGATTTGGAACTAAAACTGTATATTTTTAGAAAGAAAATCGAGAAAGCGATCCGAGAAAGGGCTGAATTCGCGCCTTCGGAGGATTTCTATTTTCCTTCCCTATCCAGTCGGACCATAGTGTACAAGGGCATGCTGATGTCTAGCCAACTCCGGTCCTACTACACGGAGCTTTCGGATGAACGAATCAGCTCCGCCGTGGCGCTTATTCACTCCCGTTTTAGCACGAATACGTTCCCCGCCTGGCCCCTCGCCCAGCCCTTCCGAATGGTGGCCCACAACGGGGAAATCAACACCATCGCGGGGAATCGGTTTTGGATGGCCGCCCGGGAAGCACTGATGGCCCATCCGGTCTTTGGGGACGATATTAAGGAACTGTTTCCCATTATCGAAGGCGGGCGTAGCGATTCGGCCAGTTTTGATAACGCCTTGGAGCTTTTAGTTTTGGCGGGTCGAACCCTGCCCCACGCATTGATGATGCTTATCCCCGAGGCCTGGAACGATAAAAATCCTATTCCCCAGGAATTAAAATATTTTTACGAATACCACGCCGCTTTGATGGAGCCCTGGGACGGTCCCGCCTCTATGGTGTTCTGTGACGGTCGCTACGTGGGGGGCACCCTGGACCGAAACGGCCTACGTCCTTCCCGGTATACGATTACCAAGGACGATCTTATCGTCATGGCTAGCGAAACGGGGGTGCAGGATTTTAAGAGTTCCGATGTGGTCAAAAAGGGTCGACTTATGCCGGGGAAACTCCTGGTGGTAGATCTGTTGGAAGGTCGCATTATTCCGGACGAGGAAATTAAGGCCCAGGTGGTTCAGCGGAAACCCTACGGCGAATGGGTTAAAAAAAATGTGTACACCCTGGAGCGGCTTCCGGAACTGTCCCAAGCGGGGGCGGTAAAACCGGCGGACGAAGGGGCGGTACTCTTTATGGAACGCTCCTTTGGGTATACCCGGGAAGATCGGGATGTCCTACTGCTCACCATGGCCGAATCGGCCCAGGAGCCTACCAGTTCCATGGGCACCGATACGCCCATCGCCGTTTTTTCTGAAAAAAGCCAACGGTTGTACGCCTATTTTAAACAGGATTTCGCCCAGGTAACGAACCCGCCGATCGATTCAATCCGGGAAGAGCTGGTCATGACCCTTACGAGCTTTGTGGGAAGCCAGCGGAATCTGTTAGACGAAACGGAAGCCCACTGCAGGCGGCTAAAAATTATCAATCCCATACTGAGTCCCATGGAATTGGACCGTATTAAGGCCTGGGAAAACCCGGACTTTCGATCTAAAACCCTGGACGCCACCTTCTACGTCCCCAGCTTTACAGCCAATTCCGCTGGAAGCTCCGATCCTGCCGCCCCTAATCCAGGGGAAAAAAGCTCCCTGGAAACTGCGGTGGACCGGCTGGTGGACGAAGCCAACCGGGCGGTGGAACGGGGGGCCTCCCTGTTAATCCTTTCGGATCGTTCGGCCTTGGACAGCGATGCGGGTCGATGCGCCATTCCGGCCCTCTTGGCCGCCGGAGCGGTTCACCATGGGTTAATCCGGTCGGGCCTGCGCATGCGGGCTTCTATCATCGTTGAGACCGCCGAAAGCCGGGAGGTTATGCACTTCGCCCTTCTGTTTGGGTACGGGGCCGACCTGGTGGTACCCTACGGAGCCCTGGCGACTATCGCGTCCCTCTGCAGAAGTTCCGATGGGGGACGTTTGGGGGATTATGCCCACGCGGAAAAAAATTACCTCAAGGGAATTCAAAAGGCCCTGCTAAAAATTATGTCCAAGATGGGAACCTCTACCCTTCGTTCGTACCGGGGGGCCCAAATATTCGAGGCCATTGGGCTGGGACCGGCGGTTATCGAGAAATGTTTCCGCGGTACGGGTAGCAAGATAGGGGGGGTAGGGTTCGAGGAACTGGAAGCCGAAGCGGTTTCCCGGTATCGGGAGGCCAAAGCCCGGCAGAGTCAGCTATCCTCCAAGACTCCCCAGCAGTTCGATAGTCTTCTGGTGGGGGACGGTCAATACCGCTGGAGGAAAAATGGGGAGAAACACGCCTGGAACCCCGAAACCATCTATCTTTTACAATGGGCAAGTCGTTCGGGGGATTATAAAAAGTTCAAGGAATTCACCGAAACGGCCAATGGAATCAACCTAACCCCCCACGTTATCCGGGGGCTCATCGATTTTGTACCCCCCGGAACGGTTCCCGGGGGACCATCCTCGGCGATTCCCCTGGAAGAGGTGGAGAGCGTCGAATCGATTATGAAGCGGTTCACCACCGGGGCCATGTCCTTCGGCTCCATCTCCAAGGAAGCCCACGAAACCATTGCCATAGCGATGAACTCTATCCACGGGCGTTCCAACTCCGGGGAAGGGGGAGAGGAGTCGGAACGCTTCGCTCCCCGGAGCGATGGAACCTGGGCTCGGAGCGCGATCAAACAGGTCGCTTCGGGGCGTTTTGGGGTTACCAGCGAGTACCTGGCCAACGCTCAGGAAATTCAGATTAAAATTGCCCAGGGTGCCAAGCCCGGCGAGGGGGGGCAATTGCCGGGTCATAAGGTGGACGCGATTATCGCCAAAACCCGTCATTCGACCCCGGGGGTTACCCTGATCAGTCCGCCGCCCCACCACGATATTTATTCTATCGAGGATCTGGCGGAATTGATTTTTGACCTTAAAAACGCCAATCCCACAGCCACCATCAGCGTGAAGCTCGTTTCGGAAACCGGGGTTGGAACCGTGGCCGCCGGGGTTGCCAAGGCCCACGCCGACCATATCCTGATTTCGGGGTACGACGGGGGGACCGGGGCGAGCCCTCAAAGTTCTATCCGCCACGCGGGGCTTCCTTGGGAGCTGGGCCTTTCGGAGACCCACCAGACCCTGGTGCTCAACGGCCTGCGGGGCCGGGTAAAGTTGATGACCGACGGCCAATTAAAAACCGGCCGGGATATCGTAATCGCCGGGATGCTCGGGGCGGAGGAGTTCGGGTTTGGAACCGCGACCCTGATCGTTATGGGTTGCGTCATGATGCGCAAGTGTCATGAAAACACCTGCCCCATGGGTGTGGCTACCCAGGATCCGGAATTGCGAAAATTGTTCAGCGGTAAAAGCGAATACCTGATCACCTTTTTCCGATTTCTCGCCCAGGAAACCCGGGAAATCATGGCTTCCTTGGGCTTCCGGACCTTTAATGAGTTGGTGGGCCGTTCGGACCTGCTACTTCAGCGGAAGGTGGACAAGCCGAAGGTATCAAAGGTGGATCTTTCCCGGATTCTCTACAAGGCCGAAGGTCCCGAGGATATTCCCGGGGGAAAGGAACGGTACTGCACCCAAAAGCAGATCCATAAGATAGATCAGGTTTTAGATCGATTGCTCATCGAAAGGTGTTTCGCCGCCCTGGACCGAAAAGTTCCCACGGCGTTGGAACTGCCGATAAAAAATACCGACCGGGCGGTGGGGGCCATGCTGTCCTACGAGGTCTCCAAACGTTTCGGCGCCCAGGGCTTACCGGAAAATTTTGTAACCGTGGACTTTAAAGGTTCGGCGGGACAAAGTTTCGGCGCCTTTTTGGCCCCGGGGATCACCTTCCGTCTGGCGGGGGATTCCAACGATTATTTGGGAAAGGGCCTTTCCGGAGGGCGCATCGTGGTGGCCCCCCCCGAGGGTTCGACCTTTGCCACAAACGAAAATATCATCGTCGGGAACACGGTCCTCTACGGAGCCACCGCGGGGGAAGTGTACGCCGCCGGCGTAGCGGGGGAACGGTTCTGCGTCCGCAACTCCGGTGCCCTTGCGGTGGTGGAGGGAACGGGGGACCATTGTGCCGAGTACATGACCGGGGGCCGTCTGGTGGTCCTAGGCCGGGTGGGCCGTAACTTTGCCGCCGGTATGTCCGGGGGAATCGCCTACGTTCTGGATAGGGCGGGGGACTTCGAGTTTTACCTGAACAAAGGGATGGTCGAGTTATCCCGGCTGGATAACGAGGAAGACGAAACCTTCGTCAAGGATATGATTCGGAAACACGTGTATTGGACCGGTTCCGAATACGCTCGGGGTATTTTGGAAAATTGGGGAGAATACCGTCCCCTCTTTATCAAGGTGCTTCCGGTGGAATACAAGCGGGCGCTTCAGCAGATGAAGCTGGCGGAATTGGACCGGAAACTCTTCGAGATCCGGGAACAAGAAGATATCGCGGTGAGGGCGTAAAACATGGGCGATCCAAAGGGATTTTTAAAGATACGACGGAAGGTGGCGGGCTACCGCCCCGTGGAAGAACGGATTAACGATTACAGCGAAGTGGAACTTCGGCTCCCCGACGAGGAGCGGCGACAGCAGGCGGCCCGGTGCATGGATTGTGGGGTTCCCTTCTGCCATTGGGCCTGTCCGGTGTCCAACGTGATGCCCGAATGGCAGGACCGGTTGTTTCGCGGAGATTGGGAACGGGCCTGGGCGATTTTAGAGGATACCAACCCTTTCCCCGAGTTTACCGGCCGGGTTTGCCCCGCCCCCTGCGAGGCTTCCTGCGTCCTGGGGGTTAACGACGAGCCGGTAACCATCCGGCAGAACGAGCTGGCGGTAATCGAAAAGGCCTTTGAACTGGGCCTGGTCGTTAAGCGGCCGCCGAAGGTTCGGAATGGAAAAAAGGTAGCCATCGTGGGTGGCGGTCCTTCGGGGCTTTCCACGGCCTATTACCTTAATCGGGCCGGCTTTACGGTGACCGTGTACGAGGGGGACCGGAAGCTGGGGGGCTATCTACGGTACGGTATCCCGGATTTTAAACTGGATAAAAGCTTTATTGATCGTCGGGTCGCCCTGATGGAAGAAGAAGGGATAACCTTTAAAACGAACAGTCGAGTCGGTTCGGCCCGTTACGGGTTTGGAACCATGGGATCCGATTCCGAGTTAATCGAAGCGTCCCGGTTGGTGGAAGAAAACGACTTGGTTTTGCTGACCATCGGCGCCCGGGATCCCCGGGATATCAACGTTCCGGGGCGGGAACTCAAGGGTGTGGTCCAGGCTTTGGACTTTTTGTCCCTGCAGAACCGATCCTGCGCCCAGGAGGCCTGCGAAGACGGCGTAGAACCGGTTACCGCCTTTGGGAAGAGGGTAGTGGTTATCGGAGGCGGTGATACGGGGGCCGACTGTGTCGGTACGGCGAACCGCCAGGGAGCCGCCCGGGTTACCCAGATCGAGGTACTCCCCCAGCCTCCGGAACATCGCCCCTCCAATGAACCCTGGCCCCTCTGGCCAAAGGTAATGAAAACCTCCAGTTCCCACCTGGAGGGCTGTGATCGCCTTTGGTCCGTCAATACCAAGGCCTTTATTGGTCGACAGGGTAACGTGGAAGCCATTCGTTGTTCCAGGGTTGAATGGACCGAAACCGATGGAAAATGGACCATGGCCGAGGTTGGGGGTTCAGATTTCGAGATCGGTGCGGACCTGGTTCTTTTAGCCATGGGCTTTACCCACGTGGTTCAACAGGGGATCGTGGAAGACCTGGGCCTGGAACTGGATCCCCGGGGAAATATCCGTACCCGGGGGACCTTCCATACCTCCAACCCCAAAGTGTGGGCCGCCGGGGATTCCCGGCGGGGCGCCAGCCTGGTGGTTCACGCCATCGCCGATGGCCGAGCCGCCGCGGAGGCGATTGTAAAAGCCCTATTGTAGTTATATATCAATAGTGTTACGAAGATTAAGTCCCCTCTAAAAACCAATTGTTTTTAGAGGGGACTTAAGCAATTCCTTATAGGAATTGCGATTTCAACGGAACGATTCTAAAAACATCAGTTTTTAGAATCGTCTCAAGATTAATTTTTTTTATGTCGACTTGAAGATCTGGCGAAAGGAAGTGTGGCGTCCTCAACAGGGAGCTCAGGTACGGGGCTCCCTCCCCGCTTTCGCGTTTATGTAAACAGGCAGAACCTTTGTTACGAAGCTGGAGAACTAAGCTTCGTAACACTACTCGAATTTTAGGTTTGTAAAAAAAAACAAGTTTTTTTTAATATCCGTGGTATATTACCCCAAAAGGGACGGGACATGGATAAAAAATACATTAAAAATATTTCATCTTTTTTAGATCATGGGGACCCCGACGCGGTATACCGGTTCTGGCACGATTGGGTCCTGCAACTGTTTCCCCAGGATAATTTTTCTCTCCTGGACCGCTCATTTCCCCTGGTTCGGAATCTTTTTGAGGGAGAATTTCCCGGTTACCTGGCCTGTAGAACCAATTATCACGATTACCAGCATACCCTCGATGTGTTCGTCGCCGCTGTTCGGTTAGCCGACGGGTGTCTACTCTCCGGTTTAACGCTCTCCGCCGCTTCTGTGGAATCTATCCTTCTGGCCGCGCTTTTCCACGATGTGGGCTATATCCAGGAGGTCGAAGACCCCATGGGTACGGGAGCTAAGTATACGGCCACCCACGTCCGCCGTTCGGTGGACTTTCTATTCCGAGAGGGTTACCAATTTTCCATATCCCCAGAGCGCTGTGAACAAATTGGGCGGCTTATTCTGGGTACCGATCTGTCTATCCCCTGGGATACCCTTTCGTTCAAGGACGAGGAAGAACGGCTTTCCACGGAAATTCTAGCGGCGGCGGATCTTTTAGGGCAAATGGCCGACCGTTCGTATTTGGAAAAATTACTGTTTTTATACTACGAGTTTAAGGAAGCGGGAGTGGGGGGGTACGAAAGTGCCTTCGATATCCTTAGAAAGACCGCGGGATTTTATGGGGTTATTAAGAACCGTCTGGAAACAACGCTCCAACGGGTTTCCCATCGGGCCATCCACCATTTTTTGCGGAGAACCGGAGAAAATAGGGATTTTTATTGGGAATCCATCGTAAACCAAATGCAATATCTGGATTCTATCCTGGACGATGATTCCCAGAACTTTAGAAAACGTTTGCGGAGGATAGACCTGGAAAGCGCCGAATTGAAAGAAAAGGCCCGGTTAGCTTCCTTTGGGGTTCATGTGGCCTACGATTCCCCTTAAGTATACTGAAGGAGCGCTCCATAAACCTACAGGTTTTCTAGGGCTTATAGGTTCGACCCATTAAAGTGTACCCATCCTTAAAAAAATTGACAATACCAATAATAATTGGTATATTTGGTTATGCCATTAAGCGGAGACGACCTGCTCCGGCTTTTTAAAAGGGCTGGGTGGAAAGTGATTTCTCAAAAAGGGTCTCACGTTAAAGTGGGCAAAGGTACTTTACGTGAAATAATACCAATGCATAGGGAGCTCAAAAAAGGTCTGGAGCAGGCTTTATTGAAGAGACTTTATGAAGAAGGAGCCCCAAAATGACATACCATTACACTGTTTATAAAGAGGATAAGGGTTTCTGGGCGGAATGTGTAGAGTTATCAGGATGCGTGACCCAGGCAGAATCTTTTGAAGAATTAGAAAAACAATGCAAAGAAGCATTGAATCTGTATTTAGAAGAACCAAGGGATTCAAAAATGGTTTTTCCTTTACCAAATGAATCTCTAGATTATGATAGAGCATTAATCAAAGCTGAAGTTGATCCTGAAATTGCGCTTGCCGTCCTACTAAGGCATTACAGATTTAATTCAAAACTCACACAAAAACAAATGGCTGAGATGTTGGGAATGAAGAATCTGTACAGTTATCAACGCTTGGAAAAGAGGTCAAATCCAACGCTTTCAATTATTAAAAAAATACATACGGTGTTTCCAGAGATCAGAATAGAAAAAATCGTCTAATGCTAGGAGTCTGTTAGACTGCCATAAACCAGGCTCCTTGGGCATTTTTAAAGGTACAAAATCGCAGATTCCTGCGGGTTTTTGTATGATTAGACGAACCAGTGCGACAAACTGCTAGTCCGTATCCTTTTGTTTCGACGGGTCCGAAGGTTCTGGAGGTTCAAGGGCGGCGGTGTCCTTTTTCTTCTGTTCTGCGGCCTTTCGTTCATCCGTGGCAATTTTGCGGTTCCACAGGAAAAGGGCGATCGCGGCCATAAAGATGGTGTCAAAGAAGAAGCGTTCGAATTTTTCTCCCAAATTAAGACCCGCAAATTGACGAAGCAGGGAGTATACAATCATCAATACCCCAAGACCGGCGGTGATACCCAATAGACAGGATCGTGAAATTTTCATGGTTCCCAGTATAGCCTGAAGGTCTGTAAGGGTCTACCTGGGGACCGGGGGGCCCCCATTCTCCCGGGGCCTCTGGAGTTTTTTATATTTTTATATATACAATAGGGTATGCACAACCCTTGGTTTGACCACTCCATCGAAACGAATAACATAAAAGCCCTGGCTTTGGATCTGGATGGGACTATTCTCCATACCGACGCGACCCTGTCTGAACGAACCGCCTCGGTTCTTCGGGGGGCGATGGCCCAGGGAATCCAGGTCCTTATCGTTACGGGTCGCAGTCCCCGGGCGGCCAGGGGCTTTATTGCTTCCATCGGTGCTACGGGGCCCATGGTTTTTTATAACGGCGCCACGGTGATGGACCTTCCTTCCCTGGCCCTTAAGGCCGCCACCCTCCTTTCCCCGGATATCGCCCGGGGGTGCGTTGAAATTGCCCGGCAAAGGGATATCCATTTCCACATTTTTTTAAGCGATGACCGGTTGATCTACGAACGCCATCGACCGGAGGCGGAGCAATACGCCCAAAGAACCGGCTTGTACGGGGAAGAACAGGATCTCTGGACCCTGCTTTCGGAGGGCGGAGAGGCCTCCGGGGGTTGTATAAAGGGTATGTTTATCGCCGAAGCTCCCGTACTGGATTCCCTCCAGGTCGAGTTGGACCGTCGGTTTAACGGCCGACTCTATCGGGCCCGTTCCCATTCAACATTCCTAGAAGTTATGGCCCCGGGGGTTTCCAAGGGTAACGGTCTACGGATCGCCCTGGCTCTGCGGGGTATCGAGCCTGGGCAAACCATGGCCTTTGGGGACGCGGAAAACGATATTCCTATGCTCGAAGCCGCAGGTATCGCTGTGGTCCCGGAAAATGCCACGGAGGAGGTCAAAAAAATGGCGACCCTGGTGGTCCCGTCAAACGATCAGGATGGTCCGGCCCAGCTTTTGGAGGATCTGTTGCGAAGGACCGAACGAAAGGATGGAACCAACTATGACCGCTAAAGCAAGGGCGTTTTTTCCGACCCTGATTCTGGTGGCCCTCTGGTCTTTTTTCCGCTGTGCCTTTGGGTTGATATTTTCCTACGGCAAGCCGGAGGCTACACTACTTTTCTTTGTCCTTTTTGTTATCGTCACGGTAGCCCTGGGAGTTTTTTCTCGGACTTTGTCCACGGGGAAGAAAATCCTAGAAACACCCGCAACCCAAAGGCCCCTGGGTTCCGATGGGGTGGTGCTTATCCCCTGGGTCGTCCTCTCCCTCCTTTTTTTCTACGACGCCCTGACTCTGGGTGCTTCTTCGGCTCCCCTGTGGCCCCTTCTAATCGTCTGTCCTCTGCTGGCGGATCCGGATTTAAACGGGGCGGTTTCCCTGTTTTCCGCCGCTCTTCCGGCGGCCTTTGGAATTCTCGACTCTGTCGGCGCGTTCCCCGGTTCGGTTCCCCGATACGGGGAACTGAGCGCCCTTTTTGTCGCCCTCGGCGCTGGGGTAATCGTTCGCTTCCAGGGAAGACAACGGCAAAGGGTCCAGATGGAGCTGAAAAAACTTCAGGAAGAACGGGAACGTTCCCTGGCGAACGTCCGGGACGCGGAAGTGGAGATCGCCGCTCGAATACAGCGGGCCCTGCTTATCGATCCCCCGGGGGATACATCGAAGGGGCTACGTTTGGAAGCGATCACCGTGGCTTCCAACGCGGTGGACGGGGACTTTTACGGTTTTGTTCCCTTTTCACCCTATCAAATCGATATTTTGATTGGGGACGTGATGGGCAAGGGGGTTCCTGCGGCCCTGGTGGGAGCGGCCTTAAAAAGCGCCTTCCTCCGCTCTACCCTCCGGCTTATTGTCACGAATCCCCAAACGTTGCCCGTGGTGGGGGATCTTATTGCGGCGGTCCACGAATCGGTGGTCCGGGAATTGATGGACCTGGATAGTTTCGCCACCCTCCAGTACGCCCGTATCGATTCCCGGGAATTTCGTATGGACTTTGTCGATTGCGGCCACACGGCGTTCCTGCATTACGACGCCCCCCAGGGGGTTTGTTGGTCCATTAAGGGGTCCAATCTACCCATGGGGCTCAGCGAAGAGGCCGCGTACGTGGCCCATTCGGTTCCCCTTTCCATGGGGGATAGGCTGTTGTTTTATTCCGACGGGGTTAGCGAAGCTCCCAATGAGACGGGAGCATTGTTTGGTCAAGAACGGCTAGCCTCCATAATCCGGTCCAACGCGACCCTAGAACCCAAGGAATTGATTCGCCGGATCATCAACACCGCCATGTACTTCGCCTCCAGCGGCGGTTTTCGGGACGATGTAACCTGTGTAGCCGTGTCTATCGACCCCGAAGGGGGAAGTCCCCGGCGAAGCTACCGGGATTTTTCCTATGAAGAGGGGAGCCTCCGGGGCCTTTTGACCTTTTTAGACCAGGTTTTTGCTTCCCAGCCCCCTTCCCTGCGTCTTCGGATTTCCAAAGCCGTGGATGTTGTGGCCCGAATAATTGTAAACCGGGCGATTAATTCCGACACGAAGGATTGCGGCGAGTCGACTTCCAAGGGCCTTTGCGAAGATGAAAGATCGGTGGTGGAAGAGCTTTTAGAGGAGGCCGGGGAGGAAGACCGGATCGGGGAACTCCATATTTCCGCGTACCGTGTGGAGTGTGTAACCGCAGAGCATTGGTCTGCGGTCCGGATTTTGTACCACGGCCCGGGACTTTTTTCAAAACGGGGCCACATGGCCCGCCTTTTTAACGTTGAAATTCCCGATTCCTGGTACCTTGGGGAAAGCGAGGGGGATCTTCACCTGGTAGGTTTGATTTTTGATCATCCCCAAATCTCCTAGACCTCCGACGATCTGCAGTAACCGGACTCCCAGGGGCCTGTCGGAATTGAGGCTGTCTGATAACTCTGTTAGTTATCAGACAGCCCTTGCATTTTCTCGGATTTTAGCGTTTTTGACCCTTTCGACGTATTAAAACCAGGTAAAACCGCTAAAATCCTACGAAAATACGACATTAAGGAAGCTGTCCCGTAACTTCCTAAGTTACGGGACAGCCTCAATTCTAAAAACATCAGTTTTTAGAGGGGACTCATTTTTTATTTAGCCCGAGGTAGTAGGTTTCAAAGGACTCGGGGCGGCAGGCCTGGGGTTTAAAACTCCGGGCGGTGGTAAAAAGGGAGCGGAGACGTTTTAAAACCTCCGCCGTATCGCCGCCCTGAAAGACCTTGACGACCATAGTGCCGCCCCTTTCAAGGCCCAGTTCCGCGTAGGAAACCACCTCTTCCACCAAGGCCAGGGATCGGAGGGTATCCACGGACCGGTTTCCCGTGGTGGCGGGGGCCAAATCGCTCATCACGAGCTGGTAGGGGCCTTTGGAAAGAAGGGATTCCCGAACCGTCGCCGTCGTTATATCCCCCTGTAAAAAAAAGAAGTTTGGGTTATCGAACAGTCCCCTATCGTATACCCGGGATAAACCGCTGAGGTCCGCCGCCGCGAGGTAGCCCCGGGAACCCATTTTCCGAAGGGCGTAGAGGCTCCAGCTTCCTGGAGCGGCTCCTAGATCCAGCACCCGAATCCCTCCGGTGGCTCCCTTAAACAAACCGAATTTTTCATCCATCTCCTTTAATTTATATACCGAACGGGCCGGGTACCCCTCTTTCTGGGCCCGTAGGGACCAGTGATCAAGTTTTTCGTAGTCTGCCATTAATTACCTCGCGGGGGGACTTCCATCCTGGACTTTCATAGATTAGAGTATACCTATGGACACGCAGTATACCTTTAGGCTCGATAAAATTGAAGCGGTTCTCCGACGGTCTCTTCCGGAGACCCTCTCCCCCCAGTGGATACGCGACACCTTCACCCCCCCAGCGGGTAGGCCTTCCGAACTCCCGGAAATGGCTTTGCCCGACCCTGGGCTAACGAGCTCCCTTACGACCCCCGCGGTAGACCTGTTACAGCGGGGCGGTAAACGGTGGCGGCCCCTGCTGATGACCCTGGTGTGCGAAACCCTAGGGGGGGGCGATGAGGCGCTGGAACTTACCCCCCTGGTAGAATTTCCCCATAACGGGAGCCTTATCCACGACGATATAGAGGATAATTCGGACGAGCGGCGGGGCAAGCCCGCGATCCACGTTCTCTACGGTGTCGATACGGCTATAAATTCGGGGAGTTTTCTGTATTTTTTACCCCTTACGTGCATCGACCGCTGGAACGCCCCGGAGGAACGAAAAAACCGGGTATACAGCCTTTGGGCTAGGCACCTACGGCGTATCCATCTGGGCCAGGGGATCGATATTTCCTGGCACCGAAATTTTTCTACCATTCCGACTACGGGGGAATACGAGACCATGTGCGCCCTTAAAACCGGTGTTTTGGCCCGTATGGCCGCCGAGTTGGGGGTGTACGCCGCGGGAAATCGCGTGGCCCTCGATCCCGCGAAGGAAGAATCCACCACGGCGATCCTGGGCATAGCGGCGGAAAAATTGGGGGTTGCGTTTCAGATCCTGGACGACGTAAAGAACCTAACCACCGGAAATCCAGGGAAAAAACGGGGTGACGATATTGTGGAAGGGAAAAAAAGCCTGCCCATTTTACTGTTTCTTCAGGGCCAAAAAGACCGTAATGAATTTGTCAAACGCTGTTTTTCCGCCGCCCGGGCTTCCGGTACGGGGGCTAAGGAGGTGGAAGAGCTGATTGGGGAGCTAGACGCCGCAGGGGTTATCGAACAGGCCCACAAACGGGGCCTCCAATTGATAGCCGAGGCAAAACAGAGCCTGGAGACCCAGGCCTTCCGTTCTTTGGACACGGACTCCACCGCGAAGGAGCTCCTTTTAAACCTGGTATCCGAGCTTATGTAGGGGGTAAGGATGAACACCCTGGTTAAAGCGGAAATTTGGACCATAGCCCGAACGGATCAGGGGAACGCCGTACTGATCCGGCCCATTGGGGCGGAAATCGCCGTCCCCATCTTTATTGGACAGCTGGAAACCCAATCTATCCTGATCGGCTTTGGGGACGTGTCCATTCCCCGACCCTTGACCCACGATTTGATGCTTTCGTTGCTGGATAGATTGGGAGCGGAATTACTTCGTATCGAAATTAACGATCTTAAGGATGGGACCTTTTACGCCCGGTTGGTGTTAACGGAAAAAAATGCGCCCCGGAACGAAGAATTTACCATGGACGCCCGACCCTCCGACGCGCTGGCCCTGGCGGTTCGAAAAAAATGCCCCGTCTATATCGCCGAAAACGTAGTAGAGGCGGCGGGGGTGGCGGTAAACCTTATTGTGGACGCGGCAACCCTCGATGAAAGCTCCGAGAATCAACCCATGGATGAACAGGGAGAGAGAGCTAAACCGTCGGAACCCAGGACATCAAAAAATATCCAGCAGGAAATATTACAGGCCGAACTGGACCGAGCGGTGGCGGCGGAGGAATACGAAAGGGCTGCGGAAATCCGGGATCTCTTGGCCAGTTTGAATAACCAGGACGATTCGCCACCCCCAAAAAAGCAAAAATAGGGTAGTCTGGACCTTGAGGGGACCCTGTGGCCATGGGGAGCGCAAAAGTCTCAATTGAGGCTGTCCCGTAACTTAGGAAGTTACGGGACAGCTTCCTTATTGTCGTATTTTCGTAGGATTTTAGCGATTTTTCCTGGTTTTAATAAGTCGAAAGGGTTAAAAACGCTAAAATCCGAGAAAATACAAGGGCTGTCTGATAACTAACAGAGTTATCAGACAGCCTCAATTGCCAAATACGAAAAGCCGATATAGAATAGAACTTGTATCTTATCTTCCTGGGAGCTGAACCGTGGTCTTGAATTCAACGTTGAAATCCAAAATAGCGATGATATCCATAAGTCTTTCCTTCGTGGTGTGTTTGGTTGTCCCCTTGGTAGTGGTAACAGTGGGGTCCCAGAGTTCCAAGCCCGGTACCTCCGCTTCGATTTCGGATGCCCCAGCTTCGGCAAAGGATTCCGCTTCGGGGGCGATGAATACCGGTATGGGCGAAATTGCCGAGGGGATTCCCCAATCCGCTAATTTTCCCAGTCCAGAAAAACTCACGTTTACCACCTATCAAATTGCTCCGGGCGATACGATCGGAGAATTGGCAAAACGGTTTGGGCTAAATCAAGATACTCTGCTTTCGTGTAATTCTATTAAAAATTCCCGGCTTTTACAGATCGGGCAAGTACTTACTATTCCAAACCAGGATGGGATTATGTACACGATCAAAAAGAAGGATACCATTGAAAGTATAGCCACCAGCTTTGAGGTAGAAGATACGGTCCTTAAAAAAATGAACAATATTGAAGATTCGACGATAATCCCCGGATCAAAATTGTTCATTCCCGGGGCCCGCATGGCCAGCGTGGATATTCAAGAAATTAACGGGGATCTTTTTACCTGGCCCGTTCGCGGATACATTACTTCCCCCTATGGCTACAGAACCGACCCCTTTACGGGGGCTCGCTTATTCCACACGGGCATCGATATCGGCGTTCCCCTTGGTACCCCCGTTCGAGCCGCCATGGACGGAAGGGTCAGCGTCACCGGTTACGATACCAATTCGGGCAATTACGTTATCATTTCCCACTATTCGGGGTATAAAACCTTTTACGGGCACCTAAACGTTATTCGTGTAACCGAGGGCACCTACGTAAAAACCGGGGATCGCATCGGGGACGCCGGAAGTACCGGCTTAAGCACGGGGAGCCACCTGCATTTCACGGTTTTCAAAAACGGGGTAACCGTAAACCCAAGGCCGCTTATAAAGTAAAAACGGTTAATTCTTTACGAAGATGATAAAGCAAGAACAATCCATCGGGTCCTTTAAAAGTGTGGACCCTGAGTAAAGCTCCAAGGTTTTTGTAAAAGTCTGTTATCTTTACGAAAGCCTTCTCTGCTAACCCATAACCGCTTTTATCGTCGCCAATAGGGTTTCCTGTTGGAATGGTTTTGCCAAAAACGCGTTAGCCCCCAGGGATAGGGCTTCCTTTTTTAACGCCTCCTCATCCTGGGTCGTTAGAACTATGACGGGTATTTTAGAAATGCCGGGATCGGTTTTCTTTGCCTTAAGGAACTCGATACCGTTCATCTCGGGCATGTTAATATCCAGAATGATACAATCGGGCTTTGAAGTTTTTAGGGCCTCTAATGCTACCTTGCCATTTTCCGCTTCCACAATCGTGTGTCCCGAACCCTTTAGGGCAATGCTGATAATTTTTCGGATCGTGGTGGAATCGTCTACGGAAAGAAATATCATAACGGAAACCTCCAAATACACGGAACAATTTTGAGTCCCCTCTAAAAACCAATTGTTTTTAGAATTTTCTCAACCTTGCTTAAGTATACATTTTAATGGTCCGTCGCGAAAGGCCGATTGGGGGGAAACGTTGAAATTTCGAGAATCTCCGGGAAATTGAGAGCAATCGTCGGAGAAATTTGGGGTATTTTTGCGATCAACCCGTGTTTCCTCTTCGATTTTACATTTAGACGTGGATAAATTGAAGGAGCTGTTGAACGCCCCGGTTTCTCCACCGCAAAAAAACGAAGGGCTCCCCAAGCCGGAGGAAAAGGCCTACGATCCCGAGGCGGTCGCTAAGGAATTGACCCTGCCCCCCGACGTATTCGGATCCCTTTTGGATTATTTTTTTACCCAGGTAGAAAAATCCTACATGACCGAATTAGCCCAGGCTATAGAAGCGTCGAATTTTGATGAAATGAGAAAAACAGCCCATAAATTGCGGGGAAATGTGGCGAACCTCCGGTTTAAAACCTGCGCGGACCTGTTACGGGAAATTGAAAATGCCGCAACCCAAAAAGAAACCTTGGACTACACGAAACTTTATGATACCCTTAGAACAAGGTTGGAAACCCTGCGGGTCCAGCTTGGATACGGAAAGTAACGGAGCGTGAAATATACCATGTCGATCATAAGCCTGCGGAACGTAAAAAAGAATTATCCCCTAGGAAAGACCACCGTGGAAGCGGTAAAGGGTGTCAACTTTGAAATACAGAAGGGGGACTTTATCTCCATCGCCGGACCCTCGGGATCGGGGAAAACGACGATCCTCAACCTCATAGGGTGCATCGACACTCCTACCGAGGGGGTGGTGGAAATAGATGGGGTAGAAACCTCCCGTTTATCGGATCGAGAAATTACCACCCTCCGGCACCGGACCGTGGGCTTTATATTTCAATCCTTTAACCTGATCCCCGTACTCAACGTGTACGAAAACATCGAGTTTCCCCTCCTTATTGGGGAAACGGGGATTTCAAAGAAGGAACAAAAAGAGTGGATTTCCTTCCTGATGAACGAGGTGGGGCTGACCCAATGGGCCAAGCACCGGTCCAACGAGCTTTCCGGGGGCCAGCGGCAACGGGTAGCCATAGCCCGGGCGTTGGTGACAAAGCCAAAAATCGTTCTGGCCGACGAACCCACGGCGAACCTGGACTCGGCCACCGGCGAAGCGATTCTGGAACTTATGAAAAAAATGAACCAGGAACTCCAAACCACCTTTGTGTTCAGTACCCACGACCAAAAAATCGTGGACCTGGCGGACCATGTTATCCGCCTTAAAGATGGCCTGGTAACTGAGGACTATCACAGAACGTAAGGGGCGGGATTGGGCCGATGGGATTGGCCGACGGACTTGGGTCCGCGCTTTTCCCTTGACGGCGTCGGTAAAACATCACTACAGTCTATATATGGAATACCAGGACGTTCAGGCCCCGTTCAACCTCCTTTCCCCCGATTTGGTCGCCGAATGCGTAGAAGAAGCCTACGGGATTAAACTTCAAGCCCTGGTGTTCCCCTATCCGAGTTATGTAAACCGGGTATACGGCCTTCGGGACCAGGATGGCGTCGATTATGTGGTTAAATTTTACCGTCCAGGCCGATGGAGCCAGGAAGCGATAGCCCAAGAGCATCGGTTTCTCTTTCAATTGGCGGACGCCGAATGTCCGGTGGTGCTTCCCCTACGGGATCAGGAAGGTTTGAGCCTTCAAACCTTGGCCTTGGAAAGTTCCGACGGTACGGAAATCCTTTTTCCGTTCGCCCTGTTTCCCAAGCGGGGTGGCCGGAGTTTTGACGCAGAACGGGATGAGGATTGGCTTCGCCTGGGGGCTCTGGCGGGCAGGATCCATAGCGTGGGCCGCTGGGAGCCCGCGCCGGATCGATGGGCTTTAAAACCGGGGCTTTTGGAAACCTACGCGGGAGAACTGTTGAGCCAGGGTTTGGTCCACAGCGAAAGCGAGGGGGATTTTAAAACCGTTTGCTCCGCCGCCGCGGGAGTTTTTGATACCCTTTTGCAGAGGTGCCGATTTTTCCGAATTCACGGGGATTTTCATCGGGGAAATATCCTTGATCGTGGCGAAGACGGGCTCTTGCTTATCGATTTTGACGATATGTGCCAGGGCCCCGCAGTGCAGGACCTTTGGCTCCTTCTCCCCGGTCATGTTCGGGAATCCCAACGGGAGTTAAACCTCATCGTGGAGGGGTACGAGGAATTTTCGGAATTCGACCGGCGGGAATTGGGGCTTATCGAAGTCCTGCGGTTTTTCCGGATGGTCCATTTTCTCCGCTGGCAGGCCCTGCAACGATTTGACGAAGCCTTTCAAAAAACCTTTCCCAATTGGGGAAGCCGTACGTTTTGGATAAAGGAAGTGGAGGACCTCCGGGATCAATTGGACGAAATAGCCTTTTCTTAATTTCTATTTTTTTAGTATGATCCTTTTTCTATGGATAAAAAAAATTGGGAAGCCTTTGGGAGACTCCGGGAAGGGTACAAAAAATATGTGTTCGATTTGGCCGAATCGGTTCCCGCTTTAGCGACCGCTCAAAAACGGTTGATAGCCCAACGCGTCGGCGGCGTTTTTCCGTTGGACACTTCGGTGGTGTATAATCGGTCCCTGGACGAGGTGGGCGAAGAGGACCAGATCAAACTGATTTTGGTGGCCGATAATCCGGGGCGTCGGGAGCAGGAAGCGGGGAATCGACGCTATTTGGTGGGCCCTTCGGGGAAATTGGCGGGTACTTTTTTTAAAAACCACGGAGAATTGGGGATCGATTTTACAAAGAACGTTATCATTTTGAATAAAACGCCTATCCATACCCCCCGGACCGGGGACCTTAAAGAACTACTTCGACTGGGAGGCCAGGAGGTGGCCCGGGCGGTGGAGGACTCCCAGCGGGCCATGGCGGCTTTTATCCACGATTTTCACGGGGCCTTGCGGACGGTCCAGGGGGAGCGTATCCCCCTGTGGATCATCGGGTATTCGGAGCTGGGGAAACTCTTTGCTCCCTTTACCCGTGCCATGGCTACCCTGTATCCTCCGGGGGACCCCCTTAGGAAAGGGATCTTCCTTTTTCGCCATTTTTCCATGAATCAATTTACCGTGGACCTCCGACGTCAGAGAAGGGAGGGGGAATCCGTACCGGAGGCCCTGGAGCGCATAGGTTCCGCGTATCGTCAAAAAATATTTGGATGGTAGAATGATCTTTAAAAACCTGTTTGATGACAAAATTTTCTATAAAAATCTCATCCTAATCGCCGTTCCCATTATGGTGCAAAATTTGATCAACGCCTTCGTGAACATGCTGGATACGGTAATGATCGGCCAGTTGGGGACCGTGGAAATCGCGGCGGTCGGTCTGGGGAACCAGGTTTTCTTTCTCTACAATATGATCCTCTTTGGTATCAGCTCCGGGGGCGCCGTGTTTACGGCCCAATATTGGGGGAAGGGGGATATCCGGGGGATCCGGCGGGCCACCGGTTTTTGCCTGACCTTGGGGCTTTCGGTGGCCCTTCTCTTCACCCTGCTGACGGTTCTGGCGCCCGAAGCGGTGATAGGCTTTTACTCCGCCGATGGGGCGGTCATTAAGGCCGGGGCGGCGTATATCCGAACCCTGGCCCCCAGTTTTATTCCCTTTTCTATTAGTTTTGTGTTTACCCTGATGATGCGGTCCACCGAACGGGTCCGGCTTCCCATCGTCACCACCCTGGTGGCTCTAACCATCAACCTGGTCCTCAACTATCTGCTGATCTTTGGAAAGGGTCCCTTTCCCGCCCTATAATCCTATCCTTGGTGTACCCGTTCCGGGCCTTTAATATGTCCATGATCATCGGGGTGTGTCGGGCGGGAGGGGACACGGTTTTTAGCGTTATTTACGATATTCTCTTTATGTGGGCCGTTACCCTTCCCTTGGCCGCGGCGGCATCCTTTATTTTCAACGCTCCGGTATGGTTTATTTATCTTTGCATCGCCATGGAAGACCCGCTGAAAATGATCTTTGGATTGGCCCGCCTGCGGTCGGGGAAATGGTTGCGGAACGTTACGGTCAGTAGGTAATAATTACCGCGTGGAATTTAAGGGGAATGGACCCGGTGTTTTTTATACTATGGCTGGCGCCGTCCCCGGTAACCACCACATCCCCCGGCTTTACGGGCTTTTCCGTACCGTTATCCACTACGGTCCCCGTTCCCTCCAGGATGATGTAGTACTCGGTTTCCGAATCGTGGCGGTGTTCTCCGATGGATGCCCCCGGGGGCAGGGTAATTTCTGAAAGGAGACGGGCATTCTTCATGGTCGCCCCGTCAACCAGGTTGATGAGGGTGGTGGTCCCCTCTCCGCCCCGCATCTTTTCTTTCAGCTCAATCTTCATTTCGTGTCGATGGATAATCATGGTGGCTTTCCCTCCAAACAATATGATAAATGAAAGTATAGCATACATCCACGGTATCGTGTTGCCACGGTGAAGGGACCGGTATACACTGGGCCATTATGATTGATATTAGAAGCGATACGGTAACCAAGCCCACCGACGCCATGAGGGCCGCGATGGCTCGGGCGGAGGTCGGGGACGATGTGTACGGCGACGATCCCACGGTCAACGAACTGGAAGCCTACGGGGCGGAGCTAACGGGGAAGGAGGCCTCCCTTTTTGTTCCCTCGGGGACCTTTGGAAACCAGCTCGCCCTCTTTACCTGGTGTAAACGGGGAAGCGAAGTCATCTTGGGGGAGGAATCCCACATTATCCAGCACGAAGCGGGGGCCGCGTCGGTTATAGCGGGTGTGCAGACCCGAACCGTACCGGCCAAGGACGGTCGGCTGAACGGCGAAATGGTGGAAGCGCGGATCCGGGGGAAGGATATTCATTTCCCACCCACGGCCCTTATCTGCCTAGAAAACGCCCATTCCTCGGGCCGGGTGGTTCCCCTGTCGGATATGGACTCGATCCGCGCGGTCGCCGATCGGCACGCCCTGCCCATCCATCTGGATGGGGCCCGGCTCTTCAACGCCGCCGCCGCCCTGGGCGTCAGCGCCCGGGAAATCGCCCAACGGGCCGATTCGGTAATGTTCTGCCTATCCAAGGGCCTATGCGCCCCCATCGGTTCCCTGCTGGCGGGAAAGCGGGAATTTATTGAAAGGGCCCGACGGAACCGAAAAATCATGGGCGGCGGGATGCGCCAGGCGGGGATCCTCGCCGCGGCGGGCTTGCTGGCTCTGCGGGATATGACCGGCCGCCTAACGGAGGACCATCGTCGGGCCCGCCTTCTTGCCCAGGCTTTGGCCACCATCCCCGGCGTCCAGATCGATCCTTCCACGGTGGACATCAATATGGTGTTTTTTACGGTTCCCAAGACCCGGGACTCCGAAACCGCCCGTCGGGTTATGGCCCAGCTACAAGAGCACGGCATCCTGGCCAATGCGCCGGAAGAGGGGGTCTTCCGCTTCGTGACCCATTACTGGATCACCGACCAGGATGTCTCCCGCATTATCGAAGCAAGCCGCCGGATTTTTGCCTAAGGGGGGCCGAAACCGTGGGGAAGCCCGCCCTACGGTAGGGATGAAAAGCGAGCCGAAAAAACGTGGGATAGCCGCATCAGTTGCGTTACCTCTAGCTTCATGGATTCGGTGAATTTTGACGGGTCCGCCCTGCGGCTGACAAGCTTGAAGGGCAGGCCCTCCCCTTGTAGGGCATACATAGCGTTTACCGGGTACAGTTGATACTCGATCACCGAGGCCAGGCCGATGAACGCCTGCAGTTCCTCCGCCAACTCGCCGTGTTTTTCCCAATGGGCGCAGAGCCAGGTATAGAGATCCGCGTGAAAATTGGTCATGATACCCGAATACCCCGCCGCTCCAGCTCGTAGGGAATCCAGCAGGGTCGCCGCGTTGGCGTTGAAAAGCTTAAAATTCGATCCCTTGGCTATTTCTAGTTTTGTTTTAATGTCCCCCATCCGACAACTGGTATCTTTAAGGAATCCGAAACGTCCGGACTCGACGACCAAACGGGTAATTTCAGGGGAAATCAGCCGCTTGTACGGATGAGGGCACTCGTAAAACCCCAGAAGCGTATCGTCGGGCATTTTTTTTAAAAAATGATCTAGGTTTTTTTTGAAAACTTCATCCCCATCGTCGTGCCGGGCAAAGCGGTTGGAGATCAGCACCACCGCTTGGACTCCCGTGTCGGCCATCATTTTGGCTTCCTCTATTTGGTCCGCCGGGTCGTCCGCCACGTGGCCGGAGGCGATCACCGGGACCCGGCCCGCGGCGAAGCGGACACAAGCCCTGGCAAGATCGAGCCGTTCCCTCAAACTTAAAAAGAACATTTCGCTGGACTGGCAGACGGCGAACAACCCCGCCACGCCCCGTTGTATATACCAAGAAATCAGTTTTTCCAGGGTCTCGTAATCTATCGTGCCGTCCTCGTTAAAGGGGGTGATCATGGTCGGCCAGACGCCGTTCGCGATGGTTCTTTCTTTCATAATGGGCTCCTTATTTTAACCCCGCCAAATGGGGAATGAACAACACCAATTCGGGAATGTAGGTGATGATAAATAAAACGATAATGATTACGGCGACCATGGGCAGGATTTCCTTGATGATATCCTTGAGGGGTGTCTTAGATATCCCTGAAACAACAAAAAGCAACATTCCAAAGGGGGGTGTGGAAAGGCCGATCATCATATTAAGAACGATTACCACCCCAAAATGAGTAAGGTCAATTCCAAGCGTGTTGATGAGGGGAATGACGATCGGTATGAAAACGAGGGTAATAGCCATGGTATCGATGAACATCCCCAAAATTAAAAAGGCAATATTTATGATGAGGAGCATGACGTACTTGTTATCCGTGATCCCTAAAAGCAGGTTCGCCACCAGGGCTGGAATTTTTTCAATGGCCACAATATAGGAAAACGCGTAGGCGCATCCGACCAGAAGGGAGAGGGTCCCCGTGGCCTTTACCGTATTGACGAGCACCTGTTTAATATCCTTCCAACCGAAGGCCCGGTAAAAAAGAACCGATATAAATAAGGCATAGGTCGCCGCCAGGGCGCCCGCTTCGGTAGGTGTAACAACCCCGGTGTAGATACCCCCTAAAAGGACCACCACCGAAAACAGCGCGGGTATAGAACGAAGGGTAAGGGCGATGAATTCCTTCGCCGGCAGTGTGACCCCCTCGGGGTAGTTGCGTTTCTTCGCTATAACCGCCGTATAGGCCATCAACGCAAAACCGATAAGAAGCCCCGGGATTATACCCCCTAAAAACAAAGCCCCAATGGACGCCCCGGAAAGCATGGCGTAAAAAATCATTGGGATGGAGGGTGGGATTATGGGACCGATGGTGGCCGACGCCGCCGTGATTGCGCAGGAATAGCCGTCGTCGTACCCCTTTTCCCGCATGGCGGCTATCTCCATGCTTCCCAGGCCCGAAGCGTCGGCCAAGGCCGAACCGGTCATCCCGGAGAAAATGATAGAGGCTACCACGTTGACGTGTCCCAGGGCGCCTTTCTTCTTACCGACCAGCGCATTGGCGAAGGAAAAGATCATATTGGTAACCTTCCCCGAGTTCATTATCTCCGCCATGAACACGAAAAGAGGTACGGCGATCAGGATAAAACTGGAATTCATGTTGGTAAGGAATTGGGTCGCCACCATGCCGATGGTGGTACCGGGTCGCGTGGCGAGGGCAAAGTAAAAGATTGAAGACATCATCATCCCTACGCCTATGGGTATGCGGATTAAAAAAACGACCACAAAGGAGATGAAAAACACCATAAGCGCGAGGTTCATGCGGCGCCCCCGGTTTTAAGCGGACCTAGGTCTTTGGCCAGGTCGATTACTATTCTGACGATCATATCCACCAGGAAAATCATAAAGGGAAAGAAAACAATATTCATCGGGATGAGCAAAACGTCGGATTTTTTATAGGCCATAAAGGATACGTACTTCCAGGAAGGAACGAGGGCAATGACGAAAGCAAACAGCATCAGAACGTTTCCAGCGATCCGCATGGCCTTTTGAAGTCGGGGACTGCAGACGTCGTACAGCATGCTAAACGCCACGTGGTTGTTTTCCCTTTTCGCGTACAAGCCCCCTAGGAGGGCTGTCCAGACAAAGCACATGAGGGATAGTTCTTCGGGCCATAAAAGGGGTTTAAAGAAATACCGAGCCACGATTTGGGTCATAAAAGAAACGAAGAGGACGATAAAAGTAGTTACCGGGATGTACAGTTCGATCAGGTCTACGAAAAAACGTCCGACCTTCGCCAACGGCGTGGTGATACTCATCGACTACCTTCCTATTAGAATAGATATGGGGGCATTCCGAGAGGAGAGCCCCCAGCGAGGGGCGGTCGAAGTTTAGTATCGGCCGCCTGAATCCATTATTTAATTTTTTGGATTTCGTCGTACAGAGCCAGATCCCAATCCTTAGAAAGATCCTTCCCTTCGGTGAGGTAATAGTTCTTGGCGTAGGCCGCGAAAGCCGCCCTGTCGGGATTGTCGTTAACGGTGATGCCGTTATCCCGGAAGAACTGGAGCAGATTTGCCTCGTTATCCTGAACGGTTTTATCGCAGAACTGCCGAGCCTTTTCCACGGCCTGTAGAACCCAATCTTGTTGTTGTTTGGTCATACTTTCCCACTTCTTCTCGTTGATGGTGGGCCAGGTGGAATCAACCACGTGATTGGTCAGTACGATATATTTGGTGACTTCGTAGAACTTGGCGTTCTTGTCCGTGGGAAGAGGATTGTCTTGTCCGTCCACAGCGCCAGTTTTAAGGCCCATGTACACTTCACCGAAGGCCATCGGCGTGGGATTCGCCCCGAGGGCTTTGCCCATGGCTATCCACGTGGGGCTGTTGGGGACCCGGAGTTATACCCCCTTCATCTGTTCGGGCTTAGTTACCGGCCCTACCTTCGCGGACAAATTGAGCTGTCGGGTCCCGAGATAATAGGCCGTCAAAGGCCGGATGCCTTGGGTTGCCGCGATTTCGTCGAAAAGCTTCTTGCCGATGGGTCCGTTGAAGGTCTTGGTCATTTGGTCGTAGCTTTGGAACGTGAACGCCGCGCCGAACATCGAAAGTTTGGGGATAAACTGGGCGTTCCATTGGGCCGAGGTGTAGATCATGTCCACGGTCCCCTGCCGAATCGCGTCCTGTTCCGCCTGTTGAGTAAAAAGCTGACCCGAATCGTATACGTCCACGGTGATCTGCCCGCCCGAGAGCCTTTCTACCTCGTTCTTGAATACGGTCATCGCCTTTGTGTGGGCGTCCTCCGGGACACTGACAGAAGAGAATACCAACTTTACAGGGCCGCCCTTCGCCATTGCGGCTTCGTCTTTTTTACCTTCGGCGAAAAGGGTTCCTGCGAGCAGGATCCCCAGGGCCGCCAATACTACGAATCGCTTCATCATACATTCCTCCTTGGGATTATCTATATTCACCCGGTCTGTTTTCGTTCCAGGGAATACACCGTGAATTAAGGCCGGTATCCCAGCCTTCGTGAAATTTCTAAGGCCGCGTTTACCACGTACGGAGCCATCTGCGCGATCCTCTCCTGGGTATTCCGTTCTGCGGGACCGGAAAGACTGAGGGATGCAAAAACTTTTCCCCGGGCGTTCCAAATCGGTGCCCCAACGCACCGCAAATGATCCTCGTGCTCCCGATCGTCCACCGCGTAGCCCTCCCGGCGAATTGTGGCCATCTGCTCTAGGAGGGTTTCTTCTGTGGTAATCGTTCTTTCGGTGAAGGGCACAAGGCCTTTTTCTCGAGCGATTCGCCGTATTTCCGCCTCATCTTGGAACGCGAGGATCGCTTTCCCGACGGACGTACAGTACAGCGGCGCCCGGACTCCAATGACCGAATAGGTCCTTAGTCTTTGACGGGATTCGACGCCGTCGACGTAAAGAACCTCATCGTTATCCAAAACGGTCAAATGTACGGTTTCGTCGAATTCCACGTTCAAACCCTGTAGAAAGGGTTTAGAAATTTGACAGATGTCCAATTCCAATTGGGCCCTATAGCCCAATTCCACGAGGGTGACCCCTAGATGGTACTTTCCCGTATCGGTATTTTTTTCCACCAAGGCTGATCCCGCAAGGGTTTCCAAAATTCCATGAACACTGCTTTTAGGAAGCCCCAAACGTCGCGCTATTTCGGTTGTTCCCAAATTAGGAGAATCCGCAAGAGCCTTAAGAATAATGATAGAATTTTCTACCGTGTGTACCATGTCTAATTGTTCATAATTGGGATTATCGTTCTCTAATAAGAACAACGTTCATATACATGAACAAAAGAATTATAACATAGGGGCTCCCTTTTGTCAAAAGAAAATTGAGGCCGACAGGAGGGCCCACTGGATTAGACAGCCCCTCTCTGCGGCGCGCTAAAGCAAACTCTGTTTGGGAAGTCCTGGCGGGCGAAGAAGAGCTACTCAAAAACTCAGCTGATGCCGGGGAAAGTGGTACAAGTGTGGGAAAGTATGAGCGTCATAACGTTTATTCCGGGCATCGTCGCATCAGGGCCCCCAGATCCAGATGAAAGGAACCGCTCGGCCGGATCCAGGGGGTGCCCAAAATCGTTGCCCCGTGCAGGGGCCGGATTGTCACGTTTATAACGACACGATCTTTCTACTACAGCTTACTAATTAAGGCTTTCCCGTAACTTCCTAAGTTACGGGAAAGCCTTAATTACAGGGCCATTCTTTCCGGGGTGTCGTTGATTTCATATTCCGAAACAGTATGGTGGGTAAGGGTTTCGAAATATCGGTTGAGTAGAAAAAGGAGCCGAGTCCGAGAATCCCGTACATAAAAATCCCGGGGTAAAACCCGGGGGATCCGATAAGCATCCAGGTGGGCTAGGAAGCGGGGGAGTTCTTTGGGTAAGGTCTGTACGGTACAGAAGGTACCTCTTCCAGAGCGTTCCAGCATCCGGGCGTTCAATAGCTGTTCAAACTGTCCTTCTTGGGGGATGGAGAGGACTGGCTTACCCATACAGAGGGCTTCCGAAAGGGTTTGGTGGCCCGCGCCGGTAATGACGGCGGAGCAGGTGGCCAGTCCTTCATCAAAATCGGCCTGGGGGGCGGGGTACAATCGATACTTCAGGCCGGGGATCGAATCGAGGATCGGAAGTATCTTGGCCCGGGCATCTTCCTTTAAATTTACCGCCAAAAATCCATCGTCCCGGATGATGTGCCGGTACAGGCCCTTTCGGAGAACCGGACCAACGTCTCCGCCAAAAAAAGAAACATGGATCCGTTTATCCCAGGGGCCCTCTAAATATCGCGCCAAAAGGCTGGTGATCCAACTCTGGGGTTCATAGGATACATATTTTTGTACAATCCCCGGATGGTTCATTTGTACTATCGGAATTTTCGCTACACGGGCCGCCCAGGGGAGGAGGGGGTCAAAATCCGATAGGACGATGTCTACGTGGAGCATCCGTAGTTGTTGGGCTAAACGACGGACCGTGGGTCTAAGGATAAGGGCCATCCTGAGGGCGTTAAAAAGGGTTCGGGAATAATCTATACGGTTGCCCCGTTTTGTCAGCGTAAAACAGGGAATTTCCAACACGGGAACCTTAGGAAGCCTGGTTTTTACAAAGGTTTTTACGGTCGGGGGTACGAATAGATACACCCTGTGGTTATCCGTAAGATCGGGAACCAGGGCTATCATCCGTGCGGCGTGGCCAAACCCTTCTCCGGCACAGGAATAGGCAATACGCATGGAAATCCCTCCTGGTATCCACTATCTTTGAGGTTTGTCCAAAATTGATAAGGAAATGAATAAAACTTTGTTAAAACCGAAGCTTTTTTGGTTGGGGGACCCTAAGAAGCCTTCCAGGTTTTGATCAAACATCCATTCTACGGTATAGTACTTGTATGAAAAAAGTTGAGGTTTTTATCGAGATTCCTGGTTCCCTTAACCGGCCTTGCGCTCTGTTACACCCCCATTTTTTATCCTTTACCATCGATATTTCGGTCCTTTTAGGGGGACACTGGTGGGGCCCCACGAAAAAGATCGTACAAGGGGTGGCCAGCGATCGGGTGGAAAAGCTTGATCTGAGCGATGGGCGCCTTATAGCCTATGCGCGCCTGCTCGCTCCGGCCATGATCCGAATTGGGGGGACCGAAGCCGATAGGGTTAAATATAAGCCGGGGAAAAAGGCTGTGGCGGAACTGTACCCCCAGGGGGCTATTCTTGGGGATACTGGTTTGGAAAATAATCAAGACCGCAAGGATGGCTATGAATACACCTTGACCAAGGGTCTTTGGAAGCGGCTCCACGATTTTTTAAAAAAAACAGGGATGGAGCTGTTGTTTACCATCAGCGCGGGCCTTTCGGATCGGGATAAAAACGGCGTATGGCAGGAAACGAACGCCCGTCAACTTATCGCCTATTCGGTTAAAAAAAAGTACCCCGTGGCGGCCTGGGAGTTTGGCAACGAGATCAACGGTTTTCCCTTTATATGCGGATGGTCCAAACGGGTTACCCCTGGTCAATACGGGCGGGATTTGGCTCGTTTTGGCCATCTTGTAAAAAGTCTTTCCCCGGAAAGTTTAATCCTGGGCCCCGCTTCTGCGGTTTGGCCCGTAATAGGGGAACCGTACCCCATCATTAAGGGGCTTTCTAAAAGCCCTGCGGCGGTCTTTCTCGATGCGGTCTCCTGGCACTATTACCCCCTCCAATCGTCCCGGGGTAAAATTGCGGTAAAACGGGTTTCCGACCAAAGTCTTCTGTCTTCCCGGGCTTTGAATGGAATTTCCCGGTGGAACAAACGCATTAACGCGTCCCTAAAAAGGGTCAACGAAATCCGTCCAAAAATCGCTCCTGCGGCTAATTGGCTCACCGAAACGGGGCATGCCCTCTACGGTGGCGAGCCGAATGTATCGGACACCTTTGTTTCGACCCTATGGTGGCTCGACGAACTTGGACTTTTGGCGAGAGAAGGGGTGGCCAGGGTTTTCCGTCAATCCCTTATTGGGGCCAACTATGGTCTTTTGGACGAGAAAACCCTGGAACCCCGTCCTGATTTTTACGCCAGCTTTCTGTGGAAGCGTCTAATGGGAACTTGGGTTCATACTCCCCTTGGTACTCCGCCGATTTCTTCCAAAGTACGGGTCTACCTGCACTCCGAAAAAGGGGCCATCGTTTCCATCTTGACCATCAATATAGACAAAAAGAATCACGCGGACCTGGTCTTAAAAACCCCCGGGAACGCTACCCCCGGAAGTGTGGAACGGTACCTTTTGCAAGGAAGCCAGGGCCCCAGGTCAAAAACCATGCTATTAAACGGCGTGCCGATAGAAAACGACCTGGTTTTCCAATGGGGTAAGAAAAAAACCATCCGCAAATACGGAATTCTGCCAAGCCTCCCGTCGGAACCTTCAGGCCCCTTTACCGTCCCCCCCTTGTCCATACTATTCCTTCGGTTTTCCGCCGGGGCTCCGCCGCCCCACGGTTCCACCGAAGAAAGCCTCCGTTAGGCTACCGTACACTCTTGGGCTGAAAAGTAGAGGTCCACTTTTTTAGCCAATTCGGGGAGACGGGTCCTGCTATTATTTAAAGAATCCACGTAGA